>WNFL01086960.1_pt1 | contig 10947 bp, 8 predicted proteins | sample 5400361 | NCBI WGS metagenome assembly WNFL01 (sample SAMN13153351, study PRJNA577476) | soil metagenome | isolation source: 40 cm soil on Douglas fir-dominated hillslope | place: USA:California | collected 2013-09-17 | reverse complement strand
CCCCTGCGGTCCTCATCCGCTCCGCCGAGTCCCTGCATCACGCCGTCGATGGAGATGTTCGTTGCAGTCGTTAGTTTCATGGCCGTGGTTCCTTTCTCTATGGGTTAGTAAGAAAACGCGCGAGGAGCAGTTTCTCGCACCGACGCCTGGGCTAGCCGATCCATAAAAGAAAGATCAAAGACAATAACGATGTACCCGACCTGACGTGACGGCCAGTTGATAATTCATAGGCGCCCAACTATTACCCGGCTCATCGCGCATCACCCCCGCCCCCGAGCCGAACTCCAGCCGGCTGACGAGCTTCAAGTCGACATATTTGGATAGCCCGGCGAACAACGCCGGCCCTTGGCCCGCCAGGACTGCATTTGAATACCCTTATTCTATATAGACGTTTAATTTTATGCTTATGGCGTCCATCCCGGCGACTCGCAGGTGAGCATATCTCCACTCTGCAGACCGTCCTCAAGCGCCGACTGCCGCTGCTGGGACGATCCATGCGTCCACGTCTCAGGGGAAACGTAGCCCTGTGTCTGGCGCTGAATGCGGTCGTCGCCAACTGCAGCTGCGGCGTCCAGACTCTGGGCGATATCCTCGCTGGTCACCTGCGTCAGGTAACCGGTTTCGGTGGCGTGGAACGCCCAAACGCCGGCCAGGCAGTCCGCCTGGAGCTCTATCAGGACTGACTCGCTCTCCGGCCCTGTGGCGTTCGAGCTGCTCGATAATTCATTCAGCAGGTTTTGCACGTGATGGCCGTACTCATGAGCAAGCACATACGCCTCGGCGAATGCACCGCCCTGGGCGCCAAAGCGCGTCTGTAGTTCGTTGAAGAAGTCAAGGTCCAGATAGACTTTCTGGTCGTACGGGCAGTAGAATGGCCCCATTGCGCTACTGGCAGATCCACAAGCTGCCTCTGTTGAGCCCGTGAAAAGGACTGTGTTGGCCGGAGTGTACTGCTCTCCGCGGCGGGCAAATTCATCTGTCCAAAAAGCCTGGATGCTGTTGACGAAGCCTACGATGCGGCAGTCCTGCCGGGTATTTGCCTCTGCCCCTGTCTGGCATTGCGCCTGGAGGTCGTTAATTTCGCCATTACTTTCATTTAAGCCTGGCGCTTGCCCGGTATCGACCCGTGTTAAGTCAGTAAGATCTACGCCCAGCAACATTGCCACTACCACGACGATCAGGCCGAGCCCCCCACCCCCTATAGCGATTACCCTGCCTGTTCCCCGGCCACGCCGGTCCTCCACCTGCGATGGATCCAAACGAGATCTATCATTGAATGACATTTTTCCTCCTTTCACCTGGGTTTCTGCAGCGTGTGAAACCAACATCCTGAAACTACAGATTATCATTCCCTACGTTGAATAGGTTGAGCCTTTGATATGCATAACGTTGTGAGTTTGGCTCATACTACTCTGCAAATGAAGGTATTCGTGGGCTGATTTTACGAAATATTTAGTAGGCCGCAGGAAAATTCCGTATAACAATTTATAGAATATTTTGTATTCCGACTCAATCGGCTAACTACTATATCCAGGGTTTTCTTAAAGTCCTGTCAGACGATTTTTCCGACGCTTCGACTTGCCTTTTTTTACCGCGAAGGTTTTAGATATTATTACATTAGCCGGCTGACTTTAAGAATACCCTATACTATATCCTCTTGCTATTTCCCCCAGCGCGGCTGCCAGTCCGAGACCGAATTGTCCGTCAGGCGCAGCTGTCCGGTCCCATCCGGGTGCATGATATAGATTTCGTTATTGCCGTCCCGGAATGAAGCGGAGCTGACAGCAAGTGACCATCACCTGTTTGAAAGTTAAGCCAGGAAACGTATGGGGCCACTGGTCAAGTCAAAACACAGTATATTTCTTCTTATTGAAATGTGATCGTTAACTGCCCCAGGTCGATCCGTGCGCCGGCGATCAGCAGGAAATCCATGCCCAAAATTCCACCGATATCGAAGCCATAATCCATGCCGCCGACTTCGATTTCAAAATTGGCGCAGGTATATTCTCCCACTTGCAATCGTTCCAACCGGCGCATAAAGACAACTTCGCTCCCGCCTACGCCATGAATATGGTGCAAAATATCTTCGCTCTGGGGTGTGATGCCTATCCTGGCAACTTCATCTGCAGAAAATATAGTCCCACCTGAGCCGGTATCGATCAAAACATTGGGTATTTTTATTTTCTTTTTATCGTGGCCCAGAATAACCGTAACAAAAGGCAGGTTATCGCGGAGCGACAGGCGCATGTCCCCTCCGAATGCCAAGCCACTGGCGCTCGTGAATATCCAGTTCCTTGCGGCCGGTGTGAACGTAGTAATATTCGCGTTCCGGCTCTGCCTGGTGAAGTTTGCGATACCTTTGCAAAGCGGCTGCGCCGTCGGCGCAAACTTCGACTACATCGATATTATCCAGCAAGCGGCGGTCTGCCTGGGTATGCGCCTGTGCGGCTTCGATCACCAGCCACTGGTCCGGGTATGCCTTGCGAACTTCATCCCATTGCATAAAAGCCTCCTTTTGTGAAATAAGTATACAGGAAAACCATCATCCACACGACTCCGAAATTGCCGCGGAATTGATGTGCGGGATCAAAAGAACGATGAACAATTAAGAGACGTGATCCTCTTGCTATTTCCCCCAACGCGGCTGCCAGTCCGAGACCGGATTGTTCGTCAGGCGCAGCTGTCCGGTCCCATCCGGGTGCATGATATAGATTTCGTTATTGCCGTCCCGGAAGGAAGCGAAGCTGATCCAGTTGCCATCCGGCGACCAGCTTGGGCCGAGGTTGTCGCCACCCTGGGTGAGCTGCACCAGCCCCGTGCCATCGATGTTGATCACATAAATATTATGGTCGCCGGCAGGTCCCGCGTAAAAGGCCAGTTTTGTTCCGTCCGGAGACCAGCTGCTGCGCCCACCCATATTGTCCAAATCCGTCACCTGGCGGATATTCGAACCGTCCGCATGCATGATAAACAACTGCCGCAGGCCCTGCCGCGAAGAGGCAAAAGCAATCATGGCACCATCCGGCGACCAGGTGGGGTCGATATCGTTTCGATCGGTAATCGGGTGCGGATGATCTCCGTTGAGATTCATGACCCATATGCCCTGCTTTCCCGAGGCATCGTTTGTGAATACGATTTGTCCTCCGTTTGGGGAAAGCTCAGGGGCGTAGAGACTGCCGATGCCTTTTGTCAGGCGTTGCATCTTGTTGCCATTGACCCGGACGGAATAAATCTCGAAACTCCCGCTCTGGCGGGAGGAAAAATAAATCGTTTCCCCGTCCGGGGAGAGCGAAGCATAAAAGGCGGTTGATTGAAGATCCGTAATTTGCGTTCGTCCGCTGCCATCCGCGTTCATCAGGCAGATCTGGTCGATCTTTTTGATATAACAGGTGAACACAATTTTGCCGGATGGACCCGGGCTTTCTCCAAAACTTGGGATGGGAGAGGGGACCTGCGTAGCGGAAAGTCCCTGGTCCGGGGTTGGAGTGAAAGTCGCTGTGGGAGCATCCGCGGCCGGCAGCGTTGCGGTCGGCACCCCCGATAGTGCCGTGCCCTGCGCAACCGGCGTAGACAGGGAGCGTGATGTAGGTGGGTTTTCCCAAAGGTAGTAAAACACGCCAACCAAGGCACACAGAATCATGACTCCACAGCCCAATCCGCCGAGCAGAAATTTGTCGAACCTGGAGAGAAGTTTGTTGGGAGATTCCATTGAGTCAGTTAATTCGCAATCCTTAGAAAATTCGGCTCTCCCGTTCCTGGCGGGATTTATCCACAGATTTCGCACGCGTACCTGCGTTGAGCCGAAGGCCCCCTGGAGCCAACGGCCCCCTGTGGGTGGGCGNNNNGGTGCAGGCAGATTACGCAGATTTGGTTTTTAAAAATCGGCGAAATCAGCGTAATCTGCGGACGGATTTTCGCTCTTTCCCGTTAAAAACGGTAGAGCCGAAAAGGTAAAGTCATTCTACTTCCAAATCGGAAAATATTCGGCAAATTCTCTACATTTGGGTCCTCACCCCCTGCTGCAACAGGATGTCGCGCTTCAACGGCAGGCAGGATCCTTCGAACGACAGGGACAGTTTGATCACAGTCTCCAGGTCTTTATTAATATACATGCGATAAGTGTTAATATGGCCTATCTGTATTAACACTTATCGCATGAAATGTAAATATGGGGAGTTCGCATGACCATCTATCGACTGCGCTCGCCTCTATGATTCGGTACTTGATTTGCGCCTGCAAAACGCGTACGCTTATGCTGTACTCCCCTAGCGTACATCCGGAAACAAACATTCACTGCGATTCTGACTGAAATGGTTCCTGCCTTCTTTCTGTTGATCAGGACCGAAGTCGAACTACCCGGGTTTTTGGAAATCGGTTTCTAAAAAGAGTGTTTAAAAAATCTCAAAATAGCCTGAGTTAATCGAAATCATCGTAAGAGACTGTTTCTTAAAGACCTTTGTAGGACACGGACAACACGGATTACGCGGAGTTTTACGCACCGTCCCAGTGTCCCTTTGGGAGAAAAATCCCTTATAAAGCAGCCCTTTTCCGTGCTTTCCGTGAAATCCGTGTACAGAAAAGAAGGCGACAAAGACTTAAGAAACACTCCTAACACCGTGTTTTTTGTGTGGGTGCCATCGTTATTAAGATTAAAGCAAAACAGAGAAGTGAAGACAATAATGGATCGTGTACAATCATGCTGTATAAATGGTGATAGTAGGAGCGACCTATGCACGAAACAACCACGTTCGGCCAATGGGTGAAACAACGCAGGAAAGCGTTGAATATAACTCAGGCCGAGTTGGGCCGCCTGGTAGCTTGTTCAAAAGTAATGATTGTCAAAATTGAAGCCGACCAGCGCCTCCCCTCCATCCAAATTGCCAGGCTCCTGGCGCGTTATCTGAAAATCAGCCCACAAGATCGCCTGACCTTTATCAGGCTCGCCCGTCCAAAACTTTCCCCCGCACAGGTCGATGAAATAACCGGTCCCTATATACAATCGATCAATAGCGGCCCGGCCAGGCGGCGTATGACGAATTTGCCGGCTCCGCTCACTCCACTGATTGGCCGCATAGAGGAAGTCGCGGCCACTTGCAACCTGCTGCTGGACCCAAACGTGCGTCTCGTCACCCTGACCGGTATTGGAGGCATAGGAAAAACCCGCCTGAGTCTCCAGGTAGCCGCCCAACTAAAAGAGCAATTTTCTGATGGGTGCTGGTTTATTTCACTTGCAGCGCTCAGGGAGCCGGAATTGTTGATCCCAACCATTGCCCGCAGCCTGGGAATAAAAGAAACACGCGATGGAGCCCTGGATGAAGCCCTGGCGAATTATCTGGCGGATGGCAATATTTTACTGGTGCTCGATAACTTCGAACAAATCATCCCTGCGGCAGAGAAGCTTTCCGAAATTCTGAGATCGGCGTCGGGCGTCAAGGTGCTGGTAACGAGCCGGACGGTTCTGCATATTTCCGGTGAGCACGAGTTCGTTGTACAGCCGCTTAAATTCGTCAATTCACTGAACTCTCTGCCGGACGAAGAGCTGGTGGATTCTCCGGCGGTAACCCTGTTTGTACAGCGAGCCAAGGCAATCAATACCGGGTTTGCGCTCTCGCCCGAAAATGCCGCCACCGTTGCAAAGATTTGCGCCCGCCTGGATGGGCTGCCGCTGGCAATCGAACTGGCTGCTTCACGCATCAAATTCCTGTCTCCGGCCGCGCTCCTGGCCCGCCTGGAAGGAGCCTCGGAGGACGGCCAACTGAATACGCTGGCAGGCTACGCCCGAGACATGCCGGCCCGCCAGCAGACCATGCGCCGGACCATCGATTGGAGTTACAACCTGCTGAGTAAAAGCGAGCGGGACCTGTTCCGTCAACTGGCCGTGTTCGTCGGTGGATGCACCCTGGAAGCCGCGGCAGCCGTGTGTATAGAAACGACAAATGAAGTGGTGAGGTTTCCTCTCCCGCCCCATTCTTTGAATATGGTCATGGATAAACTGGCGTCGCTGGTCGACCAGAATATGCTTCAACTAATACCAACTCCGAACGGAACGCCGCGCTTCAGAATGCTTGAACTGCTGCGCGAGTATGCCCTGGAACGTCTGGCAACCCAAAGCGATGAATGGACCACCATCCGACGCCGGCATGCGCTCTATTTCATGGCCCTGGCTGAAGACGCAGAGCCGGGCTTTGAAGGCCCACAACAGGAAACCTGGCTTGAGCAACTCGAAACCGAACACGACAACCTGCTCGCAGCTCTGGCCTGGAGCTGTAGCTCTGCGGAAGAGGCCGAGGTCGGCCTGCATCTGGCCGGAGCAGTCTGGCAGTTCTGGCTGATACGTGGCTACGTCAACGAGGGTCGCGTCTGGCTTTCACGTGTCCTCGAGCAGGCAAAATCGGCGCCGGAATTGGCGCGGGCGCGCGCGCTCAACGGCGCCGGATTCCTGAATTGGGCCTGGAGCGACTTCCAGCAGGCCAACATCCTGCTGCATGAAAGCCTGGCCATCTTCCGCGAGCTGCACGACCAGTATGGCACCGCCTGGGCGCTCAACCACTTGGCGCACGTGGCCCTCGCCCAGAATGAACTTCCGCTGGCCTTCGACCTGGTGAGTGAAAGCCTGGTCATCTTCCGAAAGCTGGGCGCAGATTGGAATATTGCCTGGGACCTGCTCAACCTGGGTGACATCGTCCGAGCCCAGGGTGACGAGGCGCAATCCGTCCAGCATTACAAAGAAAGCCTGGATCTGTTTCGCAAGGTGGGTGACCGGCGCGGCGCGGCCTGGGCCCTCGACCACATAGGGCGGCTGGAACAGGAACACAAGGATTATGCCCAGGCCATGACCCTGCTCGGGGCCGGGTTCCTGAATTGGACCTGGAGCGACATACAACAAGCCAATACCCTGCTGCATGAAAGCCTGGCCATCTTCCGCGACCTGCACGACCAGTATGGCACCGCCTGGGTGCTCAACCACCTCGGATATGTGGCCCTGGCCCAGAATGATCTGCCCCTCGCTTACGGCCTGGTGAGCGAAAGCCTGGCCATCTTCCGAAAACTGGGTGCGGACTGGAATATTGCCTGGGACCTGCTTAACCTGGGAGACATCGTCCAGGCCATGGGTGACGAGACGCAGTCCGTCCAGCATTACGAGGAAAGCCTGGACCTGTTCCGCAAGGTGGGTGACCAGCGCGGCGCCGCCTGGACCCTCGACCACATGGGGCGACTGGCGCAAGAACGCAAGGATTACACCCAGGCCATGAACCTGCTCGAGGAAAGCCTGGGTTTGTTTAGAACCCTGGGGGATGAATGGAGCGCCACCTGGATATTGAACCACCTGGGAGACGTAGCACGGGCCCAAAACGACTTTTAGCCAGGTATCTGGGATGATAAATCAAACGAGAGCAGCGGCTTATTGCCGCTGCTCTCATTAACTTACCGACTCATACTGCCGCGTTTATGGGGCGAAGCCATGGAAGATCGACGAGAATTGGAAGTTCGACTGCGAGACGCCGCTGCAGGTCGCAGAGGCCGTGGTCTGGCCCGGGCAGCCGCCGTTATCGCGCCCGACCGACCAGAAGGCCAGTTCGGTCACACCGTTGCTGTTGGCCCACGAGACAAGCGAGGAGGCGTTGGAGAGCGTGAAGACCTCGCCTGCGGAGTCGTTCTGACCGATCATGGGCGTGATACCGAGCTGCGTGCCGCTGAAGCCATTGTTATTCAACCAGCTGCGCGCCGCCTGCGCGGCCGAGACGGCTGCGCCGTACATGTCTGGGACGGAGCCGCCGTAATCCATGGCCATGATGTTGACCAGGTCGACGCGGGTGCCGTTGGTTCTGGCGTTGTTGAGCACATCCATCTGTGCCTGGGTAAAGCCGCTTTGGAGTACGCCCAGGGTATAGTGGATGCGCGTGCCCGTGACGCCCTTGAGCGCCTTGTTACGCAGGTCGATGGCGGTCGGGTTGAAGTCCTCGATGTCCAGGTCGATGGCGTAGGGGTGGTACATGTTGACGACGGCCTGGTATTGGGTCTGCAAGGCGGAGACGCTCGAGCAGACATTGGCCAGTTCCGGAGCGGCCGCGCCGCCAAAGGAGATGATCACGTCCCCGCCTACGGCTCTGAGCTCATTGATGCGCGTGCCGATGGCCTGGGCTTCGGAAGTATTGAGCGGGTAGGCGCCAAACCAGGAGGCGTTGCAGCCGGAGCCCAGGATGAAGGCCAGGGTATAGTGTTTGTTGCCCGAGCCGTTGTTGGCCAGCTGCATGATCGCAGAGCCGGAACCGGGGCTGACGTCGATATAAGGGGCGAAGATCTTGCCCCCGCCGCCCGTGCTGGCCTGGGTGTAACAGGCCTTCACCGTCCCCGGGATGGGATCGCCAAAGGTGCTGTTGTTACAGGCGATGCTGCCGCTGGAGTTTCTCTGGCTGAACCAGCCATTCCCGCCGTAGACCACCTGCCCCGAAGCGGAACAGGTGCCGTTCTCGCCGGCGCACTGCGTCCAGCCTGCCGTGCTGAAGCCCCCGGAACCGACCGTCGAGCGGTAGTCACAGGATTTGGCCACGCCGAAATTGGGGTCGCCAAAGGTGGCGTTGTTGCAGCCGATGCTACCGGTGGCGGTGCGGGTGCTGTAGAAACTACCGCTGCCGTAGCGCACCTGCTGGGTGCCGGAGAAGGAACACGTGCCGTTCTCGCCGGCGCAGTTCGTCCAACTGCTGGTAGTAGGCTGGTAATAACAAGCCTTCGCCGTCCCGGAGATGGGATCGCCAAAGGTGGCGTTGTTGCAGGCAATGCTGTTGGTAGCCGTCCTGTAGTTGAAGGCGCCGTTGGCGCCATAAGCCACCGAGGCTGTGCCGCTGAACGAACACGTGCCGTTTTCGTTGGCGCAGAAGGTGTAGCCGGACGGTCCGCCACTACCACCGCCCGTAGTCAATTGCCACAGCGACGGGGTGTTGGGCGGCTCCCAGCCGGTCTGGGAGGTGTGGGCCTGGAGACACTTGTATGTGGAGCCTCCGTAGGTGACCGTATCGTTGACGGCGTAGGCCACGTTGGGGGCCCATGCGCCACGGTCGGCGCGGGCAGGCGCTGCGCTGGCTGGCATCACAAACACCAGACCAAGCAGAACAGTGAGAACCAGAGCAATATAAATGAGCCGTCGCATTTTTCTCTCGGCTGCGAATTGATTTGTAAGCACGGGAACACTCTCCTTTATTTTGGTTTAGACAGAACGGATACCAAATCCTCGAAGCAATCATGCCATCCGCTCAGCTATGGAGATACCTGGCCGGTCTTATCTCTTCATCCACTTAACAAGACCGGACAGGTGTCTCTGGGAAAATTTACAGTCGCCTATTGAGCGCTAGCTTCGTAACCGTTGGGCGCCAGAAAAGTTTACTTATAGTAGCAGGCTTTCGCCGTCCCAAAGATCGGGTCACCGAAGGTGGCGTTGTTGCAGGCAATGCTGCCGGTGGCAGGCCTGTAGAAGAATGCGCCGTTCGCGCCATAGGCCACGCCCATCGTGCCAGAGAAGGAGCAGGTGCCGTTCTCGCTGGCGCACTGCGTCCAGCCGTTGTTCGGCGGCTGCGGGGAATAGTCGCAGTGCTTGACGGTGCCCACGATCGGGTCGCCAAAAGTGGCATTGTTGCAGGCAATGCTGCCGGTAGCGGTTCGATAATAATACGAGCTGTTGGCCCCGTAGCGCACCGCCATCGTGCCGCTGAACGAGCAGGTCCCATTCTCGTTCGCACAATTCGTCCAGCCGCCGCCGCTTCCGGCCTGGTACACCCGGACGTAGTCCACATTCATATATAACGGGAACTGCGACTGGACCGGGTCCATAGCCGGGAAGGCGCCGCCCAGCGCCAGGTTCAAGATCAGGTGGAAGGGTTTGTGGAACTCCTCCAGTGTGGCGGGGGTGATGTCGATCACGTGCGTCTGGGTGCCGTCGAAGAACCAGCGAATATAGGTCTGGTCCCATTCGATCGAGTAGGTGTGGAACGTAGCCACGTTGCCGGCGTTGTACGACGTCCCGTAGTTTGCGTTTTGGCCGGCCGTCCAGGGGAATAAGCCGGTGCGCAGGTCCCAGAAAATATTATTGTAGACGGTCGTCTCGGAGTTTTTATGTTCCATGATGTCGACTTCGCCGCAGCTGGCCCAGTTGCTGGCCATCGTGTCATAGTACGAGATCGGCGCGCCGTAATTGCCGGTGGAGGTGTCGTCGCAGGCATCTCCCATCATCCAGAACGCCGGCCACGAGCCGTTGGCGTTGGGCATCTGGATGCGGGCTTCGATTTTTCCCAAGTTGATGGAACGCTTGGTGTCGCTGGTGATGCGACAGGAACGCTGGTACCAGTCGCGGCCGGCGATATTGGTCGGGGAGCTAAAGTACTCGCCCCTCAGCACCAGGTTACCGCCGGACTGATAGCACTCTTCGGGCCGGTACCATTCCCATTCGCCATTGCCCCAGCCCTGGAAGCCGGGCAGGCCAGGGTTATAGCCATTGCCGACATTGTAGTTCCAGTTGGTGGAGCTGGGCTGGCCGCTGCCGTTGAACTCATCGCTCCAGACCAGGTTCCAGGTGGTCTGTTGCGCAGGCTGGGCGCTAACATTCAGGGCTGGAACGGCAGCAGCAATCATGATTGCCAGGGTGGCAATTACGACCCCTGCGTGAAATACCTTACGGGATAGGAAGTGTTTCATTTGGAAGCTCTCCTTTTGTTGAATGTTGTTACGCGGTCAGGGTTTGATCCAGTTGAATCAGACAGTATCGTGCTGAAGGTCGTCGTTGCAGGTGAACCGGTATTGGAGCACCTGTTTTGCCGTAATACCGGTGACGGTATATTCCCGACGGGCCAACACGCTAAAGTTTACTTATAGTAGCAGGCTTTCGCCGTCCCAAAGATCGGGTCACCGAAGGTGGCGTTGTTGCAGGCAATGCTGCCGGTGGCAGGCCTGTAGAAG
>WNFL01320574.1_pt1 | contig 10948 bp, 11 predicted proteins | sample 5400361 | NCBI WGS metagenome assembly WNFL01 (sample SAMN13153351, study PRJNA577476) | soil metagenome | isolation source: 40 cm soil on Douglas fir-dominated hillslope | place: USA:California | collected 2013-09-17 | reverse complement strand
AGCGATGCGGCGTCGTCCCGGTCTCCAGCACAAACCGTCGCGCGAAGGTGCGCGCCGACATGGCCGCCCGCCGCGCCAGGTCCTCTACTCGCAAAGGCTTGTCCAGATGCCCCTGCGCCCACTCCAGCACCTGCGCGAGACCCGTCCCCGCGTGGCTTCGGATCGGATCCCGAACATATTGCGCCTGCCCGCCCTCGCGATGCGGCGAAATCACCAGCCTGCGGGCCAGCTCGTTCGCGATTTCCGCTCCATAGTCGCAGCGCACGATGTGCAGACACAGATCGATCCCCGCCGCGCTTCCGGCCGAGGTCAGAATTTGACCCTCCTCGGCGTACAGAATATCCGGTTCCACCCGCAGCCTCGGGAACTTCGCGATCAGCCGCTCGGCATGCCGCCAGTGGGTCGCCGCGCGCTTGCCGTCCAAAAGGCCAGTCGCGGCCAGGACGAACACACCCGAGCAGATCGACACCAGCCGCGCCCCCTCCTCGTGAGCCTTTCGCAGCGCGCGAATCAGTGCCGACGGCGGCGCTTCGCTCAGGTCTTTCCACCCCGGAATGACGATCGTTCCCGCCCGGGCCATGGCGCGCAAGCCGCGCTTCGTCTCGATCCAAATGCCGCCCTTGGCGCGGATCGGGCCGCGCTCGATCGAGCACACCTCGAAGTCGTACCACTCGACTCCCAAGTCGCGCTTGATCCCGAACACCTCGACCACGATCCCAAACTCGAAAGTGCCGAGCTGATCGTACGCCAGTGTCACCACGCGCCGCGGGTCCCGGACCTTCATGGCAGGATTCTAGCGCATATTGTCGTTTCTGCCTATCGACTGCTGCGACGATTCTCACCAAACTGGAGCAATTGAGGACCGAATGAAATACTCCCTATTGATTCTTGCCATTATGACTCCGCTTACGATTAGCGCCGCCGACGAAGGCGCTCCCTCGAAAGCCGCCGCCGAATTTGGGAACCGCTGGACCCGCACACGCAGCCTGGCGGTCGGCGTCGCGGCAGCCATGCCCGCTGAGCTGTACGGATTCAAGCCGCATCCCGAATCCATGACGTTCGGCGAGCTGATGGCCCACATCGCCCGGGCCAACTACGCCTTTTGCGCGGGGATCAAGGATAAGCCCACGCCTCCACAGCCCGCCGACCAGAGTAAAGCAGCGCAGGTCAAACTAGTGGGCGATTCATTCGACTACTGCACTGGCGTCATCGCCACCCTGACCGACCCGGAGCTGCGACAGTTCCACAGCTCGCCCGATGGCCGCCTGACCGGCAGCGAGATCCTGCTTGCGCTATACGTCCACATGGCGCATCATCGCGGGCAGGCCGAAATCTACCTGCGCGAGAAGGGAATCAAGCCGCCGTCTTACGTTTTCTGATCGACCATACTGGACTCCCAGTACCAGGTCCATTTGCAGCGCGCCCAGTCGGTGATATACTGACCTGTCTTCCTCGGAGAAAGGTCGCATGGGTCGGAACTTCTCGAAGGCCTTGACGCTGCCGCTTCTCGCGCTTTTTGGCGCGCCCCTTTTCGCATTTCAATCCGCGTCTATCGATACACCCGTCGCGATCCTGACGCGTTCCCGCACGCCTGCCCCGCCTGCTTCCGAAGAAGCTCCGCCGGCTCACCTGCGGGTCGACACCGCGTTGGTGCTGATTCCCGTGTACGTGACTACGACACTCGGAACCTCGGTCACCGACCTCACCCGCTCCAATTTCCGTCTGTTTGAAGAGAACGCCGAGCAGCCCATCACCTACTTCGCGAAAGACGACGCGCCCATTTCGGTAGGCGTGCTGCTCGACATCAGCGGCAGCATGCAGGACAAGATGCGCAAATCGGCCGAGGCCGCCGCGAGATTCTTCAAGACCGCCAACGCGCAGGATGAATTTTTCCTGGTGGAGTTCAGTGAGCGCGCCCGGTTGATAGCCCCCTTCACCACCGATTCGGAGGACGTTTACCGCCGCATCGCGCATGCCCGGCCCTACGGACGCACCGCGCTTTACGACGCGGTTCATCTGGCGATCGCGGAAATGAGGAACGCGCACAACGCCCGCAAGGCGCTGCTGATTCTGTCCGATGGCGGCGACAACCGCAGCCATCATACCTACACACAGATCAAGAACGAGCTGCTCGAGTCCGACGTGCAAATCTATGCCATGGGGATTTTCGAGCCCGACGCGAGCCGACGCAAGTCGCCCGAGGAACGCGAGGGTCCGCGCGTGCTCGACGCCCTGGCTGAAGAGAGTGGCGGGCGCCACTATCCCGTGGCCAATGTGAACGACCTGCCGGAGATCGCGGCGCGTATCGGCAACGAACTTCGCAATCAATACCTGGTGGGCTATGCGGCGCCGCTCGAGACGCGCGATGGACGCTATCGACGCGTCAAACTTACGGTAGTCGATTACGACGAGACGGCGCCGCTGCGAGTGCAGTATCGCCACGGATACCACACGCCCAATCAGTAGTTAGTAGCGGATCCCGAACGTCACCGGCAGAATATCGGTATGCCGGTCCCCGATAAACATGCGGTGATAGCGCGCCTCTGCGTAGAACTTCGCGCGTTTGTATCCGCCCAGGCTGAATCCGATGCCGCCGTTCACCCCCGGTTTGTTAACCGAATACGACGCGAGCACCTGGTTGGTCAGCACCGGGAAACGGAAGAACCCGAAGAACGGGTCAAATCCAAGCGCGGTTGCCACCGCCGGCTGGGTGAACTCCTGCTCGCGGTGATACAGGCCGCCGCCGCCGATCAGGTAAAAGTCCACTTTCCCGTGCGGGTTCAAGTGTACGATCGGGTTTAACGTAAATGACCACAACCGCACGTCACCATTGGGAAAGCCGATGGCGTTAAGCGTCGCGCTGTTGATATCCATCCCGTTGTAGTTGAACTGGAACAGCGCGCCGACCCACGGATTGAAATTCACTCCGGCCCCTAAGTCGAAGTTGTACCCCGTGTTGAGACGGGTTCCCGTACCGCCCACCGGTGTCGTAAATCCGGCCCCTGCGTTGAATGCGAAGCGCGGAGTTTCCTGCGCGAATGCGATCGCCCCCACAGCGATTCCAAGAAAAGAAAAGCGAGCAAACCTTTTGAACACAACTGCCTCCTTCGACCGGAAGATGGATGGCGACGCTGTTCAGTTTCTACCGTCCTTACTGCATTCACGCAGGTAAGCGCCTGGAAACGACGCCAGTTTTTTTACGATCTACCAAAAAGGACGCTGGGGTTGACCGCGCTACGCGGCGATTCTCAAACTGGCCGAAGCATGGGCGTCCCGTTGAGGTCGAAGGCTATTTGTACCAATACTTCGTCTTCTGCGCCCATTCCGAATTCGGATAGCGCTCCTTGAGCAAATTGTAGGCTTGTAAAGAGATTTTGCCGACCTGATCATCCTTGCGGCAGCCCTTGAAGGTAGCCCGCACAGTGTAGTAAAGCGCTTCGGGAACTCGCGCGTCCTCCGGATGTTTGAGCGCCCATTGGACCGCTTCCGTCTCGGCGTAGGTTGCACCGCAGCTTGCCCGATCCTTCGGTTGCGCCCACTCCAGATCGGCCTGCCTACGCTGAAGCGGGGTGAGGAATCCGACCTCGATCTGCACGCGGGAGCTTCCATCGGCCTCGAGATACGCCTCGTGCACGCCCCAGTGGATGTTGCCGGGATTCGTGGTCCGTCGAAACTCGCCAACCTTCGACACTCCCGTCGGCACTAGTGGACTCGGGCCCGACGTTCTGAGAAACAGCAGAATTCCGGCGAAGCGCGCCGATTCCGCATTCGTCGCCGACAGGAGTTCGCCGGCGGCCTTTGTCAGCGCCGGGTTGAGTTCGACAATGCGCTGCATGAACAATTTCTCCTGTGCCGCACGTCCCAAGATGATCGACCGTGTGAAGCCGGCCTGCGCGACCTGCATCTGCAGCCGCGCGGGTAACGCCGCGTTACGGGTCGCTTCCAGGAGCGCCAGGAGTGGTACATGGCGGTTCAGGATCACGGCCGAATCTGCATCGAACATCGGGCCTTCCTTCGCTCGCGCGCCGGGTCTGCTCACCTCCGAGTTGTCGTAGTCCTCGACATCCGCTTCCGGCCGCCGAGGGGCGGAACGCAGAAACTCAGTGAGCGTACGAGCGAGCTTGATCCGTAACGACAGGATTCGATTCCGCGACGACACCTGCAGATTCCCCTTGAGCGCTTCCTCAGCCCATTCACGCGCCAGATCCGCCCGACCGCTCCTCACCGCCGCGAGCATCCCGTAATAAGCCGCGGAGTCGTACGCCGGATCGATGCGCTTAATCGCCCGCGCCGCTGGCAGCAGTTCGGTGAGGTTCTCATCCTTCACGAATGCAAGTGCCACGATCAACCAGGCTTTGCTGCCCGATTCTCGCCATTGCTGTAAAGCGCGCCCACCTGGATCGCGCCGGTGGCCGGTGAAGGTGAGCATCCAGTCTGCGAGCTCGCTGGTCGCTGCTAGTTTGTCTTCGTTGGTTGCGTGTTCAAAGAGAAAGATGAAGTCTCGCAAATGTTCGCCGATGTCCGTCGATGGAAGTTCGCCGACGAGTTCCGCCGCGTAGTCAGTCAGCCTTTCCCACGAATGCAAACGGAACCCAGTGAAGTCCAGCATCCGGAGGCTGGCATCCTGCCAATCGCTCTGCTTCGGGTCTTCGACGATCGCCGTAAATTCACGTTTCGGCAGACTGCAGCGCCTCCGGCTTCTCGTCGACCATACCCTCTCTCAGATACACGCGCCCGATCAGATACGGCGCGATTCCTCGCCACGGCGATTCATGATTCTCCGCGACCCGCTGAAAGGCCCGCCGCGCCAGTTCCCACTGCCCCGCGTAAAAATGCGCCGCCGCTATCTGGTACTGCCGGTCGGCGGTCTGGAGCGTGTCCATCTCGGCCGTCGGTTCCGCGGGAATCGTCGCGACTTTTCCGGAACAGTTATCGAAGACAAGATCCTGAGCTGCCAGCCATTCCTTCAGCTTCGAGCTACCTAATCCCCAAGTTTGCGTTCGCTGGTTGAGCGTGCTGCTCGCGGTCGCGAAGGCGTCGTCGAGACAATTTTGATAAGAAAAGTAGACGCCGTCGCCCTCTTTCGACCTATACCAATTGAACCCGGTGGTGCGCGTGGCTCCGCCCGCAGACCTTCTTCCTTCGAACCATTGTGAAAGCCCTGAGAGGGAATAGCCGCCGGAGTCCCTGGAGGGCGGCGCCAGCATTGCATCCACTACTTCGCTGGAGGGCTTGCGTCCCGCGAGAATCCGGTAAGCACCGATAAGGTACGGAGGGCGATAGGTTGGCACGATCACGCCAATCCGTCCCTCGAGGAACGCACGCGGATCCGCCGGGCCCGACCGCGTCATGAACACCGGGACCGGATCTCCGATGAGGCAGCTATCCAGGGCGGTCGGCCACACGAACATGAACAACAACGCGATCAGCGCGAGCACGTATCTCGGTTTCATCGCCACCTTCTGGCCTGTGCCATCGCGGCCTCGTAAGATTCCTTCGTCCATGCGCCGGCGTGAAAGAAGAACAACCTCTGGTGACTCGGGACCCGCTCGGGCAGTTCATCCGTCGAAACGCCCACGCTCGCTTGGCACAAGCCCGTGTCCAAAATGTGAGGCGCGGGCGCAGGTCGGATTCCCATGCGAAACCACATCGGGCAGGCGTCTTCGACGGGCAGGCGCGCGATCCAATCGTCCGCGTCGCACCAGGAAACCAGCGCCGTAATTGTGAGCGGCAATGAGGCAGGCACAGCGTCGCGTAGCGCGCGCAGGAAAGCCCCATACCAGGCGCGCTCCGACTCGCGGGCGTCGAAATCGATCTGCAGCGCTCGTATCCCCGACAGTCCCGCGGTTCGAACCACGTCCGCCACGACTGCCGAACTGTCTGGAAGACATTGCAGTTTCGACAAGCGCGGCCGGGATACGACCCCATCGCGACCGAGCCAAACGGTCTTTGCGAGAAACGCAATACCCGCTATTTTTGGATTCACGAATCGCAGGTCGTCCGGGTGCTCCCAGGACCACAGAACCACGGGCGGAAAGGCCGCCAGCGGATCACGAGGCTGCAAAGCGCGCGAAAACGTCAAAAATCCGATCGCAATTACGGCGCCGAAAAGAATAATTCGTGACACGGCACGACTATTATCACGCGCCTACTTGCCGGAATGCGCCGCGGCCAGCTCTTTGACGATATTTCCGATGAACGTCTTCGCGTCGCCGAACAGCATCAGCGTGTGCTTCATGTAATACAGCTCGTTGTCGATCCCCGCGAAACCCGGGCTCATGCTGCGCTTCACCACCATCACCGTGCGCGCCCGATCCGCGTCCAGAATCGGCGTGCCTGCGATGGGACTGTCCTGGTCGCTGCGCGCCAGAGGATTCACCACGTCGTTCGCGCCGATCACCAGCGCCACATCCGCCATGGGGAAATCTGGATTGATGTCGTCCATCTCGATCAGCTTGTCGTAGGGAATGTCGGCCTCGGCTAGCAGCACGTTCATGTGACCGGGCATGCGCCCCGCCACCGGATGAATCGCGAAGCGCACGTCCGCGCCGCGCTTGGTGAGGATGTCGTACAGCTCGCGGATGCGATGCTGCGCCTGCGCCACCGCCATGCCGTATCCCGGCACGATGATCACGCTCTGCGCCGCATCCAGAATCGCCGCGGCTTCTTCCGCGGTCGCCGACCGCACCGGCCGGTCCGCCGCCGCCTGTGCGCTGGTCTGCAGTTGCCCGAACGCGCCGAACAGCACGTTGACGAAGGAACGGTTCATCGCCCGGCACATGATGATCGAAAGGATCAAACCAGCGGCTCCATTCAACGCTCCAGCCACGATCAGCAGCTTGTTGTCCAGCACGAAGCCCATCGCCGCCGCCGCGATGCCCGCGAACGAATTGAGAAGGGCGATTACCGTCGGCATGTCCGCCCCGCCGATCGGAATCACCAGCATCACTCCAAAAACCAGCGCCAGCCCGGTAAACACGGGGAAGGCCCACACCGCGTGCTCCGGCGACACCACCATCAGGACGGCCAGAACCACCGCAGCGGTCAGCATGCTGAGGCTCACGACGTTCTGACCTTTGTACGTCAGCGGACGGGTCGGCATCAATTCCTGCAGCTTTGCGAACGCGATGACGCTGGCCGTGGCGGTCAGATATCCCAGCAGCGTTTCGAGCGCCAGCGCGCTCATCTTGAATCCCTGCGGATGCACCGCTTCGCGATAGTATTCCGCGGTTCCGATCAGCGCCGATGCCAGCGCGCCGAATGCGTGCGAAAGCGCCGTCAGTTGCGGCACCGACGTCATCGGCATCAGGAACGCGAGCGGCGCTCCGATCGCCGTGCCGATGGCCAGCGCCACAAATACCAGCGTGTACTCTTCGGCGCGCAGCAGCGTGCCGACCACCGCCAGCAGCATGCCGATCTCGCCGAAACGAACCCCGCGCCGCGCCGTCGCCGGTGAGCTCATCCACTTAATCGCCAGAATGAAGCCGACCGAAGCCAGCAGGTAGATTACCGGCAGCAGATTGGCGACCAGATCCTTGTCGATCATGCTTCCATCACTCTGGGTCGAGTCAGTCTCGGGACGATCACTTTTGCGGCTCGCGCTTGCGGAACATCTTCAGCATGCGGTCCGTGATGAGGTAGCCGCTGACCACGTTGATGGTGGCCGCGATGGCCGCGGCAAAGCCCAGCCAGCGCACCAGCGGCGTCGCGTCCTTCTCTCCGGTGAGCAGAATGGCCCCCACCACCGCGATGGCCGAGATGGCGTTCGAGAGCGACATTAGTGGTGTGTGAAGCAGCGGTGAGACGCGCTTCACCAGTTCGAATCCCAGGAACGCCGCCAGCATGAAAACGTAGATGCCGAATTCGTATTGCTTCATTTGGCGAAAGTCTCCGAGACGATTCCCAACGCTTCGACCACCTTCGGGTGCACCACCTGCCCCGCGTGCGTCACCAGCGTTTCGCGCACGATCTCATCGCCCGCCTCCGCCTTCAGCGGCAGGTAGGCGGTCAGGTGTTTCAGAAACGCGGCAACGTTGCCGGAGAACATCTGGCTGGTGTGATACGGCGCCAGCGAGGACAGGTTGACCGGCCCCAGGATCGTCACGCCGTTGTGAACCACGGTCTGGTCCGCGCGAGTCAGTTAGCAATTTCCGCCGCGAGCCGCCGCCATGTCGACGATCACCGATCCGGGAGCCATCGCACCGACCATAGCCGCTGTGATCAGAATCGGCGCTCGCTTGCCGGGTACCGCTGCGGTAGTGATCACCAGGTCCTGCTCGGAAAGCACCGCGCTCATCAGCTCGCGCTGTTTCCGATAGAACGCTTCGTCCATCGCCTTGGCGTAGCCGCCTTTGTCCTCGGACCCGCCCGCATCCACGTCCAGCGAAACGAATTTCGCTCCCACGCTGATCACCTGATCCTTCACCGAGGGACGCACGTCGTAAGCGCTGACCACCGCGCCCAGCCGCTTCGCCGTGGCAATCGCCTGTAATCCCGCCACGCCCACGCCCAATACGAACGCCTTGGCCGGTGTGATTGTGCCCGCGGCGGTCATTAGCATCGGGAACATTTTGGGCAGTGCCGCTGCGCCCACCACCACTGCTTCATAGCCGGAAACCGTGGCGAGCGACGAGAGCACGTCCATGCTCTGTGCCCGTGTGATGCGCGGGATCAGCTCCAGCGCAAAAAATGATACGCCCGTTTCGGCCAGCTTGACGATTTCCGCTCGCGCCGTCAGCGGCTCGCCCAGACCGAGCACGATCTGGCCCGGGCGAAAAAACGGAAGGTCTTCGCGGCCAGCCTGCGGATTGGCCCCTAGCGAACGCACTTGCGCGATAATCTCCGCACGCTCGAATACTTCGGCGCGCGTTCCCACCGTGGCGCCGCGCGCGATGTATTGGTGATCCGGATATCCGGCTTCCAGGCCGGCGCCCTTTTCAACCATCACGCCGATGTCCGATTTCTTGAGGACATCACAGGTTTTGGGGATGATCGCTACAGACCGCTCGCCAGGGAAGGTCTCTTTGAGGATTCCGACTAGCCGCACTTAACCTCTGATTAACTTTTATGATAGCGTCAATCAGCGGTTCCCGTCACTTTGGGCTGTTATAGCCGCCGCGCCTTCATCTCGCCCGCCAGATAATCCGTCGCCCGCCACGCCAGCGCCAGAATCGTCAGCGTCGGATTCTTCTCGGTGGCGCTCGGGAACGCCGACCCATCTACCACCAAGACATTTGGGACCTCGTGCATCTGGCAGAACTGGTTCAGCGCGCTGCGCTTCGGATCCGCGCCCATCCTACAGGTGCCATGTTCGTGGATCGCGCTGCCGTTCGGCTCCAGATGACCGCGCTGGTACGGCAGCACCTCGGCCTTGGCAGCATCCAGAATCTCGCGGGCCGTGTTGTACATCTCGGCGGCCATGCGACGCTCATTCTCGCCGGTCTTGTATTCGATCCGCGCCGTCGGCACTCCGTAGCGATCCAGCTTGCTCATATCCACGGTAATGCGATTGTCGCGCTGCGGCAGAACTTCTCCGTAGGGATGCAAGGCAACCAACGCCGGATAACGGCGTTTCACCTCGCGCTTGAATCCGATGCCGAACCCGGGGATCTCCTTCGCGAATCCCGCGCTCTCCTGCGCGCCGCAGCCCCAGAACTGCATGCCGAAGCCGCGCAAGTAGTCGCGCTTGCGGCCATCCTTGTGATTGAAGCGCGGCATATAGATGTGCTCGCCGCCGATTCCGTCGTCATACTGCGTCGCCGCGCCCACCAGCTCCGGCATAAACGCGTACATATGGAACCGCGTCTGTTCGGTCAGGTAGCGGCCAATTACGTCGCTTGAATTGCCGATTCCGTTCGGATGGGCGTGCGATTTCGAGTTCAGCAGGATGCGCGTCGAATCCACGCACGACGCTGCCACCACCACGATGCGCGCTCGCACCGTGCGCTCCGCTCCGGTGTGACGGTCGAAATACTGCACTCCCGATGCCCGCCCCTTTTCGTCGGTCACGACGCGCGCCACCACCGCGTTGTCGATCACCTGGAGCCGGCCCGTCTTGAGCGCAGGCTCGATCAGATAATCGGACGAATTGAAAAACGCGCCCACGTCGCAGCCGCGGCCGCAATTGCCGCAGTAGTGGCATGCCGGATGGCCGTTGTGCGGGCGCGTCAGCACCGCGCGGCGTCCCGCGACGATGGAGATGCCGATCGATCCCGCCGCCTTCTGCAACAAGCGCTCGCCGCAGCGTGGAGATGGCGGAGGCAGGTGGAACTTGCTGCCGGGCAGCGCTTCCTGATCGTCGTCGCCGCCGCACACCCCGATGAACTGATCGACGCGGTCGTAATACGGCCCGATGTCGCGATAACGGATCGGCCACGGGATCTCCCAGCCGTCGCGCTCGGCCGCGGTGAAATCGAGGTCCGAATAGCGCAGCGAAACGCGCCCCCACACGTTGGTCTTTCCGCCGCGTCCCCACACGCGGGTCAGCTCGAACGGCTGGCCCTCGGGCGTCTGGTAGGGCTGCTCCAGCGTGTCGAGATAGATCGCGGGCGGGCGCTGGCCGCGGTCGATTCGCTGCCGCCACTCCCACGGCTTCACGTGCGTCCAGAATTGCGCGCGGTTGAATTTCGCCCCGGCGTCGAGCAGCAGAACATTTACGCCCTGACGCGTGAGATTCCATGCGGCCATCCCGCCCGACGCGCCGCTGCCGATGACCACCACGTCGTGCACGGCGGGAGTTCGTCTGGCCTGCATTGCTACTTCTGATGCTCCGGATGGGTGCAGCCGAGAAATTCAGTCTGGAACGAATTGCCGTGCCAGCCCAGTTCGCCGGCCAGTCCTTCCTTGGAGGAGTAATACCCGTCGATGGTCAGATCTTTGACCGTACGCAGAAATCTCGTCAGCGGACCGTTCGCGTTTTCGACCAGCGCCGCCGTGAGCGCCGCCGTCT
>WNFL01264284.1_pt3 | contig 10948 bp, 7 predicted proteins | sample 5400361 | NCBI WGS metagenome assembly WNFL01 (sample SAMN13153351, study PRJNA577476) | soil metagenome | isolation source: 40 cm soil on Douglas fir-dominated hillslope | place: USA:California | collected 2013-09-17 | reverse complement strand
TTACTCCTGCCGCTAATCCTGAAGTTGTCCCATCTGGCGCACGACGCCGTCGGAGGCGAACTTGAGCGATCCGGCGGCCGCGTAATTCTGCTTGCCGTTCTTCGCGAGGCAGCCTCGCACCCACACGTCCTTGCCGATGTTGTCCTTGAAGAGCTGCAGCGACGTGCCGGCTCTCCGCAGCGTGATGAGCGCGTAGGTCTGGAACGACCAGTTCTGGACCTTTCCGTTGGCGTCCTTGACGTCCACGTAGAAGAAGCCGTGCGGATTGGTCCACTCGACTTTCGTGAGCGTCCCGGTCCATTCCTGGCATTTCGCCGCGTCGAACTCCGCGGCGAAGGAGTGATGGGCGAATGACGGCACGGCGGTCAGGAACACGCCCATCGTCACGGCTGCGAGGCCCGCAATCCTGAGTGTCTTCATCGGAATCCTCTCTTCATCTGACGAAGGGTCAGAAACCGTACTTGATGGCGAACTGCATGATGCGCGAATCGCCCGTCTGCGTCGTGATGCGGCCGAACGTGCCGGCGTCCAGGCTGACGTTGGGGTCGCCCCAGTTGAAATTGTCGAACAGGTTGAACGCCTCGACGCGCAGCTCCAGCGTCCGTGACGTGCCGAGCGACAGCGCGCGCGCCAGCGAGACGTCGACCTTCCAGAAGCCCGGACCCTCGATGCTTCTCGCGACTTCGTTGCCGAGGGTGCCAGTGGCCGGGAACGCGAACGCCGCGGGATCCAGGTACGTCGTCAGCGTCTTCGTGCCGTACGGATTGCCGCGGATCTGATCGACCCGCTGGCTGGGGATCCCGTTGAATGCCAGGTCCCGTGTGGTCGTCACGGTGAGCCAGTTGCCGGTGTTGGCGTTCAGGATGCCGGACAGCCGCCAGTTCGACGCGATCACCCGGAGCGCGGAGTTGCCGAACGCCGGCGACTGCGCGCTCGCGGTGAGGTTGGCGATCTCCCGCTGGTTGTACGGACAATTGCCGCGATCATAGGACGGGTCGCCCGGTTTCAGCCACGTGTTGTTGAACTGGATGAAATTGCCGGTGACCGGCGTGTCCGTCGTGCAATGCGAGACGGTGTAGTTGCCGCTCAGGCTCAGACCGCTGGCCGCGCGGCGCTGGAAGGAGAGCTTCAAGCCGCGGTAGGCCTGCGTTCCGATCGCGCGGTATTCAGACACGTACGACAGCTTCTGGGCCGCTTCCGTACTCACCTGCGAGAACACGCGCCGGGCGTCGGTATTGGCCGCCGTCGAGCAGACGGGATAGGAAACGCCCCGGAGCGTGCACGCACCGAGGCCCATGTAGATGCCGGGATTGAGGGCGTCCTGCCCCCAAATGCGGTCCAGATAGCTCCCGAGATAGCTGGCCGCCACCTGCCATGACGCGCCGAGCTGTTTCTCGACCGTGACATTCCATGACTGCACGCGGGTCGAGTTGATCCGCGGATCGATCGCGGCGAACGACCCGAGGCCGGGGAACACGACGTCGGGCGGCGGCGGCACCTTCACGGGCAATGTCGATCCGCCAGGCACGTTGCGGTACGGATCGTCGAATGGAAGGTTCCCGGTCAAGGTGAGCCGGTTGCCGAACGGTGCCCCGGACGCAGGCACCTGCTGGAAGATCGCGGTCGGCACGTCGTAGTTGATGGCGTACGACGAGCGCACCGCGAGCCGGCCGTTTCCACTGACGTCCCACGCCACGCCCAGCCGCGGCGAGACATTCATCCACTGCTTGTTCAATCCCGTCTTGCCGTCCGGGAAGCCGGGGTCGCCGGGATAGACCAGCCCCGCTGGCGCGTTGACGAACGCCGTGCTCCGGATTCCCCTGGTGAAGTTGTCGAGCACGAAGTTCGAGATCGCGCCGTTCTTCGAGGAGGTGCCGAAGTACGGCTCCCACCGCAGGCCGAGGTTGAGCGTCACGCGGTTCGACGCCCTCCACGCGTCCTGCCCGTACACGCCCGTGTACCACTGATAGTTGTGCAGGATGCTCGGCGTCCCATGAATCAATTGGGACGCCTGGCCGGTGAGAAAGTCGGCGAGGCCGATGCCGGTCAGCGATCCGTTGAACGTGAAATTGCCGGCCGCGTTCGCGTAGTCGAACGAATCGAGCGTCGCGTAGGCCAGGTTGGCCCCGACGGAGAACTGGTGTGCGCCGACGACGCGCGAGAAATCGTCCTGCGCCTGGTACGCGCGGTTGTCCACCACCCCGGCAACCGAGCTTCCGCCCGAGAACGCGAAGCCGTTGGTGACGCTCACGGCGAGCACCCCCGGTACGTAGGTGTAAATCGGAATGCCGATCGACGGCGCATCGAAGAACTTGTCCGCCGGCGAGTTGGAGCGCGTCGACGTGCGGACGTAGGTCGCACGAATGGCGTTCACCGTGCTCGAGCCGAATACCTGCGTATCGCCCAGCGCCGTCGTCTGCGCGCGCTTGCGGCTCTTCGGGCCGTAGATGTTCCTCACCGCGAGCACGTCATGCGTTCGCGACAGCGTCGGGGGGCGCTGTTCGACGTGATCGAGGTACCGCCCGAAAATCGTGTGGTTCGCGGTCCGCTGGACGTCGATCCTGGCGACGAACTGCCCGTTGTTGTCGTCGAGCGGCACCGTGTAGCGGATCTCCCCGCAGGGATCGCTCGACGACGGGATGTAACCGGAGCCGGCAACCTTCAGCGCGGCCGGGCTGTAGAGCGCGGGATTGATGCTGTTGTTGACGAACGGCGCACGAAGCGTGACTTGCCGCCCGGCGTTGCAGGCCGGCGACGCGGCCGCCGTGAAGTCCCCCGCGAGCATCGCGTTCGTGGGCACGAACGCGACGTTGTCATTGGTCAGCTGCCTCGCGCGCGTCCGCTGGTACGCGCCGAAGAAGAACAGCCTGTCGCGGACGATCGGCCCGCCAAGCGTGCCGCCGAACTGATTCCGATTCAGCCCGTCGTCCTTCTTCCTGCCGTCGGGACCGACCGACGCGAAATAGGCAGGTGCGTTGAAGCGATGGTCGCGCAGGAATTCGAACGCGTTGCCGTGGAAGCTGTTGGTGCCCGACTTCGTGACGGCGTTGACCGATGCCGCCGAGTGCATCCCGCTCTGCGCGGCCTGGCCGCTGGTCGCCACGCTGAATTCCTGCAGCGCGTCGGGAAACGGGAACGGCAGGTTCGTGTTGTCGTAGAAATCGCTGTTCACCCGCCGGCGATCGAGATCGCCACACCGTCGTTGCGATTGAGGTTGGCGAGCACCTTTCCCGTGTTGACGGCCGACCCGGCGAGCATGATCAGGTCGGTGACGTTGCGCCCCTGGAGCGGAAGCTCCACGATGCGTGCCTGCTCGACGACGTCCCTGATGCCCGACGTGCGCACGTCGACCAGTGGTGCGGCGCCCTCGACGGAGACCGTCTCCTGCAGGCTGCCGACCGCCAGGACCACGTTGATGGTCGGCATGCCTCCGACCTGCAACACGATCCCGTTCTGCACGTGGGTGCGGAACCCCTGCAGCGACACCTCCAGCTTGTAAGGACCCAGCAGAAGGTTCGGCAGGACGTACGAGCCGTTCGCTTCCGTGATAACGCTCCGCGTCACACCCGTCTCGATCTGGGTCATGGTCACGGTGACGCCGGGAAGGACGCCGCCGCTCTCGTCCCGCACGGTGCCATCCAGCTGTGCGGTGCCCTGCGCGCGCGCGACGCCGCCCGCCAGCAGCAGGCCCAGCACGGCGATCGAGACACTTCGGAAGGACACCATCGAATTCTCCTCGCGATGACCGACGGAAACCGTGAACCGATGACGAACGGGACCGGACCTGCCGGGGTCGATTACGGGCGCGGAGCGGGCGCCGGCCGGGCGAACCTGGCGGCGTCCAGCGCGACGTTCGGCTGCACGTCGGTGAGCTCCACGTTCATCTGCATGAACGTCTGGCTCACCGTGCGGTGAAACGGAATCTTCACGCCGGCGACGTCGCGGAAATCGGAGTAGTCAATCTGCGTCGGGACGAACCCCACCGGCGTCAGCGTCCAGCGCACCATCCGGACGAGCAGTCCCGAGGGGGCGAAATAGAAATTCGCGAGCGGCTGGCGATCGTCATCGATCCCCTGGACGATGACGACTTCCTCGTCGTTGAGGACGGCGCGCCCGAGGCGCCAGTGCGGAAACGCCCGGCGCAGGCCGGCCGGGAACGCGACGAGCGCCTCGAGGCGCGCGCGATCGAGGTTCCCCGCGCTCAGCGTGACGAGCGGAACCGGCGTGTCGGGTCCTGCCATCCAGCCGCTGCCGCCGTTGAACGTCCGCACGCTGTTGCCCGCCGACATGTGGACGATGGTCGAGTACTGGTTCGGCGCCTTCGCGAAGATCTCGACGGGCACCTTCTCGAAGAGCGTGTCGAAGCCCGCGTAGGTCCCCTTCGCCGCAAAGCTCGTGAGCCTGGCCAGGCGATCGGCGCCGCCGACGGTCTGCAGGTGCTTGTCGAAGATCGCGTCCGCGTTGAGCGTGGCGTCGGTCGCGAAATCGCGCGCGTTCGGGTCCTCTTCAGGCGTGCTGTACTGCAGCGCGATGTTCGGGTCGCTTCGCGGGCTCTGGTTGCCGTGATGACAGGTGAAGCAGGTGACGCGCGGGGCGCCGGCGAAGTAGCTCTTGTTGATCGTCTGCATCATGGCGATCATCCCGCGCGCGCGCTGCATGCGCGGGGTGACCTCCGCGAACTTCGCGCGGTCGAGCGCCGCCGCCGGGACGTGGCAGAACGTGCAGTCGTTCCCCATCGCGTTGGCGAACATCCCCATGGCGTCGAAGAAGGTGTCGATCGGAATGTCGCGCAGGACCGTGACGCTCTTGAAGATGTCCTGCGTCATGACCGGGCGGTCCTGGGCCGTCTGCGCCGACACCGTCACCAGGCAGACCACGGCGACCGCCGCGGCGGCGAAGAAGCTGCGCCTCATTTGCCGAAGAACGGGTTGTCGTGCCCGCCGGCCTGGCCGTACTGATTGTTCTCCTGGCAGATGTATTCCATGATTTCGTCGCCAGGCGCCTGCAGCCGCGCGGTGAACGACACGGTGAACGGCTTCGAGTAGTACATCGGGTCCTCGATGGTCACCGTGTTGACCAGCGTCCCCATGTTCGGCCGCGTCCAGCGCTCAATCGTATGGAGCTGCTCGCTGTGCGGCGTCCCTTTCCGATCGAACCAGAACTTGTCGTTGAAGCCGACGGTGTCGATGACCAGCGTGTCCTTGTTCTCCCACCGCCCGATGGAGTGGCCGAACCAGGTCGGGTCGAGCTCCGCCGGATGCTTGCGGCCGTCCATGAAGATCTGCCGGTAGCTATGGATGTTCCCTTCGTGGATGATGAACAGGTGCGACGACGCCGCGCTCCCGGTGATGTCCTGCACCCACCGGAACGGGTACGGCGTCGAGCGCGGCACCCCCATCGGCATGCACCACAGGTGCGGATCGTCGGTCTCGTGCTGCGCGCGGTTCTCCAGCAGCTTCACCGCGGCCGGCAGCAGCGGCAGCTTCTCGCCTTTCGGGAGTCCCTGCGCGATGTCCCCGACCGGTCCCCCGCCCACCCACAGGCCATCGAGGCTGACGGTGCCGTCAGGCAGACGCGGTGCCGGCTCGTTGCGGACCGGCGGCCGCTTCACTTCCTGGCCGAGCGCGCCAATGGTCCCGAGCGATCCACGTCCCTCCTGCGCATGCACATAGAGGGGCAGGACGATCAGAAAAATTCCAAACCCCAAAACCCAAACCCCAAAACCAAACGTTGGGACCTGTCGCACGATTACCTCCGGATTGTCGTTCTTGCCGGCGGGTCCGCGTTCGTCTGGCACCGGAACTCCGCGGAACCCGCCCTACTGAGGCTGACCGCCCTCGGGGCGGCCATCATCCGACGCGCCGCCGAAGAGCGACCGTCCATCCGCGGTGATGACCGACCGCGCATCGCCGCGGTAGGCTGCAACCTTGGCCGCGTAGCCGGTGACCGTCACCGAGTCGCCGACTTTCAGCGTCCGGCTCGTCCAGCCGTTGCGCGCGAGCGCGCTCGGGCTCGCCAGCTCCATGTTCCAGGCCACCATCTTCCCGCTCTCGTCGGTTGTGTCGACGTAGAAGCGGGCGTGCGGATTGGTCCACTCGACCTTCGACACCGTCCCCTTGATGTTGAACGTCTTGGAGCCGTCGTACTCCGTGCTGAACGAGTGATGCGCGAACGCGGCGCCCGAGCCGATAAGGCTGAAAATAAGGGGCAGGATCCCGAATTTCGTGCTCATTCCGACTCCTCCGAAAATTCGACTGTTCGCACGCCGGCGGCACATTCTCTCCCCGGACGCCCCGCAGGCGCAAGACAGCGGGGCGGTGCCAACGCTCCAAGCTCCAAGTTCCAAGTTCCAAATCCCAAGGTTTCGGGCGCTTGGAGCTTGGATCCTGGAACTTGGAGCTTGGAATTTCGCGTCAGAAGCCGTACTTCAACCCGAACTGCAGGATGCGGGGGGTAGTTCCAGGCAGCAATCTCGTGATGCGGCCGAACGTGCCGAGGTTCAGGTTCGTCGCCGGAATGTCGTAGTTGAAACGATTGGTGACGTTGAACCCCTCGAGACGCAGTTCGACGTTCTGCGTCCTCGTCAGGTTGATGGTGCGCGACAGCGCCATATCGATCGTCCAGCGCCCCGGCCCCTTGATCGCGTTGATCGGCAGGTCGCCGAACGTGCCGGGCACCGGCTGCGCAAACGCCGCCTTGTTGAGATACGCCGTCACCGTCTTCGCGCCATAGACATCGTCCGAGACCTGGTTCGGCCGCTGCGCGTTGAGGCCGTTGCCGGAGTTGTCCTGGCCGGTGACAACCGCCAGTTGGACGCGATCGTGCGAGCGGCGCGGCCGCTGAACTGCGGCGTCACGTAGCCGACGGTGATGATGCCGATGTGCGTCCGGTCCTGCGTGCAGTGGCCGTAGTCGTAGGACGGGTCGTTCGGCTTGACGTAGCCGGTGCTCAGCTGCGGGAACGTGCCGGTAGCCGTGTTGCCGACACAGCGTGACAGCGTGTAGTTCGCGTTCATGCTGAGGCCTCTCGCCTCGCGCCGGCGGATCGCCACCTTGATGCCGCGGTAGTTCTGCACGCCGACGTCGGTGTGCAGGTCGAGCACGCCGATGAGCGGGTCGTGCAGGACACGCCGCTGATCGAGGTTGGCCGGCACCGTGCAGTTCGCGTACGACACGCCGTTGAGCGCGCACGGCGCGTTGCCCAGGAACTCGCCCGGGTTCAGCGCCACCTGTCCCCAGATCCGGTCCGTGTGGCTGCCCAGGTAGCTGGCCGACACGCCCCAGATCGACCCGAGCTGCTTCTCGACCGTCGCGTTCCACGACTGCGCGCGCGGCGAGTTGATGTGCGAATCGACGACGCCGTAGGAGCCGTAGTTGACGAAGCGCGTGTCGGCGTTGGTGACGATCGGATGCGGATCGCCGCCGTAGGTCCGGTACGGATCGTCGAACAGTCCCGGAGGATCCTGCAGGAGCGACCGGTTGCCGAACGGCGGCGCCGAGGCGTTGATGTTGTGGTAGTCGGCGCTCGGGAAGTCGTACGAGATGCCGTACGACGTGCGGACGGCGAGCCGGCCGTCTCCACTCACGTCCCAGGCGAGCCCGATGCGCGGCGAGAGGTTCCACCACTGCGGGACAAGGCCCGTCTTCCCCTTCGGGAAGCCCGGATCGCCCGGCCACAGGAACCCGGCGGGCGCGTTCTTGTAGACGGTGCTCTTCACGCCTTTCCGAAAGTTGTCCATGTCGAAGATCGACAGCGCGCCGTTCTCCACCTGCTGGCCGAAGTACGGCTCCCAGCGAAGACCGCCGTTCACCGTGACTCGAGACGAAGCCCTCCACGTGTCCTGCGCGTAGAGGCCGACGTACTTCTGATCGACGGGGATGATGGCCGGCCCGCCGTGCTCGAGCGTGGTCACGCGGCCGATCAGAAAGTCCGCGAGGCTGGCGCCGGTGATCTGGCCGCTGATCGTCCAGTTGCCGCCAGACCGCGCGTGGGATTCGCCCGCGTACTTCCAGTAGGCGACGTCGGCGCCGAACGAAAGCTGGTGCGCGCCCTTCACCGTGGAATAGTCGTCATTGAGCTGATAGGTGTTGGTCGAGAAGATCCCCTTGGTCGCGGTGCCCGCGGAGATGTTGAAAGCATTGGTGACGACCATCACCATCTCGCCCGGGTTGTACGAGTAGACGTTCGAGCCGAGGTCCTTCGGCGAGAAGAACGGCGCCTGGTAGCGGTGCACCGCCGTGCGGTTGAACGCGACGCGCAGCGAGTTCACGGTGTTCGACGACAGGATCATCGTGTCGCCGAAGGTGAACGACTGCGCCAGGTTGTTGGTCCCGGGGTCGTTGGTCACGAGCACGTTGTCCGGGTCCTTGGCGAAGGCCGCCTGCTGCTTGAAGAAGGTCGCCATGTAGCGGCCGAACATCGAGTGGTTGGCCGAGAGCTGGTAGTCGACCTTTCCGACCGCCTGCCCCTCGTTGTTGTCGTCCTTCGTGCCGTAGGTGACCTGGCCGCACGGGTCCGTCGTCTTCGGCAACCGCCCGGCGAGGTTCAGCGCCGCGGGGCTGAAGGCCGACGGGGCGATCTGGTTGTTGGCGAACGGCGCGCGGAGCGTCACCTGGCGGCCGCCGTTGCAGGCGGGCGAGGCGAACGCCGTGAAGTCGCCGGCGAGCATCGCCGCGGTCGGCACGAACGCGATGTTGGCCGCGGGTGTCTGGCGCGTCGCCGTCCCCTGATAGGCGCCGAAGAAGAACAGCTTGTTCTGCACGATCGGCCCGCCCATCGTCCCGCCGAACTGATTGCGCAGCAGCCCGTCGTCGCGGCGCTTGCCGGTGGCCGGGTTGATCGCCGCAAACGGGTTCGTCGCGTTGAAGCGATGGTCGCGGAGGAACTCGAACGCGTTGCCGTGGAAGCTGTTGGTGCCCGACTTCGTGATGGCGTTGACGGACGCGCCGGAGTGCATCCCGTTCTGCGCGGAGAGGCCGCTCGTCGCCACGCTGAACTCCTGCAGCGCGTCGGGGAACGGCAGCGGCAGGTTGGCGTTGTTCTGCGGGTCGTTGTGGATGGCGCCGTCGAGCAGGTAGGCGACGCCGAAGTTCAGTCCGCCGGCCACCGCGATGTTGACGGCCTTGCCGCCGCACGACTCGCAGCCGCCGAAGTTGCGGCTGTTGGGGCTGCCCGTGTTGACCGCGCCGCCGGCGAGCACGATCAGGTCGGTGACCTGCCTGCCCTGCAGCGGCAGCTCCACGATGCGCTCGTTCTCGACGACGTCCCTGATGCCGGAGCTCTTGACGTCGATGAGCGGCGCCGCGCCTTCAACCGTGATGGTCTCGGCGACGTTGCCGAGCTCGAGCGGCACGTTGATCGTCGGCGTCGCCCCGACCTGCAGCACGATGCCGTTCTGCACGTGGCTGCGGAAGCCCTGGAGCGAGACCTCGAGCCGGTACGGGCCGGTCGGGAGGTTCGAGATGACGTAGGTGCCGTCCGCGTCGGTAATCGCGGTCCTGGTCGCCTGCGTGTCGGTCTGGGTCATGGTCACCGTGACACCGGGCAGCACCGCGCCGCTCGTGTCCGTCACACGTCCGCTGAGCTCCGCCGTCGACAGCTGCGCCGATGCCGAGGCTGCGGTGAGAAGAAGTGCCAACGCGCCGAGAGAAAGGTTCCCGAGAAAACGGCCCATTCAACCTCCCGTGGTCGCCAGGCGGACCCGAAGGTCCGCCTCTACGTCAATCAATCACAGACACCGATGACCACCCCGGACTTCCGGGTGTACCGCAGCGAATTTCGCGTGGTGGCGCGGAGTCTAGCGGCGCGAGAAAACACTGTCAATGGACGCGGGAGCACGTTTATTCTCGTGCTCGCACAGCAGGTGGCAAGGAGAGGGCTTTCAATGGCAGTCGGCAGACGGGATTTTCTCGCAGGTCTGGGCGCGGCTGGAGCGGCGGCACTCGCCGCCGCGTTCGGCGGGCGCGTGGCCGCGCAGACCGGTGCGGCGGCGCGTCCATTCCGGATCGACACGCACGCGCACTTCACCGTGCCGAAGCTCTACGACCTGGCCACGGCGCATGGCGTCCAGCAGGCGACGCTGAAGGACTGGTCGCCCGCAAAGATGCTTGCGGAGATGGAGGAAGGCGGCGTCGCGACGTCGATCCTCTCGATCAGCGACCCGGGCGTGCACTTCGGCGACAACATGGCCGCGCGGGCGCTCGCGCGCGAGTGCAACGAGGCCGGCGCGAAGGTCGTGCGCGACTATCGGGGGCGATTCGGCCTGTTTGCCGTGCTGCCGCTGCCCGACGTCGAAGGGTCGTTGAAGGAGCTGGAGTACGCGCTCGACACGCTGAAGGCCGACGGCATCGGCGTGCTGTCAAGCTACGAAGGCAAGTACCTCGGCAACGCCGCGTTCACGCCGCTGCTGCAGGAGATGAACCGGCGGAAGGGTGTCGTCTACTGCCATCCGTACTGCGCCGCGTGCGGCGTGCAGACCACGCTGACCGACGCGCAGAACCGCGGCGTGGAGTTCGTCTTCGACACCACGCGGACGATCCTCAGCCTGCTGCAGACCGGCGCCGTCGCGCAGTTCCCCGACATCAGGTTCATCTGGTCGCACGGCGGCGGCACCGTCCCCTACATCACGAGCCGTTTGAACGGCGCCGGCGGGGACAAGCTGCCGAAGGGCGTGGTGTACGAGCTGCAGAAGTTCTATTACGACACCGCGCAGGCATTCAATCCGTACACGATGCCGTCGTTCAGGAAGTTCGTGCCGGTCTCGCAGATCCTCTTCGGCACCGACTTCCCGCTCGGCGGCGGCTCCGCCGCGATTGTCGCGAAAGGGTTGAAGGACAACGGCGGGTTCACGGACGCGGAACTGCGCGCGGTGGAACGGGAGAACGCGCTGAAGCTGCTGCCGCGGCTGAAGACGTAGCACGCGGCGGGCGGCAGGCAGCGGGCAGTTGGT
>WNFL01393899.1_pt1 | contig 10949 bp, 10 predicted proteins | sample 5400361 | NCBI WGS metagenome assembly WNFL01 (sample SAMN13153351, study PRJNA577476) | soil metagenome | isolation source: 40 cm soil on Douglas fir-dominated hillslope | place: USA:California | collected 2013-09-17 | reverse complement strand
GGCGCTGTCCGGCAATACCGCGAGCCGTCCGTAGACACGGCCCTCCCAATCGTCAGACGTCCGAGGAGAGGGGCCTGTCGCAAGGCGGTACAGGTCGCGCACGGTCAGTGCCAGCAGGCGGCGGGTACGAAAGGCCGGCGATAGCGGCGGCAGCAAGCGAAACGAAAGCGCTCCCACACCGCACCCTGCGACTATCGCCAGCGCCGCATTGTAGAATTGCACGGTGTCGTAGCTCATCGGGTTCGCCGGTGCGAGCAGCGGCACAAAATTGACGGTCATGGCCGTAAATATCACCGGCTGCCACGGCTGGGTCAGCAGAGCCCCAGCGGGGACCAGATAGAGGGCCATCACGATGCGGAAGGCCGCAAAGGACTCCAATCCCGGCAAGGCCGCGAAATTTATGATCGCAGCGAAAACGGCCGCGAGCGCAGTCCCGACCACGAAACTCAGGGTGATCGCGGAAACCTGCTCGGCTCTCGGCGCGAACAGGATGACAACGATTGCCGCGAATGTAATGGCCTGGGCGCCGTTCGGCCATGCCGTAGTGATCCAGAAGAGGGCGGCGGCCGCGATCGCGACGAACGCGCGTCCCGCATTGACCAGGGACGGCAACCAATAGGGGACGCGAAGCCGGATGCCACGAGGGTGAGGGCGGGGCCGAGCATGGACGTCGGCCAACAGTGCAAGCCCGTCGACCGCATCCGAAATGCCGGCCAGCACCTTGGCCGTCTCATCAGCGAGCAGCCTCAGCGACGGCGTGCCGGCCGGCGCCGCGCGCAGCATCTGCACCGTTCCTCAAAGATCCGACGCACGCGAACGGGGTCGGCGATTCGCGGCATCGGCGCGCCGTGCTCCAGCCCCGGCCACAACACCTGGCGAATGATTTCGAGGACAGCACGCGCCTCGTGGCGCGCGTCGTCATCCGGCAGTCGCGCCAATCGCACCGCCACCACGCGCCAGCCTGCCAAAGCGGCGAACAGACCGTCTACAGCCGTCTGCAGGACCGGCGAATGAGAGCGAAGTTCGGAGGACTCTCCAACCGCCTGATCGACGAGTGGATCTAGGGCGCTGGCTCGCCGGACGAGCTCGCGGCGAACCGGCTGCGTGTCCGGCAGGTCCGGCCCAGCCAGCGCCAATGTGCTCGTGAACCCGGTCATGATTTCCGCGATCATGGCGGCAAAGAGCGCGGTCAGCCTGCGCCGAGCACCTCCCAAGTCGGTGCTGGCGAGAACGACGCCGGCGCACACAATGCCGATGCAGATTTCGCTGGCGCGAGCGACCGCGAGCATGAAGACTGTCGGATTGGCGCCTCCGGTCGCGCCCAATGTGTCGGCGGCGACGATCGCTGCCGTATAGCCGGCGAGCGCCGCCGCGTAGGAGGCGAAAGTTGCGCAGCAGAGTGGCGGCGAAAGCGCAGACAGCGCCCCACAACGCGAGGAGCCCGAGAAAGGCAAATGCGATCCTGCGGGAAGCACGCGGTCAGCACCACGATCGCCACGGCCCCGATCAAGGTGCCGATCATGCGATACCATCCTTTGCGCAACGAAGCCCCAAGCTGTGGCTGACAGACGATCGCGGCCGAGGTGCCGGCCCAATAGGCATTGTCGAGCTCAAGCCAGAAGGCAACGTAGAGGGCGAGACAGACGGACGCCCAGAGCCGCAAGCCGAAGAGCAGCGGCGAACCCGCGCCGCTCAGCGCGTCGCTCAAGGTCGCGCTTAATCGTACAGGAGCCCCCCTCGGTCCAGTCCAGCCGTGCTCACCGGAAACATCTGCCATGATTGGTCAATGGCTCACTTGGCACGACGTTCCTCAGCTTCAACGGGACGCGTTCGCGGCCGCCCGCGCGAGAGGGAGCACAGAGAGCGAGCGCACGCCCTGCGCGCCGTGGATGAGTACCCCCTCGATATCCGCTGTCGCCGACGGGCCGGTGTGGAAACTGGCATAATGCCCGGCGCGAAACTCGGGCCGGCGATAAGCGTGGTGCAGGTTGACGAGAATATCGGCGGGATCGAGCAGCACAATCAGGTGCTGCGCGAGGTAAGCGACCGCATTGACGCGGAGGCCGACATCGCTCAGGAGGACGGAACCGGTCTCGGCGACGGCGAAGGAGGCGCGGACAATGGCGAAGTCCAAGTCCGCAAGGTCCTGCGGCGCTCTCACAGCGGCGATGTCTCTATTGCCGGCGACCTCAGGCACGGTCGAGCATACGGCCTTCGCGTTTGCGATCTTCTCGCGGATGGGCGCCAGGGGATCGCCCGATGTCGGCAGGTCGAGGAACACACCGCCCATGCGCTGCAGGCTGGTCTTGAAAGAGTCCAGCAGCGAGTCGGGCGGGTAGTCATCGAACGCTGGAACGTAGGGAAGTGGCCGATCCATGCGTGGCAGATTGGCTCGAATCGAAGCCAGGATTTCGTCGCGGCTGCTCATCGTTTTCCTCCGCGGTTCGCTTGGTACCAGCTGTGGAAGGTTTGCTTGGGGGGATGCGGCACCTCGCGATGCTTCCCCCAGGCGTTGAGACCGTTGTAGATGACGAACCGCGGCAAATGGGCGAGCGCACTATCGGCGGCGGCGATCGCGGCACGATAGGCAACAGGCCGCGAGAGCAACTCGCCGGCAGCCTTCATGGCGGCCTTCTTGGCGAGCGGGACCTCGTGCTCCTTAACGAGCACCCGTCGCCAAGCGTAGATCTGCTCGTGGATGTTGATCTTTACCGGACAGACATTGGTGCAGCTGCCGTTGAGCGTCGAGGCGAACGGCAGGTTGCTGTACTTACGCGCGCTGAACGTCGGATCGATGATGAGGCCGATCGGGCCGGAGTAAGTGGCGCCGTAGCTTAGGCCGCCGCTGCGCCGATAGACCGGGCAGGTGTTCATGCAGGCGCCGCAGCGAATGCATTTGAGCGAAGTCCAAAACTCTTCCAGGCCGAGCCGCTCGGACCGGCCGTTGTCCACCAGCACCACGTGCATCTCGCCGCCCTCGCGCGGACCGCGGAAATGCGAGGTGTACTGGGTCATGGGTGAGCCGAGGGCGCTGCGCGACAGAAGGCGGATGAACACGGCGAGGTGCTCGAGGCGCGGGATGATCTTCTCGATGCCGATCGAGGCGATATGCAGCTTCGGCACGTTGGCCGACAAGTCGGCATTGCCCTCGTTGGTGCAAACGACAAAGGTGCCGGTCTCCGCGACCGCAAAATTGCCCCCGGTCATGCCGGTGTCGGCCGCAAGGATCAGTGGGCGCGTTGCCTCGCGCTGTGCTTCCGCCAGATAATGCACGTCACTGTTTGCGGGATCGGTATCGATCGTCCTGGCAAACACTTCTGCGACGTCGGTCCTGAGCTTGTGCACCGCCGGCACCACGATATGGCTCGGGTCTTCCTTATCAAGCTGCTGGATGCGCTCACCGAGATCGGTCTCGATGACGTCGATGCCGGCCGACGCCATGTAATGCCGGAAGCCGCACTCCTCGGTCAGCATCGACTTGCTCTTGATGAGGGACCTGGCGCCATGGTCGCTCAGGATGCTGTGGACGGTGCGGTTGTGCTCGGCGGCATCGCGCGCCCAATGCACGTGGATGCCGTTCGACCGAGCGTTGGCCTCGAACTGATCGAGGTATTCATCGAGCTTGGTAAGCGTGTGCTCCTTGATCGCAGAGGCGAGTGCGCGGAGCTCTTCCCACTCGGGGATGCCGTGCATCTCGCGGTCGCGCTTCTGCCGAAGGTCCCAGAGGCGCTCGTCGTGCATCTTTTCGTGCTCGGGTGCGGCAATGAAGCGTGCAGCCGCCTCCGCCTGATCGATCGGCCGATTGCCGTGGACCTTCGCGCCGCGCGGCTGCGGCTCGGGCCGCGCCCGCAGCGGCTTCGAACTCGCCTCGGCGTGATCGAGGCGGCGGCCATCGCGAAAGAGGACATCGGCGTCGTCCTGAGCCCGCACCTCGGGATGCAGCATGGCGCCGTTGTTGTCGGTCTGCTCGGGTGCGGCGCTCATGCTGGCGCTCCATTCAAGATCTGAGCGATATGGATGAACTTGATCGGCACGCCGATGCGCTCGGCGCAGCCCTGCTGATGCATCAGGCAGGAGCTGTCGGCCGAGACGATGTACTCCGCCCCGGCCTGGGCGTGGTCGCTGACTTTATCGTAGCCCATCTTGGTGGACACGACCTCCTCGAACACCGAGAAGGTGCCTCCGAAACCGCAGCATTCGTCGGGCCGCGCCGGCATGGCGAACTCGATCCCTTCGACCTTCGAGAGCAAATCCATCGGCTTCGAGAAGGGCGGCTCGTTGAGCTCGGAGGGCTTTGCATGCTTGAGGGCGCGAAGCGTTCCGCAGCTGTTGTGCAGCCCCACGCGATGCGGAAACTTCGCCCACGGAAACGCCTCGACCTTCTGAATATCGTGCAGGAACTCGACCAGCTCGAAGATGCGCCTGCGCACCTCCTTGACCTCGGCCGTCTCCTCGATGGCGTCGAAGTTGTTGCGCACGTGATGGACGCAACTGCCGGACGGCGCCACGACGTAATCGAAGCCCGAGAAATTGCGCACGAACAGGGCCTCGGTGGCGGCGCAGTCAGCATTGAACCCGCTATTGGCCATCGGCTGTCCGCAACAGGTCTGAGTACGCGGATAATGGACCTCGTGACCCAAGCGCTCCAGCAGTTCGAGCGTCGCGATACCGACTTCCGGGAAGAAGGCGTCGATGTAGCAGGGGATGAAAAGCCCGATGCGCATGCGCGCCTCCATCAGTAATTGTGCGAGTTCGTATCGACTTTGCCTCTGAAGACGCTGAGGCTGATAACGGTGTAGAGCAACATGAGCGGAAACACGAAAAGCCCCTCTCCCCAGAACATGAAGGCGAGACTGGAATGGGGTGCCGCTGCCTGCTCAATGGTGACGGCAAAGGGGATCATGTAGGGCCAGAAGGAGATTGCCAGCGTGCCGAAAGCGGCCACGAAAATGATTGCGACCATGGTGAAAGGCGCCTGGTCCTGACGGAGATAAACGCTGGCGGCCAGAGCAATTGTGGAAAGAGCGCCTATTGCGGGGAAAACGAAAAGGTAGGGCCGCTCAAGCCAGCGAGATATCACCGGAAGGTCTTCGGCGAGGGCGTAGGCGAAGACGACAACCAGGAACACGAGCAGCGCAATCGACAGATAGGGGATCAGCCGGTAAGCCGCGTCACGCACCTCCCCTTCGCACTTCTTGACGAGCCAGCAGACCCCGAGCAAGGCGTAGCCCACGCACAGGCCGATGCCGCACAGAATTGCAAAGGGACTGAGCCAGCCGAATTCGCCGCCGACATATCGGCCATTGGCGACCGGAAGGCCCTCCACCAGTGCGCCGACCATCAGGCCTTGCATGAACGCCGCGACGAGCGAGCCTCCCGCGAAGCTCGCATCCCAGAACCACCGCATCCGCTCGGTCCTGTGGCGATACTCAAATGCCACGCCGCGCAGGATCAGCCCCGCCAGCATGATGAGAGCCGGCAGGTAAAACGCCGACATCAGAATAGAGTACACGACCGGGAAAGCTCCCCAGAGAGTCACGACCGATACGACAAGCCACGTTTCGTTGCCGTCCCAGATCGGCTCAATCGCCGTTACCATCGTGTGCCGCCGCTGATCATCGCGGGTCAGGCCGAACAGCATGCCGACGCCGAGATCAAACCCGTCGAGCAGCACATAGATCAGAATGCTGATAGCGATGACGCAGACCCAGAATATGGCCATCGCTATTCTCCCGCCGGTATATGAAGGCTGTCCGCCGCGGCAGGCCCATCGACGACAGACATGGGCCGGTTGGGCGTTGCGGACGTTGGCGGCAGAACAAGGCGCCCTGCAGGTCCTGCGCGCAGCAGGCGGTAGATGTAGAAGATGCCGAATGCGAAAATGAGGGCATAGATGGTGCAAAAGACGACGAGTGAAATGGCTGCAGTGCGTGCCGTCAGGAAAGGCGTCATCGCATCGGCCGTTCTAAGGACGCCATAAACAACCGAGGGCTGACGACCAACTTCCGCAGTGTACCAGCCGGTCAGGATTGCGATAAACGGGAGCGGGAAACTCAGGAATGTCGCCCACAGTAGCCATCGCTTCTGCTCAAGGCGCCCCTTGTGGCTGAGATAGGAACCAGCCAAGGCGATCACCAGCATAAGCAGCCAGCACCCGACCATGATTCTGAAAGTGAAGAATGGAATGAGTACTGGCGGCCGATCCTGCGCGCGGAAGCTGGTCAACCCAACTTCGTTGGAGGTGAAGCTCATGCTGCCGATAATGCTCCCGAGAACAGGGATCGAGATCGCATACTTGTTGCTTTTCGTCGCCGGATCCGGAATCGCGAATAAGACCTCGCTTGCGGGCTGCTCGTCATGCCAGCGGCCCTCGATAGCCGCGAACTTGGCCGGCTGAAGGTCGTGGACGTAGTCGCCGGCGAGGTGTCCAAAAACGAGCTGCACGGGCAGGAGCACAGCCGCCAGATACAAGCCCATGCGGAGCATGATGCGAGCTTCGGCAGCGTATATCCCGCGCAGCAGGTACCAGGCACCGGTTGCGGCGACACAGAACGCGCCGGTCAGATAGGCGGCAATCAGCATATGGGGGAAGCGCGACCACACCACGCGATTGAAGATGATTGCGAACCAGTCGTTCGGCACGTAGCTGCCGTTCTCGAAGGCGTAGCCAACCGGCACTTGCATCCAGCTGTTGTTGACCATGATCCAGAACGCCGAGAGCGTGGTGCCCAGCGCGACCATCGCGGTCGAGAACAAGTAGAACCACGGCGGCACGCGCGACCGGCCGAAAAGAAGAATGCCGAAGAAGCTCGCCTCCAAGGCGAACGCGGTATAGGTCTCGTACGTCAGGAGCGGGCCCTGGATTGGCCCGGACATGCGAGACAATTCGCTCCAGTTGGTGCCGAACTGGAAGGCCATCACGATGCCCGACACCACGCCGAGGCCGAAGGCCACGCCGAATATCTTGAGCCAGAATTCGAAGACCAAACGGTACGCCGGGCGCCCGGTCGCGAGGTGCAGCGCCTCGAGCACCGTGAGCCATGCCGCCAAGCCGATTGTGAATGCCGGGAAGATGATGTGGAACGAGATGGTGAACGCGAATTGAAGCCGCGATAGGAGCAGCGCCGTTAGATCCATTGCCATTCCTCGTCAGCGCCACAGATTTGTTTTGGCGAGGTCGACGATCTCGTCGGCCCGGCCGTTCATGATTGCCTTGACCATGTAGAGCGAGAAGCCCTTCGCCATCTCGGCGGTGATGGAGGGCGGCATGGCAAGCTCGGTCCGATTGACGACGGCATCGATAAGAACTGGACCGTCGTGGGCGAGCGCTGTCGCGATGCCTTCCTCGACATCAGCGGGATCCTCGAGCCGGATGCCGCGCACGCCTGAGGCTTCTGCCATGGCGGCAAAGTTCGGGTTCTTGAGCTCGGTGCCGAAATCGAGAAAACCGGTCGATTTTTGCTCCAGCTCAACGAAGCCGAGCGTACCATTATTGAATACGACGACTTTCACCGGCAGCTCGAGCTGCGCGAGGCTGAGGAAATCGCCCATCAGCATCGTGAAGCCGCCATCACCTGACAATGAGATCACTTGCTGGCCTGGATATGCGGTTTGCGCGCCGGCCGCCTCGGGTAGGGCGTTGGCCATCGAGCCATCCCAGAACGACCCGATCAGTCGCCGNNGCGAGATAGCGTGCTGCCCATACGGTAGGAAGGCCAACGTCGCAGGTGAAGATGGCGTTGGCGGCGGCATGGTCGCTGATCGCTTTTGCGACCTGCTCCGGGTGGATCAGTCGGCGACCGGGTTTACCGACCGCGAGCTCATCGAGTTCTGTGCGCGCCTTCCGGTAGTGTCCCGTCGCCTGGTCGAGATGGGTGCGGTCGCTCCTCTCCTTAATGAGCGGCACCAAGAGTTCAATCGTTCCGCCGACATCACCCACCACACCGACGTCGACTGGCGTGCGGCGCCCGATCTGTTCTGGTCGCACATCCACCTGCGCGATGCTCACCCCCGCTCCAAGGGGATAGAACTGACGGTATGGAAAGTCGGTGCCGAGCATCAGGAGCACGTCGCAATCGAGCATAGCGAAATAGCCCGACGAGAAACCGATCAAGCCGGTCATGCCGACATCAAACGGGTTTTCCCATTCAATGTGTTCCTTGCCTCGCAATGCATGCACGATCAGTGCCTTCAGGCGATCAGCCAATGCGAGGACCTGATCGTGCGCCCTCTGGCATCCCGAGCCACACAGTATTGTCACGCGGCCATCGCCGTTGAGAAGGGCTGCGAGACGATCGACATGCGCGCGTGCCGGCATCGCGACCGGGCGGCCGGGTAGCAAACCCTCTACCTTCGGCACTGGGGCATCGGAGGCGGGCTGAAGTGCCACGTCGCCTGGCATCACGACAACCGAGGCGCCGCGATTGCCCACTGCCTGCCGGATCGCAATCTCCAGGGTGCGGGGCATCTGGCCCGCCCCCGAGATCAGCTCGCAATAATGACTGCAATCCTTGAACAAGTTTTCCGGATGGGTTTCCTGAAAGTATCCGGAACCGATTTCGGCCGATGGGATCTGCGCGGCAATGGCAAGCACCGGCACCCGAGATCGGTGGCAATCAAAGAGGCCATTGATGAGATGCAGATTGCCTGGTCCGCAGCTGCCGGCGCAGGCCGCAAGCTCACCGGTGAGATGCGCCTCGGCGCCCGCCGCAAAGGCAGCGACTTCCTCATGCCGGACATGCACCCAATCGATCTTGCCTTGGCGGCGGAGGGCGTCGGTCAGGCCATTCAGGCTGTCGCCAACGATGCCATAGACGCGTTTCACGCCCGCCGCGGCGAGCGTCTCAGCAAACTGGTCCGCTACCGTTCTCATGATCTCCCTCCGCATGTCGGGGGAGCGACGCCCCAGGATCGCCTGATCCAACGCCGTTTAAGCTATACGGTGACAACGCGGCGCGGAACTCGGACCTGTGTTCATCGGACGTGTCCTATCGGTAGGGCTCGCCTATACCGAGGTCTAATAATCAGCGGTTGCGATCATAAAGTTAGATAGGCGCGAGTGTCAATTTAAGCTAACCAGCACTTTCTTGCCAGCTCGGCTCAAATCGCCAATAGGATCTGATAGTATCTTAAATTCCAAGCCAAGACACTGCCATCGACATCATAAACCAGAATTTTGCTCGACGGCGCAAAAGAACGTTTGCCTCGTCGCTTCGATCTACCGCCTCAGGCGCCGACGCTGTAACATTTCCTCCGGATTGTTGTTTGCGCGGATGTGAATGGCGGGTTTATGCGGCTGTCGTGAGTGTCGGGGCGAGGTGCGCTTGGCATGAAGATGAAGCGCAGGCGAATACCACGCGTATGGCCTTGGGCTGCGGAGTTGGCTCTTGGCGGCGTCAGCGTAATAGTGATCACCTTCGTTTGCTTTCGGTTAGGACTTGATCTTGCGGCAGTGGGCTTTGCCTATATCCTCCTCATCGCGCCGATTTCTCTGCTCGGAAGCCCTGCCGCATCAATCATCCTCTCGATCATTTGCGTAGCCTGCCTGAACTATTTTTTCACGGCGCCGCTGTTCGAATGGCGCGTGGATTCTCCGGATGACGTTCTGGCCATAGCGGCGTTCGCCACAACCTCACTCATCATCACCACGCTTTCGGCGAAACTACGCAACTCGGCGGCGGTCGCTCAGGCGTCGCAGCAGGCCCTGATCGACACGATCCCGGCCTTGGTCTGGACCGCGCTTCCAGATGGCTCGACCGACTTCCACAATCGACGCTGGTTGGAATTCACGGGCCATTCGGCGGTCGGAGAAGGCTGGGTGTCCGGGTTCCACCCCGAAGACCGGGCAAACATCCTCGAAAAATGGCGCTCCGCAATCGCGACGGGCGAGCCGCTCGAAGTCGAAGCCCGTGCGCGCACAGTCACAGGCGAATATCGCGCGCTCCTGGTCCGCGCCGTGCCCTTGCGCGACGGGACCGGAGCTATCGTGAAGTGGTATGGCGTGAGTACCGATGTCGAGGACCGCAAGCGCACCACCGAGGCCCTGCGCGCCAGCGAAGAGCAGCTTCAGCAAACTCGGGCGGAGCTGGCGCGCGTCTCTCGCGTGACGACGCTCGGAGAGCTGACGGCGACTATCGCCCATGAAGTGAACCAGCCCATTGCCGCCACAGTCACCAACGCCCAGGCCGCGCTCCGCTGGCTGCAGGCTCGACCACCGGATATCGAGGAGGTGCGCCAGGCGCTTGCTCGCATTGTCAAGGACGCTGATCGGGCGACCGCCGTCATCGCTCGGATTCGTACGCTCATCAAGAAATCATCCCCGCAGAAGGACCGCGTGGCGATCAATCACGCGATCCGCGAGGTGATCGAACTCACCCATGGCGAAGCGGTGAAGAACGGCGTTTCGGTGGAGATGCAGCTCGCGGAGGGCCTGCCGCTCATTGAAGGAGATCGGGTTCAGCTGCAACAGGTGATCCTCAACTTGATCATCAACGCCGTTGAGGCAATGAGCGAAACAAGCGAAGCGTCACGAGAATTGCTGATCACGACCGGAAGAGCCGAGTCGGACGATGTGCTCGTCGCGGTGGCTGATTCGGGTCCAGGACTGGCCCCGGTGAAGCTCGAGCGCCTCTTCGACTCCTTCTACACGACCAAGGAGAACGGCTTGGGGCTTGGCCTGTCAATCTGCCGCTCCATCATCGAATCGCATGGCGGAAGACTATGGGTGAGCGCGAACCTGCCACGCGGCGCCGTCTTCCAATTCACGGTGCCTGCCCATTTAAGCTCAGAGGCAACCCCATCACTTCCACCATCACCGACAGTTTGACCCAGTTCGGCGTCACTAGGCCGTAGAGTTGCAGGCCGATCGCTCCCGCCTCGCACGAGGCCCCGCTCAAGCGTTAGCCCCGTGGATAGCGTCAATCACTGCCGCCGTTACGTCGGCCGTCCTG
>WNFL01382245.1_pt1 | contig 10950 bp, 11 predicted proteins | sample 5400361 | NCBI WGS metagenome assembly WNFL01 (sample SAMN13153351, study PRJNA577476) | soil metagenome | isolation source: 40 cm soil on Douglas fir-dominated hillslope | place: USA:California | collected 2013-09-17 | reverse complement strand
TCCCCGGGGCTCACGCGCCGATCGCGACCCCGACCGGCGACGGGCACGCGCTGACCCGGCCCACGAACTGACGCGGATCGAGCCCGTGGCGCTTCAGGAGCTTGCCCAGGTCGCGGCGCTCTTTGCCCGCGGTCCGCGCGGCGCGGCTCACGTTGCCCCGATGCTCGGTCATGAGTCGGATCAGGTACTGGCGCTCGAAGACCTCGAGGATCCGCCGCTTCTGGGTCTTGAAGGTACGCGGCGCCCCGGCGGACTGCGCGGCGCTCGGGCCGCCGGCCAGACCCGGGAGGCCGAGATCGACGGCGGCGACGACGCCGTCCCGCGCGACCGAGATGGCCCGCACGATCGCGCTCTCCAGCTCCCGCACGTTGCCCGGCCAGTCCCACGCGAGCAGCGCCTCCACCGCGTCGGCCGAGAGGTCCAGCACCGGCCCCGGCGACGACGCGTGCTTTCTCAGGAAGTGGTAGGCGAGGGGCAGGATGTCCTCCCGCCGGTCCCGCAGCGCGGGCAGGGCCACCGAGAAGACGCAGAGCCGGTAGTAGAGGTCGGCGCGGAAAGCGCCGCTCTCGACCATGCGATCGAGCCGCGCATTGGTGGCGGCGAGGAACCGCACGTCCACGCGATGCTCGCTCGTCGAGCCCAGCGGCCGGAACGAGCGATCCTGGAGAACGCGCAGGAGCGCGACCTGACCACGCGGCGTCAGCGTGTCCGCCTCGTCCAGGAACAGCGTGCCGCCCGCGGCTTGGGCCATCAATCCCTGCCGACGGGCGTGCGCGTCGGTGAACGCGCCCCGCTCGTGGCCGAAGAGCTCACTCTCGAACAGGGTGTCGATGAGCGCGCCGCAGTTCACGGCCACGAATGGAGACATGGTGCGGCGACTCATGCCGTGGATGGCCCGGGCCACCAGCTCCTTGCCGGTTCCCGTCTCCCCGCTGATCAGTACCGCGGCGTCCGCCGAGGCGAGCTTCGGAAGTTTCGCGAGCACATCGCGGAAGGCGGGGGCCTGTCCGATGAATCCATCCGTCACCTCGTCGGTGGCGATATGATCCGGCCTCTCGCTAGCAAGTAGTTCGTTCATCGCTTCCTCCCTGCGCGTCGCGCGCGTTGTGCGAACGCGCCAACGTTAGGGCAAGGAAGGGGCGCGTGCCTAGATATACCTTCGTATATGCCGGATAAGCCGATGGGCGAGAGAGGGGAATTCCGACGCGGTCAGCGCGTCAGAGCCGACATCACGCCGCGCCGGATGAACGTCACCGCGATCGCGGCGAGGACCAGACTGAGAACTTTCGTAATGGCTCGGCCCCCCGCCTCACCCAGCAAGCGCCCCACCAGGGCCGCCCAGCGCAGGGCGGCCCAGACGATGACCAGGTTGAGCACGTAGGCGGTCACGGTCAGGGCGTAGCCGTGGGTCCGAGCGAGCGTGATCAGCGTCGTGAGGACGGCGGGGCCCGCGATCATGGGTATGCCGAGCGGGACGACGCCGGGACGAGTCCCCGGCTGGCGGAGCGGCATGTCGGGATGCAGCAGATCGTGGATCGAGAGCACCAGCAGGAGCAGGCCTCCCGCGATCTGAAAGTCTCCGACGGTCACCCCGAGGAAGCCGAGGATGGCGTCCCCCGCAAACAGGAACCCGAGGCCGACCGCGGTCGCGGTGATCGTCGACTCGAGGATGAGCCGGCGGCGCGCTGGCTCGGGCAGCCTGACCCCGATGCCCAGGTACACGAGCACCACGGCCACGACGTCCACCGCGACGAAGAGCGGGATGAACGTCAGGAGGAGCCCTCGGATCATGCCCGCCCAGGTGTTCCCGCCGGGCTACGGGTTCCTTCGAACCGAATCCACCGTGGCGAGCAGATCCCGGCTGTCGAACGGCTTCGTCAGAAATGCCACCGCCCCGGCATCGAGCGCGCGCCGGCACGCCTCCCCGTCGCCGTGGGCGGTGAGGATGACGATGGGAAACGTGTGGCCGTCGTCGACCAACCGCTGCTGGAGCTGCAGACCGTCCATGTCTGGCATCTGCAGGTCCAGGACCAGGCATTCGGTCGAGCGCACGCAATCGGATCCAAGGAAGTCCTCCGCCGAGGCGAAGGAGGCCACCTGCATCCCCGCCGATCGAAGCAGCGCGTCGAGCGACTCGCGTATGCACTCGTCGTCGTCGACGATGCACACGACCTGGCGGTCATTCACCCCGAGGAGGATGACGAATCTGCGACGTTATGCCTAGCTATACCTTGGTATAGGTGGGCTACTGCTGGGGAATGCTTAGGGCAAGCTTCTCTCCAATCTTGACCAGCTCGGCCAGTGATTGCGCCTGCATTTTTTTCATGACCTGAGCACGCTGCACCTTCACCGTGATCTCGGTGGTACCCAGATCGCTCGCGATCTGCTTGTTGAGCATGCCGTCCACCACCCGCGCCATCACCTGGCGCTCTCGAGGCGTCAGCGATTCGTACCGCCGGCGCAGATCCTCGAGCTCCGAACGTCGTCGGCGCTCTACGCGGTCCCGGCCAATCGCCTCCCGGATGGCGTCGAGCAGCTCCTGCTCCCGGAACGGCTTCGTGAGGAACTCCACCGCTCCCGCCTTCATGGCCTGCACCGACATGGGAACGTCGCCATGGCCGGTGATAAAGATGATCGGAATCGGAGCACCCGCCCTCATGAGCTCGCGTTGCAGATCCAGTCCGCTCAACCCCGGCAGGCGCACGTCGAGCACGACACACGCGGGGGCGTCCGGGCGGGAATGGCGGGAGAAGTCCTGCGCCGTCCTGAAGGTCTCCACCTGGAGGCCGACCGACCGGAGCAGGCTCTCGACACCTTCCCGCACCGAGAGGTCGTCGTCGACGACGAACACGATGGGGGCCGCCTCCTTGATCGTCGTCACGGTGCGTTCCGGTCCGCTCGGGGGTTCAGCCGTTGTGGCGGAGCCGGAACCCTTGAGGGGTCATGCCTATCCGCCGCCGGAATGCCTTGTCGAAGTGAGGCAAGTCGTAGAAACCGCTCTCGGCCGCGATCGCGGTGAGGGAAGTGGGGGTGCTGACCAGGAGATGATGAGCGCGCTCGAGGCGAAGGCTCCGGATGTACTCGCGCAGAGGCATCCCGAGAATGGTGTGGAACATGTGGGAGAAGTGCGAGCGGCTCATGGACGCCATCCTCGCCAGCTCATTGCGCGTGAAACTCTCTCCGACGTGCTCGCCGAGAAAATCCCCGATCCGCTTCATGGCCGCCTCGCCGGCGGCACTCGGCGGGCCCCGCCTGGTCCGGGACATCGCCCGTCTGATCGTCCGCCGGAGGGCGGCCGCGGAGACCGTGCTCGGGAGGAAAAGCCGAACGTTGCTTCGCAACACCTCGCCAATCAGCCGCGCTCGCTCCTGGACTCGCGCGATGACGACGACCGGAATCCAAGGCCATTGGCGAAACATGTTCCTGATCAGCCCGACGCGGGGACCATACCGTGGACGTCCCTTGCGCGCCATGCACGTAACGATCACCGCGTCGAAGTGATTGCCGGAACGCATCAGAGCGATCGCGCGCCTGGCCTCCTTCGTCTCCACGACGTCATTGGTGGCGGCGAGCGCTCGGAGCACGAGCGTGCGCATCCGCGCCTCGTCGTGCACGACGAGGATCCTGTGGAGCCCCGAGCAGAGGGTCCGTGTCGATCGTGCCATGAGCCTCGATCGCGGCGTGGGGGTAGGGCAACGTCGCAAGAGCGAAAAAACTGCACAACTCCTCCAGGGGACAGTCTAGACGGCTCCGGAGGGCCCGGATAGTACGAAGATCCGATTTGTTACAGAGTTAGCACATCTGGCGGGGGTCTGCTCCCTTTGTCGCCTACTGAGGAGGCCCCCCAGGGGACTGAGGAGGCCCCCCCGGGGGAGGTAGTCGCTAGTACGAGGTCACGTTGACCGCGGCGGGGGTGAGGGCGTGCTGGATGACCTCCAGAGCGTCGTCGACGAAGACGAACGAGATCTGCCGCCGCAGCTCCTCCGGCACGTCGTCGAGGTCCCGCTCGTTCCGGCGCGGCAGGATCACGGACCGGATGCCCGCCCGATGCGCGGCGAGGACCTTCTCCTTGATCCCTCCGACGGGCAGCACCTTGCCGCGCAGCGTGATCTCGCCGGTCATCGCCGCGTCGCTGCGCACCGGCCGGCGGGTGGCGAGCGAGGCCAGGGCGGTCACGATCGTCACCCCGGCCGACGGGCCGTCCTTGGGGATGGCCCCGGCGGGGACGTGGACGTGGATGGTCTTGCCCTCGAACAGCTCGGGGTCGATGTCGAGCGCCGCGGCGTTGGACCAGACGTAGGAAACGGCGGTCTGGGCGCTCTCGCGCATGACATCGCCGAGCATGCCGGTGAGCACCAGGCGCTCTTCCGTGCTCGGCATCATCGTCACCTCCACGAACAGGACGTCGCCCCCCACCGGGGTCCAGGCGAGCCCGGTGGCCACGCCCGGCCGGGTGGTGCGCTCGGCCACCTCGTCGAAGAACCGAGGCCGGCCGAGGTATTCGGTCAGCCGATCCGCGGTGATCCTTACCGGCTCGCGGTGCCCCTCCGCGATGCGTCGGGCCACCTTCCGGGCGATCGCGGCGATCTCGCGCTCGAGGCTGCGCACCCCGGCCTCCCGGGTATAGCCCCTCACGATCTGGCGAATGGCCTCCGCCTCGAAGGACAGCTCCTCCGGGGTGAGGCCGTGGGCGGCGAGCTGCTTGGGGATCAAGTACGCGGTCGCGATCCCGATCTTCTCCTCGTCGGTATAGCCGGACAGGGTCAGGATCTCCATCCGGTCGCGCAGGGGACCGGGGATCGTGTCGAGCGCGTTGGCGGTCGTGATGAAGAGGACCTGCGACAGGTCGAAGGACACCCCCAGGTAGTTGTCCACGAAGGTGTGGTTCTGAGCCGGATCCAGCACCTCCAGGAGCGCGGACGAGGGGTCGCCCCGCCAGTCCGTGCCGATCTTGTCGATCTCGTCGAGCATGAAGACTGGGTCGCGGCTCTCGGCCCGGCGCAGACCCTGGATGATGCGACCCGGCAGCGCCCCGATATAGGTGCGCCGGTGGCCGCGGATCTCCGCCTCGTCCCGCACCCCCCCCAGCGACATGCGGACGAATTGCCGGCCGAGGGCCCGCGCGATGCTCTGGCCGAGGCTCGTCTTCCCCACACCGGGCGGCCCCACGAAGCAGAGGATGGGCTCGCGCGCCGGATCGGTGGGCCGGGCCGGCTGCCCGCCCTCGGGCGGCTTCACGAGCGCCGCGCGCTCCTGCCGCAGCTTCTTGACCGCCAGGTACTCGAGGATGCGCTCCTTGACCTTGTCCAGATCGTAGTGGTCCTGGTCCAGGACCTGCCGGGCCCGGCCGATGTCGATGGGCCCGCCGCCCAGCTTGGTCCAGGGCAGGCTCGCCAGCCACTCGAGGTAGCTGACGATCATGCCGTGCTCGGGCGAGGACGGCGACAGGCCCTTCAGCCGGGCGAGCTCCCGATCCGCCTCGCGCCGGGCCTCCTCCGGCAGGCCGGCCTCCTCGATCTGCCGGCGCAGCTCGGTCAGCCCTCCGTCGCCATCGTCCTCATCGCCGAGCTCCTGGTGAATCGACCGGAGCTGCTCCCGCAGGTAGAAGTCGCGCTGCTTCTTGGATAGCCGCTCCTCGGTGTCGGTGGTGATCTTCCGGCCCAGCTCGCGCACGGCCAACTCGCGCTGGAGCAGATCAACCAGCCGGCGGAGCTTGGCCGGGATCGGCTCCTGCTCGAGCAGCTCCTGGCGGACGCCTTGCTCCAGCGGGATCACCGATGCGATGAAGTAGGCCACGTGACGCGCGTCGGGAATGCTCTCGACGACCGTGGTCAGCTCGGCCGGCCGGTCGGGCGAGGCGGTGATCAGTCGGCCGAAGAGGTCGATCAGGGCCCGGCGGAGCGCGTCCACCTCCGTATGCTGGGGCGTATCCGGGGCGGCCTCCTCCTTGGCCATCTCGAGGCGCGCGATCAGGTACGGCTCGGTCCCGACCCAGTCGACGATCCGGACGCGCTCCAGGCCCTGGATCATGAGACGCAGGGTGCCGTCGGCCGCCCGCGCGAGCTGATGGATCATGCCCACCGTCCCGATGCGGTAGAGATCGTCGGGGCCAGCCAGGTCCACCTTGGGATCGCGCTGGGCCACCAGGGCCAGGAGCCGGTTGGTCCGCATGGCGTCGTCGACGAGCTTGAGCGACCGCGGCTGGCCGACCGCGAGCGGGACGGCGGTCAGGGGGAACACCACCTGGTCCCGGAGCGCCAGGACGGGGAGCGTGTCGGGGATCGTGAGGTCGTCGGGATCGCCGGGCGCTTCCACCATCAGGCGGCCTCCGTGCGCTTCGGCAGCGAGATGCGCAGCAACCCCCGGTCGTAGAGCGCTTCGACCCGCTCGCCGTCCACGGGAGCCGGCAGCGGCAGCTCCACGCGGAAGGGGCCCTGGCGGACCCCGGCCGCGTGGTACGTGGCCACGTCCGGGCGGGACAGGAGCCGGCGATGCCCCTCGATGACGACCGCGTCCTCGAAGAGCTGCACCTCGAAGGCGTCCTCGTCGACGCCCGCGAGGTCGACGAGGATCTCGATGGTGGCCGCCGTCTCGTAGGTGTCGGCGTCGGGCCGCCAGCGACCCTGCACGAGCAGGCGCAGACGATCAGTCAGCCATAAGTCGTCGGATGCCCACGCCGGACCGAGCCGGACCACGGTGGCGTAGCGGTAGCTCGAGTGCCGGTAACGCATCGAGAAGCCGACCCGTCACTCCCGGCGAGCGCCGTCGCCCGATGGCTGGCCCACGACCACCAGGTGCTCGGCGAGGAACCACACCTGCATCTCGCCGGTCCGGATCACGTCGCTCACCAGGAGATCGTTGGTCCCATCGTCGCCGGCCTCCGCGGCCTTGCGCGCCATCGCCCGCGCCTCGTTCAGGATGATCTCGTGCGCCTGCAGGAGCCGGGAGATCTGCACCGCCACGTCTTCTCGGCCCCGGTTCGGCCGCGGGATGAGGGTCATCTCGGCGACATCGTGAGCCATGGCGATGCTGACGCCGCCGAGGGACTGGATGCGCTCGGCGACCTCGTCCACCAGCTCGGTCTGCTCGTTGAAGTGCTTGTCGTACAGGAGATGGAGCTGGTAGAAGGTGGGCCCGCTGACCTGCCAGTGGTGCTTCTTGTACAGGTCCCGCAGGGTCATGGTGTCGGCCAGGAGCTGGTTCAGGTTCTCCAGGCTGGCCGCGCAGACCGCCGCGTCGAGCGCGATCGGCAGCTTCGCGATGGTGCCGAAGCGCTGGATCTCCGCCACCCGTTGAGTCCGCGCGGGGCGCACGCGCTCCACCACTGCCACCGTATCGTGTCGGTGTTTCTCGGTCATCGCGGCTCCTTTCGCCCGGGTCGGGCTTCGTGTTCAAAGCAAGAGCGACGCCAGCCGCCGATTGGGCCACGTTCGCACGCGCCGGAAGGGTGATTGGGTGGCGAGGCACCCGAATGATCGCCCGGTGCCGCCCGTGCGCCGGCCCGCCGTCTTGCTTGTCGCGTGATTGCCCTGGGTGAAATCTCACCCGCCACGGTGGGTGCGGCCGAGCGGCACATGCCTTGCTGCCACATCGGACAAGAGGAGGGCTCGACCATGGACGCCGCGAGAATCAAGCAGGCCGAGAAGTCCAGGCCGCGGCCCGCGCGACGCGTCGATCTCGCGCTGGCGCTCGCCGTGCTGAGCAAGGCAGTGCGGATCTACCAGGCGAGGCAACGCCTCGTGGTGGTCACCGCCCTACCCCTTCGGGCTGCCGCCCGGCCGCGTGACCGGTAGCGTCCGCTCTTCTCCGGGTGCAGACGTACCCGAGGGTTTCGGCAGCTTCCGTTCGCGCCCACCTCGGTCGGCCCGCGGCTCGCAGAGTTACCGCCGGGTCGGGTAGCACGAACTGAAGCGTCGTCCCCGGACCCTCGTTGACGGTCGCCCACAGGCGCCCGCCGTGCCGCTGGATGATGGACAGGCTGATCGAGAGCCCTAGTCCGAGACCGTCGCTCTTCGTCGAGTAGAATGCGTCGAAGAGCCGGTCGAGGTTTTCGGGAGCCACGCCGACCCCCGCATCCTGGACCGAGACCAGGACGCCCTGGTCAACCTTGCCGTGCTCCGATCGAATCGCCAGCGCCCGGTCCGATTCCTCGACCTCCGCCATCGCCTCCATGCCGTTCACGATCAGGTTGAGCAGCACCTGCTGGAGCTGGACCCGGTCGCCCCAGACCGGCGGCAGGTCCTCCGCGAGCGCCTCGCGCACCACGATCCCATGCCGCTGGATCTCGGGCTGGGCGAGGACGAGGACCTCGCGGATCACCCCCGTGACGTCGAGCCAGACCTTCTCCGCACCCGACTTCTTGAGCATCGCGCGCAAATGGGCGATCACCTCCGCGGCCCGGTTCGCGTCCCGGATCATGCGCCGGACCCCGCTCATCGCTTCCTCGAGGTTGGGCTCCCCCCGGTCGAGCCAGCGCAGGCACGCGCTGCCGTTGGTGACCACGGCGGCGAGCGGCTGGTTCAGCTCGTGGGCCAGTGAAGCCGTCAGCTCCCCCATGACGGTGAGCCGCGAGACGTGAGCCAGCTCGGCCTGCGCGGCGCGCAGGGCTTCCTCGGCCTGCCGACGATCCTCGATGTCGGTGTACGTCCCGAACCATTGGAGAATTTTCCCCCGCTCGTCGTACACCGGCACCGCGCGCGAGAGAAAGCGCCGGTACCGTCCGTCGGATCCACGCAGGCGCTTCTCCACCTCGTACGGTTTCTCCTGGGCCTTGGCCTCCCGCCAGGCCATCAGGACGGTTTCCATGTCGGCCGGGTGCACCCGCGACGTCCAGCTGTATCCGTGCACTTGGTCCATCGGCAGGCCGGAGTAGTCCATCCACCGCTGGTTGCAATAGTTGACGGATCCGTCGGGGAGGCAGCTCCAGATCTGGTGCGGAATGGCCTCGGCCAGCATGCGGAACCGGCGCTCGCTCTCGCGAAGATTCTCATCGGCGCGCTTGCGCTCGGTGATGTCGCGGCTGATCGTGGCCATGGCGAGGGGGCGACCGGTGTGCGGGTCCCGTACCACGAAGGCGTTGTGTAACATCGGGATCGTGGCCCCGGTGCGGAAGTTCCGAAGACGCGTCTCCCCTTCCCAGCGTCCCGCTTCCAGGATGGTCGGCAGAATGCATGTCTCGAGGCGCGTTCGATCCTCATCGGGGACATAGTCGACCACCCGCGTGGTCCGCACCTGGTCCTCCCCGTCGAGCCCGACCAGCCTTCGCCCCGCGGGGTTGACGAAGAAGACCTGGCCTTCCGGGGTGGCCATCGCGATGAAGTCGGAGCTGTGCTCGACCAGCGAAGCGAGGGCCAGGCGATCGTCCTCGGCCCGTCGGCGCTCACGGCGGTGCTCATCCAGGACCCGAGTTTCGCGCAGCCCGATCCCCGCCTGGTTCGCGGCGACCCGCAGCACGAGCATCTCGGTCCTGGTCGGGAAATCACCCCGGCCGGAGCCCGCCACCAGCACGCCCGCGTCGCCTTCGAGCCCCAGCCGGAACGGGACGATCGTAACCTCCCCGTCACCGATTGGATTCGGCACCCGCGCCACCGCGGACAGCACCCCGGCCGTCCAGGAACGCGCCAGGGCCGCCCCGACCTCGCGTGGCCCGGCGCCCGGTCCGTTCGACGCGGAGGCGCGGACCATCTCGATCGCCGGATCGCCGTTCTCCTCGCTCAGCCGAGCGTAGACGAAATCCAAGCGGAGCATCCGGTGCAGGGCGTCGAGCAGGGTGCTGACGAGGTGCGGAGCGTCCCGACCGGACCAGATGGCGGGAAGGGCGAGGATGCTGGTCAGGTTGTTGACGCAACCCTCGAGGCGTCTGACTTCCTCGGTGGCGTCATCGCTCATCGACGCCCAGCTTACATCATCCCCGGTACGCCCGGGGGGCCTCGCTCCGCCCGACCACCTCCTGCAAGAGCGTCCGCGCCGGGACGAAGAACGGGTTCTCGTGCAGCAGCCCGCCGATGATGGCGACCGGGTGCGTGCGGAGGATGTCGACCGCGATGGCCGCGTTCAGGAGGTTCGCGTCGTAGGTGCAGATCACCGGATCATCGTAGCGCGGCAGCACGTCGTTCAGCCGTGCCTCGTACTCGATCCAGTCGTTGACGCTGGCCCAGTCCTCGAGCGCGCTCTCCGCGTGCGCGATCATGCGGGTGAGCGGGAAGCCGAGCGCGGTCCCCGCCTTCAGCGCCTCCTGGATCAGCGCGAGCATGGCGTCCTTGTCGAAGCGCCCGTGGCGCAGATACGTCTCCTGCGGCGTGGCCACCTCGAGCTGTCGGGTCCGCTGCATCGCCTGCACGTCGACGCCCGCGCGGCCGAGCCGCCCGAGGTGCTCCTCCCTGTACTGCGCGGGCAGGACGTGATAGGCGCGCTCCCCGCGCGCGAGGCCGTCCTGCACAAACGGCAGCAGCGTGTCGTACTCCTCCTCCGGCGAGTTGAAGAAGGCGCAGACGTGCCGGTAGCCGCGGAGCGCGGAGCCGGCGAACGCGACGGGAGCCGCCGTCGAGCTCATTTCGAGCTCATGCGGTAGGTGACATGGCGCGGCAAGTCTAGGGCGCTTCCGGAGGCCGGGGCTACCTATACCTTCGTATAGGTCATCCAATACCTTTCGGCCGCCTGACCCTGTTCGTCAGACACCCCTTCCGGACTATCTGAGACGGTCCCCGATCGAGACTAACCCCTGGCTGACCGTGGCCCGTGGCCGAGGAAGGAAGGCTCTCATGGCGCGAACACGTAGGAACGACATCGGTCATATCTATGGTGCGGTGAACTCGGCGGCCGACATCCGCAGGATCAACCGGGTCATCCGGAAGGAGATGGATCGCGTCACCGCGCGCGACGAGCTGACCGAGCTCAAGAAGCGCAGCGACTACCTCTGCACGCTCACCGCATCGCCCTCGTGGAGAAAGA
>WNFL01393341.1_pt1 | contig 10952 bp, 11 predicted proteins | sample 5400361 | NCBI WGS metagenome assembly WNFL01 (sample SAMN13153351, study PRJNA577476) | soil metagenome | isolation source: 40 cm soil on Douglas fir-dominated hillslope | place: USA:California | collected 2013-09-17 | reverse complement strand
AGGCCTTCAACCTTGCGAGCGTCTCTTCCAGGTCGGGCCGACCGACCAGGAAGCACTCGGCGCGGCCAACCAGCAACACGTCGCCGCCGGACTTGTCGATCGCGTTGCGCGCAGCGCGCAGCCGCGCCACCGCGTTGTCCACCTCGTACAGCGGCCGGGCCGCGTCGCCGGTCGAATCCTCGATCGACAGCCCTGCGATGCCCGTCTCCACGGCCAGACGCACACTCTCGCCGACATCGCGCGGTTCGCGCCCGAAGCCGTCCTGGAAATCGGCGTTCACCGGAACGTCCGTCGCCGCAACGATCTCGCTCAGATGCGACAAGGCCTGCTCGCGCGTGATGCCGCCGTCGCGCAGGCCCTGCGTCCATGCGAAGCCGGAACTCGTCGTGGCCAGCGCCTTGAAGCCGAGCAACTGAAGGTAGCGCGCACTTCCCACGTCCCAGGGATTGGGGATTACGAAGCACCCGCTTCGATGCAACTCGAAGAAGGCGCGCCGCCTGTCGGAGACGCCGGGTCGTCGTGCGGGAATCGTGGTCACTCCTGGATGGTCGCGGCAGCGCGATTGTGCCTCGAACGTCCCGGAAAAGCGCGCCGTCTCCGATCGTCAGCAGCCGTAGCCCGTACACGGCGGCGGCATGGTGCTTGTCACGACGTCAACGCGGCCGAACACTCCGTCCACCTGATTGTTCGGGCCGGCGGTGTAGAACAGCGCGCCGGTGGGCTGACTGGCCGTACCATTGCCGAATGCCAGCGCCCACAAGCCCGGAACGGCGAGCTGCTTGCCGCTGCCCAGGCTGATGGAGCCCAGGCGGGTTCCCATGGCCGGATCAAACGTGTTGATGATCCCGTCTCCAAAATTGCCGATCAGCAACTCTCCTGCGGCCGACCCGAATCCTGACGGCGCGAGCGCGATCCCCCAGGGAGCATTGAGCGCGCCCGCCGAAGCAAAGCGCTTGACCAGGCTGCCGTTGACGTCGAACACGTTGACGTAGCCGAGTCCGGCACCGAGCGTTTCGTCATGCGCCGTCGCGTCCTGCTTGGCGTACGTGACGTACAGCTGGTTGTTGATCAGCTGGATGCCGAACGGCGCAAAGCCGGCCGGGATCATCGGGTCCGCAAACGTTCCGGACAGGGTCACCTTTTGGAAGTGCGTATCGAACACGTCGATCTTGGCGTTATGCAGGTCGGTCGCATACAGGTGATTCGCGCTGCCGTTGTTGGCGAGCGCCAGGCCCTTGTAGACCGCGCCGCCGGCTGCGTCGTCGTACGCGATGGTCGCCGTCATACCGCTCACGCTTTGTGCCCAGCCCGTGATCGTTCCGCCCTCACCCGAAAAGATGAACTGCGCCGGCGCCGAACCTGTACTGGTCGTGATGACGAAGTCGGTCGTACCGTTGTAGACCTGGCCGGTCGGATTGGCGGGGCCGTTGGCGCCAGCCGGAATGCTGACCACCAGCGACTGGGGCGTGCCGTTGCCATCGTAGAGGGTCGATTTGTTGCTGTTGTTGTCGGCGATCCAGAAGGGACCGCCGGGGGCGGCCGCCAGGCCCCAGGCGTTCAGCAGGTTGCTGTCGGTATGAGCGGCAGCGATGACCCCGTTCGACGCCAGGGCCGTGTCGGTCATCGCGGTCGTCGGCTGGGCCATCGGACTGCCGCTACTGCCGCCGCCGCCGCATCCGGCCAGGGCCAGGACACAAGCGACACCTAAAATGCTTGCTGTGATTGCACGATCGGAATCCATCGGTGATCTCCCTTGAAGGCGAACGAAATTTTCAAGGTGAGTGCCACCCCCCGATGGAATGGTTCATTGCAACACAAAGCCATTCGGCCTCGCGCCGTTCAGGCGTCGCGCCACCCTCCAAGCATCGGCCATGCCGCGCGTTGAACCATTTGCGCGCGAGCAGGCACAAACCCACTCTGGCGGATTTGCGTACCCGTCAAGACGAGGGCGCCAGTCCTCAAGAACGATCCAGGTAGCGCTCACGCGCCAGCGCGGCGCCCTGGGCCAGGGCCTGCAGTTTGCCGAGCGCCACGTCGCGATCCATCGGCGCCATACCGCAGTTGGTGCAGGGGTAGAGCTTCGCCTTGGGAACGAACTGGAGTGCGCGGCCGATGGTATCGGCGACCTCGTGCGGCGTCTCGACCGCGGCGCTCGCGACATCGATCACGCCCACCATCACATCCTTGCCGTCCAGCAGCTTCATCAAATCGGGTGGAACGTGAGAATGACAAAACTCGAGACTGACTCGCTGGATGCTGGACTTGGCCAGGGCGGGGAAAATCGCTTCATATTGGCGCCACTCGGTGCCCAGGGACTGTTTCCACTCAACATTCGCCTTGATGCCGTAGCCGTAGCAAATGTGAACCGCTGTGACGCAGCCGAGCCCCTGCGCGGACCGCTCGAGCGCGCGCACACCCCAGTCCGCCGCGTCCTTCATGTAGACGTTGAAAGCCGGTTCGTCAAACTGAATGATGTCGACGCCGTCCGCCTGCAGGGCCAGCGCCTCCTGGTTCAGAAGCGCCGCAAAGGCAAAGGCCATGGCCACCTTGTCGCCGTAGAAGCGGTCCGCCACGGTATCGACGATGGTCATCGGGCCTGGCAGCGTGAACTTGATCTGGTGGCGCGTGTGCGCCCGCAAGAAACGCGCTTCGACGTCGTGCACCCTGCCCTTCAGTGCGACAGGCGCCACCACCTGCGGAACCTCGGCGTCGTAGCGGCCATCACGGATGCCCATCGTGACCTTGTGCTCGAAATCGATGCCCTCGACGCGCTCCAGAAAGCCATGCACGAAATGCTGGCGGGACTGCTCGCCATCGCCAATGATGGAAAGTCCCGCATCCTCCTGCGCCTTGACCCATAGCAGGGTCGCATCCAGTTTGGCCTGCGCCAGTTCCGGCCCTTGCGCCTTCCACTGCGGCCACAGCTTGCGCGTTTCAGAAAGCCAGGCCGGTTTGGGCAGGCTGCCTGCGATGCAGGTCTGGAAGTCCCGGGGCATGAGGTCGCTCCTTGGGTCGCTCATCGTCGCGGTTGGGTGCGAGCGAAGCGGTCACTGCTGCCGTGGCCCTTTTGCCAAGGGCAATTCCCTCGGTCAAGGGGCCGGTGCCTTCACGACCTCGCCCCCTTTCATCACAAACGGTATCGAGCGAAGCAGCTTCACGTCGGCGAGGGGATCCCCGGCCACCGCGATCAGATCGCCGTAGCGGCCGACCGCGATTGCGCCGACGTCTGCCGACCGGCCCAGCGCCTCGGCCGCATTCACGGTCGCCGCCTGAATAGCCTGCAAGGGGGTCATGCCCCACTCGACCATGTTCGCAAATTGCAGCGCGTTGGTGCCGTTGGGATAGACCCCGCCATCGGTCCCGAACACCATCTTCACACCCGCCTTCAGCGCCGCCCGGAAGGTCTGACGCTGCTTGAGCCCGATTGCGCGTTCCTTCTCGAGCGATTCCCGGAACACGCCGTTTTTCTCGCCTTCGGCAAGGATATAGTCGTCGTTGTAGATGTCCATCGAAAACCAGGTGCCGTGCTGTTTCGCCAGGCCGAAGGCCTCCTCGTCGGCCAGGCTCGCATGTTCGATCGTGTCGGCGCCCGCGCGGATCGCGTCCTTGATTCCGGACGTTCCGTGGGCGTGGACCGCCACCCTCAGTCCGAGCAAATGCGCCTCCTCGACCAGGGCCTGCATCTCGGCGAGCGTGTATTGCTGACCTCCCGCCGTGTCGGTCTTCGACAGCACGCCGCCCGTGGCACAGAATTTGATGACCTCCGCACCGTACTTGCGTAGTTTGCGTACCGTTGCGCGGATCGCCGCTGCCCCGTCGGCGACAGCCGGTGCCGGCGCGCTGATCGAGGGAGGAAACTCCGTCCAGTCGCAGTGCCCTCCGGTCGCTCCGATCGCGTAGGTGGCCGGAACGATTCGGGGGCCGGGGATCTCGTTTTGCTCGATTCCCTGTTTGAGCGCGACGTCGTCGTAATTGGCGGAGCCGACGTTGCGCACCGTCGTGAATCCGGCCTCAAGGGTCTTGCGGGCGTTGGCGACACCGACGACCGTCCAGAAGTTGTCGGTGTATTCAAGCCCCCGGTAGCCGCTGTAGCGCGGATCCGCGGTCAGATGCACGTGCATATCGATGAGCCCCGGCAGCAGGGTAAGTCCGGGCAGCTCCACCCGGTGAGCTCCCGCCGGGACGGTTTCTCCTTGCCTCCCGATGGCGCTGATGCGGCCGTCACGGATGGTGATCTGAGGGCGCTCGATCACTTGTCCCGAAATCACATCGATCATCCTGTCTGCGCTCACGACTACGACCTGCGGTTCGGCGGCGGCGTATTGATGCGTCGCCAAAGTCAGCGACAACGCAAACAGGGGGCAGGCCCGCATGCTGTGGCGCCTCATTTGAACTCCTCATTTCGGTCCAGCTGTCGGGGAACGGACGGGATTGTGCCTGAAGGGGCAAGATGAATTGAGTCGAACGCGCGCAGCAGGCCCCGCGTTGTCGATGTTGAGCCGGCCTCCACAGCGACATCGAGAAGCTGCCCGTGTCGAACGACCCTGATCGGGTCGCCCGTGATCGGCGCGGCAGCATCGAAGATGCAGGCTGTGAGTTGCGCTGCGCGGCGCTCGCCTCTTGACGCTTCACAGCTAGTCCTCAAGAGCGATGTACGCCGCCGCGGGCGGCTGCTAGCTTGACGGCCCTGGTGCGCTCGACCGATCGAGCGCGGCCGATCGCGACGCCTGGCGCGCATTCGCGGCAAGGAAGAATCCTCACGGAACGCCTGCCTGCGCGCGGTGCTCGGCACGCGACGACCCGAGTGCGAGGGGAGGAGTCCATGCCTGCCGATGTTGCGCGACCGCGTGCGCGCGCCTTGTACCTGGCGCTTGCGCTGGTGAGCGGCGCTGTCTCGGCCCGGGCGCAGTCTGCCGCCGCTCTGGCTTCCTACAACGTGGATCGTGCCGGGGTCTCGGTATCGGGCCTGTCCTCGGGCGGCTTCTTCGCGCTGCAGCTGGGCGTGAGCTTCTCGTCGGTCTTCAAGGGCGTGGGCATCTTCGCCGGCGGCACCTACGATTGCGCCGGCCAGAGCAACTACACGGCCTGCATGTACAACGCAACACCGGGCATTGCGCAGTCGATCGCGAACATGAAAAACTGGAGCGGCAATCGGATCGACGACGTCGGCAACATCGCGCACCAGCGCATCTACCTGTTTACCGGTACCAACGACACGACGGTTGGACGGCACGTGACGGACCAGGTCTACCAGCTGTATGTCGGCACCGGACACTTCGTTTCCGCCGCGAACGTGAAGTACGACAACACCAGCACCGCGGTCCACACCTTCCCGACCGACTTCGACGGCAGCGGCGACAACGCCTGCAACATCTCGACCTCGCCGTACATCAGCAACTGCCATTTCGATGGCGCGGGTGCGGCCTTGCAATGGATCCACGGCCCGCTCAATGCGCGCAACGACGGCACCCTGGGCGGAAGCCTGGTCCGGTTCGATCAGACCGAATTCATCGCCGCCGGGCACGGAATGGATGCGGCCGGCTGGCTCTACGTGCCGACTCACTGCGCTGCCGGCCAGCAATGCCGGCTCCACGTCGCGCTGCACGGTTGCCTGCAGGGATACGCCAGCATCGGGGCCGAGTTCCTGAACAACGCCGGCTATAACCGCTGGGCCGACACGAACGACATCATCGTGCTGTATCCGCAGGCGGTCGCGGACAACTCGGTCCATGCGACGGCCGCGAGCGGGTCGCTGCCGAATCCGAATGGCTGTTGGGACTGGATCGGCTGGTACGGCGCGGATTTCGACCAGAAGACCGGCGTTCAGGCAAAGGCCATCGTCGCGATGGTCGATCGCATCCTCGCCGGACAACCGCCCGCCGGTTCCGGCGGCGGCGTGCCCCCGACCCCGACCCAGGTGACCGTCACCGGTACGACGAGCGATTCGATCACCCTGGGCTGGAGCGCAAGCGCAGGCGCGACCGGCTACAACGTGTATCGCGACGACGGCAGGGTGCAATCGACCATCGCGACATCATTCACCGATGGCGGGCTCGCCCCCGCCACCACGCACAGCTATTCGGTGTCCGCGCTCGATGCGGCGGGCGAAAGCGGCCGCTCCGCCACGGTCAGCGCCACGACCGCGAGCACCGTGCCGTACTCGCAGAAGGTCAGCGCGAGTGCGCTCGGGCACTACCTCGCCGGGCGGATCACCGTCGCGCAGTATCTGCAGCTCGGACAGGAATACGGCTATCTGGCGAGTTTCACGCTGTACCTGTGCGGCTCGACCTGGACGAATTCACCGAGCTGCGGGCCGCTGCACTGACGTTTCCGCTTTTTTTCGCGAAAGCCTCAGGTCTTGATCGAGCTCCCGCAGCGGGCCAGCACGCTGCGAAGGTCACGCAGCGCCGGGAACACTTCGTTATTCCAGTCCGCGCCCTGTGTGTCGTAGGCCGTCTGCTCGTGTTCCACGATCGACTTATCCTCGCGGAAAATGTTTTCCGTGAACCAGACCACGAAGGGCCACACCAGGTGGATCAGGCCGGGAATCGGCGGCTTCTTGACCGATAGATAGCCATAGGTGCGGTTCGTGCGCTGCTCGGCATCGAGCGGCGTGTAGCACAGCCACACGTCCAGCACCGGGTCTTGCGTCACTTCGATGTCGCGCCCCACCCAGACCTTCAGATTCTGGGCCGGGTAGTCGGTGCGAATGCGCATGTGGTCGCGGAAGTCTTTCCTGGCCTGGCCGCGCTTGCGCACCAGGTCCACGATGACCTGTTCGCCCACCGAAGGTCTGCCTTCGGTTCGGCTGAAACTGTATTCCACCTGTGCCCACTGCTCGCCGTGCTGCCGTCCGATGCACTGCGCCCTGATCGAGCCCATCTGCTTGCGGTGCAGGAACTGGTGGTTCATGTCGAACAGGTTCTCGTGCATGAAGGTGTAGTGGCAAGCCACTTCACGATTGAGCCGCCGGGTCTTGTAGTCCTTGCGCTGCGAAGCGCCCAGCGCCGTCGGCAAGCGACTCTGCGCCAGGGCCGAATCGCCGGGAAAGACGAAGATCAGGCCGTCCACCTCGCGCGCGGGATAACTCCTCACGCCGTTGGGGAGCTGCTCCTTGCCCAGGTACGGCACCTGCACGCACCGGCCGCTGCCACCGTAGGTCCAGCCGTGATAATGGCACTTGAGCTCGTCGCCACAAACGACGCCCAGGTGCAGCGGCACCTGACGGTGCGCGCACCTATCCTCCAGCGCAAACACCTGGCCGCTCTTGCCGCGGTAGATCGCAACGGGCTGGCCTGCGAAGCGACGGCCCAGCACCCGCCCTGCCCGTAACTCGTCCGACCAGGCGAGCGGATACCAGTAATCCGGGTGCGCGCCTACCTGCCGCAGATCGAACTCATTGGGGGAATTCGCTTGAGCCGGGGCGAGCAGGTTCGAGTCTTTTTCGTACATCGGGCGCTCCAAGTGGAGACAAAGGCGCGGATTGCGATCAATTTGAGACCACTCAGCCTACCTTAAGCGAGTTCCCTCGCAGTTCGGTGGAACACCTGAGTTGATGGTCAGATTTCCGAATCGCGAAGCAATTCGGATTAACGGATTCAGGATGATGTCAAACTTTTCGCAACGGATTCAGGATGATGTCAAACTTTTCGCCGTGCTAAGCCGGCGCGCCGTGCCGAGGGCATGGCGCGCCGTTCGACCATTACATCTGCGCCGAGGGCTGCAGAACACTCACCCGGTTGCCTTCGGTATCGAGAAAGCCTGCATACAGACCGACGCCAGGAATATCCATCGGTTCCCCGAGGACCTTTCCTCCCGCTTCCCGCACTTTTTTCAACGCGTCTCGAATGTCCGTTACCGCGATGACGATCGACGGATGTTGGCCCAGCGGATCCTCAGGTTTCTTGTAAAAGCCACCGTTGATCACGCCAGGCTGTTTCGGACGGCCTTTTTCGTCGGCTTCGCCCGTGGTCACGACAACGTACTCTCCCATTTCCGGGCCCAGCATTTGCGGCTTCCAGCCGAAGGCCTTGGTGTAGAAACCGGCCATCCGATTCCTGTTCTCATAGGGCATTTCAAAATGTACGACGGGGTTCATGGTTCTTCCTTCCTCTCTGATAAACGAACGCCACTGCGCAAAAAACCCTACCTCTCGCGTGCGAACGGCACTACACGGATCCGAAACCGACTGTCATGCAACATAGTCGATTGAAGCGCCGCCGTTTCGACAACGGCCGAATTTATATGTCGATTGCTGCCTGAATGCCCTTTTCTTTCTCGTATCGACGGGTAACGCGGCGGCTTACTCGGCAACTGGCGCAGTCAACACAGTGCACTCAGACGAATCCTCGCGTGGCGTTGATTCGGATTGGCTTTCTCCAGGGGAAAAGAATCGAATGTGAAACAGCACTTGCGCAGCCCGTCGAGTGGTGGGACTATTGGTGTGACTTGATGGGAAGTATGGCTGGTAAAGGTTTTGGTGGCCTCTCGTGTCACCTGTTTCCTGCCCGGATTCGGAAACCCAAAGTCCATTGGCCGACGTTAAACGTCGGCCAAATCACTTTCAGCCCGTTTGCGCCGTTTTTGTTTTCCCCGTCATCGCCACGTGCCGGGCTGCCGCTAGGCTGTGATTGATTCCTCTAGCTTCCCCCCGAATCGGTGCGGGGCGGAAGATCTCACGTCGGACGGAGCGAGCCATGGACGTTCATATCATTGAGATCAAGACCGGTAAAGTGGCGGCAGCGATTCCAATCGATCTAACGGAACAGAATCGCATCCCTTCCGAGCCGGAGTTTTTCGCCACAGCGTGGCGATGCGCGGTCGAAGACAACCGTGTCGATCCGGGTCGGCGCGACGATTACAGCTTCCGGTTGGTGCGCTGAGGGCCAAGGAATTCAGCCGGTGCGCACCTGATCGGTCCATACCCTGAGGCTCGTCAACGTGTCGGAGCCGAACGCCCCGTGCCAAGGCCAGAGACGGCGGAGGGCCTGGCACGTTGATCGCACCAACATCATCAATGCGGATGATCGTCAAAACGCCGGCGTCGCGACCGCGATCCACCAGGCGCGGACCGGTGCGCCAAGGGCCGTCAGGCGCCAGCACTCGCGTCCCGCCCCTGCTCGCGCCAGAAGGACCATCGAACCCAGCTCGACCGGCGAGCGGTCCTCGATCCACAGGGTGCACGGCGAAGCGGCAAATACGCCGCGCCATTGGCTCCCGTCCGTCCATTCCTCGTCGCCGGCGCAGGCGAGGAGTCCCGATCCCCGCGATCGGTCCACCATCAGGTTGAGATCGATGGTGGCGCCCCGTTCGAGCGAACAGGCGGGGGCGAGCGCACCATCGAAACGTAGGGGTTCCCCCCCGATGGAGAGGTGCTCGGATCCCGACGCAAAGCGCAGCGTCATGCCGCCACCCTCGACAAGCACGATCCAGCGCTCAATGCCAGGGAAGGACGAGAAAGGTCCGTCCTGCGCTACCTGCGCAAGGCTGATGCGAAAAAGCCAGTCCTGCGCCGTCGGCCAAACGAGGAGCTCGCGCGTGCACCCACCTCCGTTGCGCCAAGGCTGCGCATGGACCTGGTTCGCATCGACAAGCAATTGATTCACGCACCTCTCACGCCGAGGTACGACCTGACGATCGGGGAGGCTAGCGCCATCTCGCGGGTGTCGCGTTTCCCTGACATTGCGTCTCGCGGCACCTTTCCCGTACGCGTCGCTAAGGCTTGCGGAAAGTGAGAATGAACTGGTCGGTTTTCATGCGGATCGCCGGATCGAAAACTGTTTTGGCGTGATCGTCGTCGGAGTTTCGCAGGATGTCGCTCTTGTCCACGAGAGTGAAGCCCGCGGAGGTGACCTCCTGGATTACTGTCGCCTCATCGATGCGATGCAGCTTTGGCGATAGACTGGCTCCCGTGCCCGGCGCGGCTGCGTGATCGACGATGAAATAGATGCCGCCCGGCTTCAGCGAATTGAATACCAGCTTATTGAACGCCGCCATGTCGACATTCGCATACTTGGGGATATGTAAATCATGGTAATTGAGCGAGATCCAGAACAGGTCGACTTTCTCGGGTAAGCCGAAGGTGCCGAGCGGCGCCAGGTCCAGCATCACGTTGCTGCGACCGGGCTCGGCCAGAACAGTCTTGGTGGCTTCGATGTTGTCCTTGCCCCACGTGGTGGTCTCCAGCGCATAGACCTTACCTTTGGGGCCGACGATGTCGCTCAACAGACGCGTGTAGTACCCTCCGCCCGGGAGATATTCGCCGATAACTTGACCGGGCCTGATGCCGGCATGGGCGAGAACTTCAGCAGGCTTGCGAGCCGCGTCCAGTTTGCGATCGCCCGCCGGGCGCGACGGGTCGGCGACCGCCGCAGCGACGTAATCCGGTACGGCAGACGATGCGCCGGTCGGCGCCACGATCAGGGCCAAGCTCACCGACAGCAATACCAGCAGCGCGCGCACATTCATCTCGACTGCTCCGGAAAATTACGCAAGTGTTCGTCGAGTGCCGTCGTTAGGCAAGCGCCCTGCGATGAAATGGGCTTTTCGGGGGTCGAAGCGGACGGGGTCGTGATGGAGTCCTCCGAGCTGCGCAGCGAACGAATGCCGCTCCGGCAAGGGGCGGCCCTCGATCAATGCAGGTGGAAGACCTTGTTGACAATCTTCTCGGCTGGTCGGATTCCCCTACGCGCGGCAATGCGATGGGCACTTGCGGAGCCCGGCCTCAATTCCCTATAAGATGGATCGAGGCCCCAGGAGCTACACGCCGCCGACGAACGCAAGACTGACTGGAGCGAGAAGATGACGCTAAAGATCGGATGCGCTTTCGCACTGATGACGTTGCTGGCCGCGTGCGGTGTCATGCAGACGTTCAGCACATCGAAGTACGAAGACGGTGAGGTGCCGCTGCCGAACAACTACAGGGACTGGCCGAAATTCCTGTCGGCGGTGCA
>WNFL01325942.1_pt3 | contig 10952 bp, 10 predicted proteins | sample 5400361 | NCBI WGS metagenome assembly WNFL01 (sample SAMN13153351, study PRJNA577476) | soil metagenome | isolation source: 40 cm soil on Douglas fir-dominated hillslope | place: USA:California | collected 2013-09-17 | reverse complement strand
AGCCCCGACGTGATCTACGTACCGACCCCTTACGAGGTGGTCGACGCGATGTTGAAGCTCGGCGGCGTGAAGAAGGGCGATGTGCTCTACGACCTGGGCTCGGGCGACGGCCGCATTCCGGTCACCGCGGCGAAGAAGTTCGGCATCCGCGCGGTCGGCATCGACATCGACCCGCAGCGCATCGCCGAAGCGAACGAGAACGCGAAGAAGAACAACGTCACGAAGCTGGTGCAGTTCCGGCAGGAGGATCTGTTCCGCTCCGACTTCCGCGATGCGACGGTGGTGACGCTCTACCTGCTGCCCGACCTCAACGTCAAGCTGCGGCCGCGGCTGCTCGAGCTCAAGCCCGGCACGCGCATCGTCTCGCACCAGTTCGACATGGGGACCTGGAAGCCCGAGCGCAAGCTCGAGGTGAACGGCCGGACTATCTACCTCTGGACGGTGCCCGCGAAGAAGACGCCAGAGACGTCGCGCTGAGGGTGGTGGCGGCGATGTGCGTCGCCGCGATCTCCTTGAGGAAGGCGCCGACCGAGCCCCAGAACTCCTCGCGCGCCTCGATGCCCGAGTGCGTTGCGCCGTGCAGCATCACCAGCTCCTTCAGCCCGCCCCACTTTTGCGCCAGGGCGCGGCCGTTCTCGACCGGCGTGATCTCGTCCTTCTCCGCCAGCACGAACAGCGCCGGCACCGAGATCGCCGGCGCGAGCGCGACCGAGTCGAAGCGGTCGCCGATCAGCCAGCGCACCGGGACGTGCGGAAAGCGCTTCTCGCCCAGCGCGACGGCGCTGTCGAAGGGCGTCGCCAGCATGACGGCGCGCGCGCGCCGCACGGCGGCGACGCTCACCGCGACGTAGGTGCCGAGGCTGCGGCCGAGGAGCACGATGTTCGAGGAGTCGACGTCGGGCCGCTCCGCGGCCCAGTCGTAGATGCGCTTCGCGTCCTCGAGCACGGCGCGCTCGCTCGGCACGCCTTCGGAGAGGCCGAAGCCGCGGTAGTTCACCATCAGCCAGCCCCACTGCCCGGGGGCGTGCGCCTGCTGCACGAACTCGGAGATCTCGCGCCGCACGCCGCCGTAGACGATCACCAGCGGGTAGCGCTCGCCGGCGCGCACGTGCGCGGGGCGCTTCAGCCAGCCGTGCAGCACCACGCCGTCGGGCGTCGGCACGCGCACTTCCTCGACGCCGTTGGCGAGCGAGGTGATGGACCTCAGGAATTTGGCGTCGACCGGCACGGGGTCGAAGACGAAGCGCTGCTCGATCGATTCCATGAGCGGGGAGAAGTTCTTCAGCTGCAGCGCGCCGCCGGCGATCACGGCGAAGGCTGCGAGACTGACGCTCAAGCGGCGAAACACGGAGGACCTCGCTTACACTGCAGGGATGCGCATCGAAGTGGTGTCGGACGTCATCTGCCCCTGGTGCTATATCGGCAAGCGACGTCTGCAGAAGGCGATCGCGCTCGTCGAGGACGGGCTGAACGCGGAAATCCGCTGGCTGCCTTTCCAGCTCAATCCGAACATGCCGAAGGAGGGGATTCCGCGCGCGGAATACCGCAAGGCCAAGTTCGGCTCGCTCGAGCGCTCGCGCGCGCTGGATGCGCGGGTAGCAAGCGAAGGCATGAGCGAGGGCATCGGGTTTGCATTTGACTCCATCGACCGCACACCTAATACGGTCGCCGCCCATGCTCTGGTAGGACTAGCGCAGCGCCAGGGCCGCGCTGACGCCGTCATCGATGCTCTGTTCCACGCTTACTTCGAGGAGGCGCGCGATATCGGCGATCGAGCGGTGCTCGACGACATCGCGCGTCGATGCGGCGTGACAGGCGCGCCCGGACAGGACGACGTGAAGGAAGTCACTGCGCTCGAGGAAAGCCTGCGCGGGCTGGGAATCTCGGCGGTGCCGACCTTCATCTTCGACCGCAAGCTCGCGGTTTCCGGCGCTCAGCCGCCCGCCGCGCTCGCCGAGGCGATGCGGCAGGCGCTCGGCGGCAGGGCCGCCTAGGCAGGCCGATCAGCCGCGCCGGTGGTCGCCGGCTGCGGCGATGCCGTTCAGGTAATGCTCCCAGACGTGGAGGTTGCGCTCGCACGCGGCGACCGCGGCGTCCTCCATGCGCAGCTCGCGCGCGAACTTCTCCACCGCGCGCCAGCCCATGTCGGAGTGCTCGATGTCGGCCTCGCTGTGGAGCTCGAAGAATTCCAGTTCATGTTCTTCCAAAGCAAAAATCTTCCTCCAGCGAAGCCGCTCGAGGCCGAACCAGCCGTGCTTGCGGAACGCGCCCTTGCCATAGCCCGGCACGTTGATTCGCTCGGCGCAGGTATTGGCGACGATGCCTTCGAGCCAGTGCCGGTTCGCCATCAGGCCTTCCCAGGCCGCCCAGGCGAGCTCGGTGGAGGGGAGGGGTTCCGCGGTTTGTATTTTTCTTTTTGAAAGACCAATACGAACGCCAAGATCTTCGAGGATCTGCCAGTGTGCCCGCCCGCCGCCGTGCTCGTGGTCGGCGATCACCTCCTCGCTGCAGGCGCGGATGATGCGCATGCGCGTCTCCCAGTCGCTGCAGTTGGTCGCGACCTTGAGCTTGAGCACGGAGTTGCGCTGGCGCGTGTTCAGGCGGTGCTGCAGCGCGAACATGCGCGCGCGGCCCCTGGTCATCGGCTCGTGGAACCAGCGGCAGCGCGCGACGAAGGCGTTCACCACGCGGTCCATGCGCGCGACTACGCTCATGACGGTCAGCCGAAAAAAGCGATGAGCGAGACGAGGAACACGACCAGCGAGCCGCCGGCGAAGAAGGCGAGCGTGGTCGGCGACACGTCGGGCAGGTCCGGGTCGCGCGGCACCGGGCCGGCGTGGTGCTTGTCCTCGTCGTCGTGCGCATCGTCCTTCGGATCCTTGGCGGCGCTGGCGACGGTCGTCTCGGCGTCGGGCCCCGGCGCCGAGAGCTTCTCGTTGAAGTTGCGGAAGAAGTCGTCGGCGACCTTCTTCGCCGCGGCGTCGACCAGGCGCGAGCCGATCTGGGCGAGCTTGCCGCCGACGCTCGCTTTCACGTCGTAGGCGAGCCGGGTGGTGAGCCCCTGGGTGGAGAGCGCGACCTTGGCGCTGCCCTTGGCGAAGCCGGCGGGGCCGCCCTGGCCTTCGAAGCTGAGCGCGTAGGAGTCGGGCGGCTGGATGTCCGAGAGCGTCAGCTTGCCCTTGAACTTGGCGCTCACCGGGCCGACGCGCGCCACCATCAGCACCTCATAGGTGTTCTCGCCGATCGGCGTGATGGACTCGCAGCCCGGGACGCATTGCTTGAGGAACTGCGGGTCGTTGAGCGCGTCCCAGGTCGTCTTCTGCGGCGCCGGGATCAGCTGCTCGCCTGTCATCTCCACGCGGTCTTCTCCTTCGGGGTTTTCTGGCTGAGGGTCTTGGCGAGATCCACCAAGCTTTTCAGATTATGCACCGGCAGGAAGAGATCGACGTGCGGCAGCATGGCGCGCACGCCGGCCGGGCGCGCCTCGAACTTGTCGTAGCGCAGCAGCGGATTGAGCCAGATGAGCCTGCGGCAGGACTTCGAGAGCCGCTCCATCTCCTCGCCGAGGCAGCAGCACGCAGGCGTTCTGGCCGAGCGTGCGGCGCGCCCAGCGCCAGTTGAACTCGCGCAAGCTGGCGCCGATGCGCGTGCCGCCCGACCAGTCGCGGATCGCCTCGGCGACCCGGCCCATGGCGACGTCGACGTCGCGGTGGCGCAGCTGGCGGGTGACGTTGGTGAGCCGGGTGCCGAAGACGAACACGCTGACGCGGTCGCGGTCGTTGGTGATGGCGTGCAGGAAATGCAGGAACATGCGCGAGTAGGGGTTCATCGACCCCGAGATGTCGCACAGCACCACCAGCGGCGGGTGCAGCTCGCGCGGCGCGGCGCGCACCAGCGGGATGATGTCGCCGCCTTCGCGCAGTGTTTCTCTTAACGTTTTTCGCAGATCAATCCGGATTCCGTTCCGGTCCTGTCGAAAACGGCGTGTCTTGATGAGCGGCAGGGGAAGCCGCAGCTCGGCGAGCATCTGCTTCGCCTGCGCCAGCTCGGCCGCCGACATGGTGTCGAAGTCCATGCGCGAGAGCACCTCGCGCGAGGAGAAAGTGAGCCGCGCCTCGGCCTCGAGTCTCTCGGATCGCTCGCTCTCCTCGCGGTTCTGGCGGAAAAGCGCGTCGGTCAGGCGCTGGCTCTGCTGCTCCTCGGGCTTGGCGGCGCGGCCGTGCGCCTTCGGCAGGAGGAGCTGCATCATCTTCTCGGTGAGCTTGGGGTCGCGCCAGAAGATGCGGAACGCCTGGTCGAAGACCGGCCGCTGCTCCTGGCGCGAGAGCAGCACCGCGGACATCGTCCAGTACCAGTCGTCGCGCTGCTGCGCGCCGGCGATCTCGAGCGCCTGGACGCAGTCGACGACCCGGTCCGGGCCTACGCGCAGTCCCGCCGCCCGCAGCAGGCGGGCGAAGTGCATGACGTTCTCGGCAAGGCGTCCCGGCGCCGCGGTCTCCATGCTCAGGCCGCCGCGCCTTTTTCCTGCATCGCCAGCGGACACTCGCTCGCCAGCTTTTCCACCAGCGGCGAAGCCGTGATCGCGTGCTCGTGGAAGTAACGCTGGTGGTTGCCTTCCACCTCGGCGAGCCAGTAGACGTAGTTCACCATCATCCCGGCCGAGCGCGCGATGCCCTGCTCGGAGGTGTCGGCCATCCAGTTCAGGCGCTCGAGCGCCGCGCCGTTCCCGAGGTGAAAGCGGGCCACCGGATCGAGAGGCTCGCCGTTCTGTTTCACCTGCAGGAGGTAATACGCGCACAGGCGCTGCAGATCGCGGCTGAGCGTCTCCGGCACGTCGCCGAGATGCCAGGCCGGGTGCTCGATGCGCGCCAGGATCTCGCGCGGCCCGGCCTTGCCCAGCCAGGCGCGAAAGCCCGGGATGGGCGAGAGCGTGGCGAAGCGGCGCAGGTGGGGGAACTCGCGCTTCAGGTCCTCGGCCACCTGCTTGATCAGCTGGTTGCCGAAGGAGATGCCGCGCAGCCCCTCCTGGCAATTGGTGATCGAGTAGAACATCGCGCAGTCGGCCTTCTGCGGCGGCGCGACCGGCGAGCGGATGTCGAGCAGCGGCTGCACCTGCGAGCTCATGCCGCGCGTCAGCGCCACCTCGATGAAGATGATCGGCTCGTCGGGGAGCTGCGGGTGGAAGAAGGCGAAGCAGCGCCGGTCGGCCTCCAGGCGCCGGCGCAGGTCGCGCCAGCCCTCGATGGCGTGCACCGCCTCGTACTGGATCAGCTTCTCGAGCAGGCTCGCCGGGCTGCGCCAGTCGATGCGCTCCAGGCGCAGGAAGCCGCGGTTGAACCAGGAGCGCAGCAGGTGCATGAGGTCGACGTCGATCAGGCGCCACTCGGAGTGCGCTTGGAGCCCGGCCAGCACCTGGCGGCGCATCTCGACCAGCGCCGCGGTGCCGCCGGGCGCCATGTTGAGCCGTCGGAAGAGCTCGCGGCGCGCGGGCTCGACCGCCGACTCGAGGCGCAGCAGGTTCGGCGACGAAGGATCGCCCTGGTACGCGGCCGCCGCGGCGGTCACCGCCTCGGGGGAGGGCGAGTAGTGCTGCGCCAGTGCGTCGAAGAACTGCGCGCGCAGCGGGTCGTCGAGCTCTTGGTAGGCGGCGAGCGCATCGCGCGCGAGCGCAGTGCTCGCGTATTCGCCGCTCTCGGCCAGCAGCGATTCGCACAACGACAGGAGCTCATGGACCTTGCGCTCGATGCTCCCGGCAGCACCGCCGAGGAGCCGGCGCAGGAATGAGGTCGCGCCCATGGCGCTTAGGCAGTGGCGCCCATCGACTAGGCGGCCGCGGCCGCCTTCGCCTCGCTCACCAGCCGCGTCGCTTCCTCGCCCGCGAGCTTCTCCAGATCGTCGCGGTACTTGAGCAGCACGCCGAGCGTGTTGTTGACGGTCTCGGGATCGAGCGCGACGCGGTCGAGCGCGACCAGGCAGTTCACCCAGTCGATGGTCTCGGCGACCCCCGGCAGCTTGAAGAGATCGGCCTTGCGCAGTCGCTGCACGAACTCGACCACCTCGCGCGAGAGCGCGGCCGCCGCGCGCGGCGCCTTGCGGCGCAGGATCTCGAGCTCGCGGGCCGCGTCGGGATAGTCGACCCAGTGGTAGAAGCAGCGCCGCTTGACCGCGTCGTGGATCTCGCGGGTGCGGTTGGAGGTGATGACCACGATCGGCGGCTTGGCGGCGCGCAGCGTGCCGATCTCCGGGATGGTGATCTGCCAGTCGGACAGGACTTCCAGAAGGTAGGCCTCGAAGGGCTCGTCGGTGCGGTCGAGCTCGTCGATGAGCAGCACCGGCGCATCCTGGTCGGTGCGTCCTTCGAGGGCGCGCGCGAGCGGCCGCTTGACCAGGAACTGCTCGGAGTAGATCTGCGCGCCGAGCCGGCCCTTGTCCTTCTCGCCCGCCGCCTCGGCGAGCCTGATCTCGATCATCTGCCGCGAGTAGTTCCACTCGTAGGCGGCCTGCGAGATGTCGAGGCCCTCGTAGCACTGCAGGCGGATCAGCTCGCGGCCGAGCGCCAGCGAGATCACCTTGGCGATCTCGGTCTTGCCGACCCCCGCCTCGCCCTCGAGGAAGAGCGGCCGCTGCATCGCGAGCGAGAGATAGAGCGCGGTGGCGAGGCTGCGGTCGGCGACGTACTCCCCGGAGGCGAGCAGCGCCTGGGTTTCGTCGATCGATCGCGGCTGCGGGCGGGACATGGGTTCCGGGGAAGCGGCGAAAAACGTGCATTTTCAGCCATTGGCGAACGTCCCGCTACCCCCATTCGCCGCATGGGCCTATAGTTCCGTCCGACCCATGGCTTCGAGGCGGGCACTTCTCCGTGCGGGGGCCGCGGCGTTCTTGGCCCCGCGCTTCGCGCTGGCGCAGACCGCGCGCAAGGCGGTCGTCGTGCTCTTCGCCGGCGAGGAGGAGGACGACGGCCCGGCGTCGCTTCCCTACTTCGAGGAGATGCGGCGCGCGGGCTGGGTCGAGGGCACCAACGTCGACTACGAGCGCGTCTACGGCCGGGGTACGCGCGAGTACATGGAAGGCCTCGCGAGATCGGCCGCCGGCCGCGCCCCGGACCTCATCTACGCTACGACCGCCGCCCTCGCCATCGCGGTGAGCAAGGAAACCGATTCGATCCCGATGGTCTTCACCGTGGCCTCCGATCCGGTGGCGAGCGGCCTGGCTGCCTCCATGGAGCGGCCGGGCCGCAATGCGACCGGCGTCTTCCAGCCCGCGGGCGACGGCGTGCCGCGGCGGCTGGAGATCGCGCAGCAGGCGATGCCCGGCCTGAAGCGCATCGGCGTGCTCATCGACCGGCGTTCCACGGAATATCAGCGCCAGCGCACGCTGCACGAGGACGCCGCGCGGCCGCTCGGCCTCTCCATCGCCACGGCGGAGTTCACCAACTTCGAGGCGGTGGCGAAGCTGCTGGCGAATTTTCGCCGCGACGGCACCTCCACCGCGGTGCTGACGCCCTCGGTGACGCTTTTCGGTCGTCGCCGCGAGGTCGCCGAGACGGCGCTGCGCAACCGCATCGCGCTCGTCGGCCATCGCCTGGAATGGGCGGAAGCCGGCGCGTTCGTCAGTTACGGCCCCGACGTCGTCGACTCCCTAAGGCGCAGCGCGCGCATTTCGGCGCGCCTGCTGAAGGGCGCCGCGGCCGCCGAGACGCCGGTCGAAGTGGCGCGGCGCCTCGAGCTCGTCATCAACCAGCGCAGCGCCAGGACGCTCGGCCTCGCGCTGCCGCAGGAGCTCGTGAAGCGCGCCGACCGCGTCATCGATTAGGCGGCGCGGCGGCACGGCCTTTGCTCCGGTGGTGCGGTCACTATCCGGAGGTCAAAGTGGAAGCCAAGCAACTCAAGGAATTGCTGCTGCAGGCGCTCGAGCACGAGATGGGCGGCGTGAAGATTTACCAGACGGCGTTGAAGTGCGCCGTCAACGAGGAGCTGCGCGAGGAGTGGGAGCGCTATGAGCAGGAGACGGAAACGCACGTGCAAATCTTGCACGACGTGTTCTCCGCGCTGCAGCTCGATCCCGAAGAGCAAAGCCCCGGCCGAACCATCGTGCGCGACATGGGCATGCGGCTGGTGCGCTCCATGGAAGAGGCGCTGAGCGCCGGCAAGCCCGAGGCGGCGCAGCTCGTCGCCTGCGAGTGCGTGACCCTCGCCGAGCTGAAGGACCACCTCAACTGGGAGCTGATCGGCGAGGCGGCGAAGAAGATGGACGGCGCGGAGGGCAAGGCGCTGAAAGGCGCCTACCAGGAAGTCGAAGACCAGGAGGACGAGCACTTCTACCACACCAAGGGCTGGACCCGGGAGCTGTGGCTCGAGTCGCTCGGCCTGAAGGCGGTGCTGCCGCCGCCCGAGGAGAAGAAGCACGTCAAGACTGCCATCGGCGCCGCGCGCGCCGAGCAGTCTCGATCAAAGATGCGCTAGTTACTCGTAGCGCTGGCGCTCGAAGCGGGCGACGCCGATGAGGCCGACCTGCTCGAGCAGCGCCGCGCGGTGCCGCGCCGGGATCGCGTTCTTCGGCGCGGCATCGATCTGGCGCGAGACCTCGTCGAGCGCGTCGTACCACAGGCCCTCGCGCGCGAGCAGGCCGTAGCGCTTTGCGCCCGAGCTGGCGGAGAGCTTCTGCGAGAGCGTCGCGGAAGGCTCGACGCGCAGGATGGTCGCGCTCGCCTCGCGCGCCTCTCCGGGCACGCTCATCGTCCAGCGGTACTCGACGCCCGGCGTCAGCGTCACGCCCAGGGTCTTCAGCGCGACGCGATGGATTCCCGCCGCCGGCGGCGCCTCGAGGATGCGATCGACGAGCGCGGCCGCGCCGGGCTCGTTCGCCGGCCGCAGCGCGAGGCGGATCACGGCCGGGGTGTGCATGAAGTAGTAGAGCACCGGCTGGGCGCTGATGGTCTGGCCGGTGTGATCGGGCGAGACCGCGATCACCGGCGGGACGCGCTGCGGGGCGCGCGTGCCGCCGCCGATGCGGCCGCTCGGTGCGCCGCGCGAAGGCGGCTGGTACTCGGGCTCGTCGCCTTGCTGCGCGAAGGCCGCGGGAAGCGCGAGGCTGAGCGACGCCAGCGCGCCGATGGCACCAAAGAACAATTGACGCTTCATGTTCGCCTCCCCGGAACGCGCCGAGCTCCTCGCACGGCTCGCCCGGCGGCAGCAGCGCGCGCGTCGAATCGCCCACCAGGATGCGGCCCTGCTCGCCTTCGTCCGCCTCTGCCAGCGCGAGGCCCTGCAGCCTCGCCGCCACGTTCACCGCGTCGCCGACCACGGCGTACTCCAGCCGCTGCTTGCTGCCGATATTGCAGCCGACCATCAGCCCGCTGTAGATGCCGATGCGAAGGCCGGCGGTCGGCCTGCCGGCGCGCCGCCAGGCGTCGTTCAGCTCGGCGAAGCGCCGGCGCATCTGCCGCGCGCACTCGACCGCGGTGCGCGCGTCGCGCTCGTGCGCCTCGCTCGGGATCGGCGCGCCGAACACCGCCATGATGGCGTCGCCGGCGTACTGCCGGATGACGCCGCGGTGCGCCATGATCACTTCGGCCATCGGCCCCATGAACTCGTTCAGCCAGCGCGCCGTCTCCTCGGGCGGCAGGCGAGAGGCGACCGGCGTGTAGCCGTGCAGATCGGCGAAGAGCACGGTCGCTTCGAGGCGCTGCGGTCGCAGCGAATAGCCGTCGGCGATCTCGTCGCGCCGCCGCCACAGCTCCTGCGCGACCTCCGGCGAGACGTGACGCGAGAAGAGCGCCATCATCGCCGAGCGCTCGCGCGCCTCGTACAGCGCGCGCAGCCCCGCCGAGGACGACGCGGTCAGCACGAAAGCGAGCGACGCGGGCACCACCGGCAGCCACACTCCTGCGGCCGCCGTGGCGAGCCAGCCGATGGCGAGCGCGCCCGCGCCCGCGGCGACCACCGCACCGAGCATGCCGCCGCGCGCGGTCCATGCGGCGAGGCCGAGCGCGCAGCACAGCGCGATCAGCACGATTTCGACCGCTTCGGGCAGCGTGCGCACCGGCTTCGAATCCCCCTTGGCGAGGCGCAGGAGCTGGCTCGCCTGGTGCGCGTGCACCTCGGCGCCGGTGGTGAAATTCGCGCCGCGGCGATCGAACGGCGTGTGGAAGAAATCCTTCAGGCTCTCGGCGCTCGAGCCGACGATGGCGACGCGGTCGCGCACCAGCGCCGGGTCGGCCTTGCCGTCGAGCAGATCGCCCACCGTGATGCGTGCGAACGGCGCCGGCGCGCCGCGGTAGTCGAGCAGCATCTGGTAGCCCGAGGCGTCCGCGTGCACGTAGCCGCCGTCGTGCGGCTCGAGCGGCGCGATGGTCGCGGCGCCAAGGCGCAGGAAGGCGGCGTTCGCCGGGTCGGGTTTCGGGGCGATGCCGTCGCTCGCGAGATAGGCGAGCGCGAGCTTGAGCGCGAAGGACGCCTGCGGCCGCTCGCCTTCGTCGAGGTAGAGCAGGCCACGGCGCACCGTGCCGCCCGGGTCGATGAGGATGTCGACGAACCCCGCCTGCGCGCTGCGCTTCAGCCACTGCGGGGTGGAGATGCGGCGCGAGCCGTGGCCGCCGAACTGGTAGATCCAGTAGACGTTGCGGTTGCTGTTGACCGCCCGCTCGAGAGCGTCGGCGCCGGGAGGCACCGGCATATCGCGGAACTTGTCGACGCCGAGCACCCGCGGCTCGAGCGCGAGCACCTGCTCGACGATCTTCGCCAGCAGCGCGTCGGAGATCGGGTGGCCGAAGCGCTTCAAGTCGTCCTCGGTCTCGTCGATGATGACGAAGCGCTCGTCGATCGGCGCCGCCGGGCGGGCGCGCAGGCCGAGGTCGTAGGCGGCGAGCTCCATGCGCTCGAGCGCGCCGGCGAGGCGCAGCGCGAGCAGCGCGGCGAACACCACCGCCGCGGCCGCGACCGCCTGCACGACCC
>WNFL01323173.1_pt2 | contig 10953 bp, 10 predicted proteins | sample 5400361 | NCBI WGS metagenome assembly WNFL01 (sample SAMN13153351, study PRJNA577476) | soil metagenome | isolation source: 40 cm soil on Douglas fir-dominated hillslope | place: USA:California | collected 2013-09-17 | reverse complement strand
AAACTACCATTTCAACCAAAGAGATAGCCGAAGGACTCTATATTATAAACGTGAGCTATGGTGACTGGATCAATGCCACGAAGATGATGGTGTTGCATAAGTAGAGTTCCAAGCATTAAATAAAATGAAAGGCTTCCGGTAATGGAGGCCTTTTGTTATTTGTTGGGTCTCCTTTAAATTTGATTAATGAAAATTGAAGAGCCCGATCTTACAGGCACATACTCTTATTCCGATTATCTCACCTGGCAATGGACGGAGATGGCAGAAGTGATCCGAGGAAAGATTTATAAAATGTCACCTGCACCAAGTAGCACGCATCAAAAAGTCAGTGGCAACCTGTTTGGTTTACTTTGGAATTACCTTCGAGATAAGAAGTGCCAGGTATTTACTGCTCCTTTTGATGTGCGCTTACCATTATCTTCAAAACAAAATACTGACAAAGAAATTATCACCGTAGTGCAGCCTGACCTTTGCGTGGTTTGCGATCCCTCCAAAATTGATGAGCGTGGTTGTCTTGGTGCACCCGATTGGATTATTGAAATCCTTTCGATGCACACTTCCGCCAAAGACCTTCGAGAGAAATTTGATGTATATGAAGATGCCGGTGTGAAAGAATATTGGGTGGTTCATCCGCAAGAGCAAACCATTTTAGTTTATCTCTTAGATGAAAACGGAAAATACAAAGGAATATTGAAGCCTTATGTCAGCACTGATTTGATAAACTCAATCACACTGTCAGGACTAACGATCAATTTGAAAGAGGTGTTTCCGTTTTAACGCTTCTCGCGATGAGGCCATGGAATGATAATGAACTCATGTCTTAACGATCTCATTCGGCTCTTACTTTTCATAATGGCCATTGGATGATTAAATTTGATTAAACCCAACGCAATGAAAATTGAAGAACCCGATCTTTCCGGAACATATTCTTACTCCGACTACCTGACCTGGCAATGGACAGAGATGGCGGAGCTGATTCATGGAAAAATTTACAAGATGTCTCCCGCGCCTACGAGCATCCATCAGAAAGTATCCGGAAGGCTGTTCTTGGAAATTGGCAATTTTTTAAAAGGCAAGAAATGCCAGTTGTTCTCAGCTCCTTTTGATGTGCGCTTACCTTTGTCGCCAAAAAAAAACAGCGACAGGGAAATCACCACCGTAGTACAACCCGATTTATGCGTGGTTTGCGATCCCTCCAAAATTGATGAGCGTGGTTGTCTTGGTGCTCCCGATTGGATTATTGAGATACTGTCGCGTCATACTTCTGCCAAAGACCTGCGCGAAAAATTTGATGTGTATGAAGAAGCGGGGGTCAGAGAATATTGGGTAGTGCACCCGCAGGAACAAACCGTTCTGATTTATTCGCTGGACGAAAAGGGGAAATACGAAAGCTTACTTAAACCCCTTGTAAGCACGGACGCTGTAACTCCCATGACATTACCTGGGCTCACAATCCAACTGGCAGATGTATTTCCACCGGAAGATTAGCGAAAGCAATTTTAGATGTAAAAACATAGTGGATGTTAAATTTGATTAATGAAAATTGAAGAGCCAGATCTTACCGGAACATATTCCTATTCCGATTATCTCACGTGGCAATGGACGGAGATGACAGAACTGATACGCGGGAAGATTTACAAGATGTCTCCGGCACCAGGTAGCACGCATCAAAAAGTATCCATGAAGCTGACTTTAGACATTGGTAATTTCTTAAAGGGAAAAAAGTGTCAGTTATTTTCGGCTCCCTTTGATGTGCGCTTACCTCTCTCATCGAAACAAAAAACAGATAAACAGATCACTACTGTAGTGCAGCCTGACCTGTGTGTGGTGTGCGATCCCTCCAAAATTGACGAGCGCGGCTGTCTTGGTGCACCCGATTGGATTATTGAGATACTGTCGCGTCATACTTCTGCCAAAGACCTGCGCGAAAAATTTGATGTGTATGAAGAAGCGGGGGTCAGAGAATATTGGGTAGTGCACCCGCAAGAACAAACCGTTTTGGTTTATACGCTGGATGAAAAAAGAGAAGTATAAAGGAATACTGAAGTCTTACGTCAGGATCGACTCCATAACTCCAACGACTTTGCCCGGACTTACTATCAATTTGGAAGATGTGTTTGTTCAGAGCTAACGTATACCCAAACTTGCAATCTGTAATTTGTAACCTGTAACTTTAGCTGTGTATTCCCCACCCTCGTTTTTATTCAACGCTCATTTAGAGACTATTTACCCTTCGCTTTTCAGAAAAGTAAACCTCGAATATCAGCGAGAACGGATCACTTTGCCTGATAATGATTTCCTCGACTTAGATTGGCTCAAACAAGGTTCTCAAAATTTAGTTATCATTTCGCACGGGCTTGAGGGGAATTCGCATCGTGCTTACATGAAGGGCATGGCCAGGGCATTTTACGAACGAGGCTTTGATGTATTAGCTTGGAACTACCGCGGCTGTAGCGGTGAGGTAAACAAAGCATTGCGCTTTTATCACAGCGGTGCCACCGATGATCTGTCCTCAGTTGTTGACCATGCCATTTCAATTGGCTATGAGAATCTGTTTCTCATCGGATTCAGTCTGGGAGGTAACCTTACTTTAAAATATGCAGGCGAAAGGAAATTGGGTGCGAGGATAAAAGGGGTTGCAACTTTTTCTGTTCCGTTGGATTTGCACACGTCCTGTATTCAGATTTCAAAACCTTCAAACTGGATTTACTCACACAGGTTTGTTCGACTCCTGAAACAGAAAGTGAATGCCAAAGCAAAAGTTATGCAAGGTCTCAGCACGGAAGGCATTGATGAGATAACCAATCTCATCGATTTTGACGATCGGTACACAGCGCCTTTACATGGCTTTAGAAATGCGATTGAATATTATCAGCAATGTAGCTCGATTAAGTTTTTAGAAGGCATCAAAGTGCCAGCGCTGATTGTAAATGCAAAGAATGATCCTTTCTTAAGCAAGGAATGTTTCCCTACTAGCCTCAATAATTCTTTTGTCAAATTTGAATTTCCGGATAGGGGAGGCCATGTTGGATTTACCAGCTTCGGCAGAAATGGTTTATATTGGAGCGAGCAACGTGCACTCGATTTCATCACTCAGCTAATTCAATGATCGAACGGTTTTCCATAGGAGTTACTGCAAAGCAATTATCATCTCGATTTGAAGTGGAGGAGCCTGCTTCTTATCAATCACGCTATAATGTTGCTCCATCTCAATTAGTTCCGGTGATCGCTCTGGGCGAGCCACGCGGTTTTTCTTTTTTCTATTGGGGTCAACCTCCGGGTTGGACTAAGAACAAAACCCTTGCGGAAAAAATTATTAATGTTCGTGCAGAGCAAATTCCTGAGCGGCCAACGCTCAAAAAAAACCTGAAGGGCTACCGATGCATCATTCCGGCGGACGGATTTTATTCCTGGAAAAAACTTGGAAAGAAGTCGCTCATCCCCTGGCGGTTTACGCTCAAAGACAAGAGTATTTTTTCTATCGCGGGCTTTTGGGAAGAATACGAAGATGAAGAGGGTAACGACTTTCATACGTTCACCATACTGACTGTGCCCGCAAACGAATTTATTTCAATAGTGTGCGAACGAATGCCGGTCATGTTTAACAACGACCAGGAAAAAACCTGGTTAGATAAAAACGCTGACGAATCTGCATTGATCAATTTGCTTGTTCCATTTGCTTCAGATGCCCTCGATGGATTTGCTGTGTCAACCCAACTCAACACAATCTCTTTCGATAGACCTTCATTGATGCTGCCTGTTCAACCCGCAGATCAGTTCGGCAACTTGAGCTTATTCGATTAGTTTTTTAGGAGGCTGTCATTCCGGCCGAGCAAATATTTTTATTTGGAGCACCTGCTCATATCGAGTGCCGGAATCTCATAGGCGTGATCCGCTCTTTTGGATCGCGGAAGTCGAATTGATTGGGGTTTCTCATTTAGACAGTTCTCCTCCGTCATGACCAGACACAAATCCAAGTTTCAGTTAGCTTTAATTCTGACTAATTTTGAGTTGAACCCCACATGTGAAAAAGATTCTTTTCATTTTGTTCCTTTCGTCTGTCCTTCACGTCCATTTGCAAGGACAAGGTATCACTCGCTTTACCTATCATGACGCTCAAAAGAAAAACCCAAAAGAAGCGTATCAGGTCAAAGACACAATCAAAAATGTTCTGCATGGCCGCTACATTTCTTACTTCCTCAATGGCCGTATTGAATCTAAAGGTCAGTTTGTGAACAATGAAACCACTGGTGTTTGGGAATTCTATTACGAAACAGGATCATTAAAGATGCGAGGCATCCTCAGGCAGAATTCGAACTATGGTCTTTGGGAATATTTTTATGAGAATGGCCAAAAGAGTATGGAAGGCACCATCAACGGAAAGGTGAAAGAGGGAATCTGGAAAATTTACTATGAGAGCGGAGAGCTCAAAGAAATGGGAGAGTATGCAGCCAACAAGCGCACCGGTCTATGGAAGACTTTTTTTGAAGACGGTGCAAAGCGAGGGGAGATTGAGTACACGAACGACATGGGTCGTTACACCGAATTCTATCATTCAGGTAAAATCTTAGCTGAAGGACCAAAGGCAGGAGCGAGAAGTGTCGGTCGATGGCGCACCTTTGCCGAAGACGGTACTTTGGAAAGTGAAGGCGAGTACAGTGGGGGCAAAAAGAATGGTGTCTGGAAATATTTTTATTCTTCAGGCAAAGTCTCATCGTCTGGTCAGTATGAAAACGATGAACCTGTTGGTCTATGGACTTACTACTTTGAGAATGGAAAAGTAAGTTCTCAGGGTGAATTTGTGAAGGGAAGTAAGAGCGGCTACTGGAGTTCGTTTCATAGAAATGGCTCTGTTCGCAGTGAAATTACTTACGTCAATGGCACAGGCGATTACCGTGAATATTACGAAGGCGGCCAACTCCGCATCAAAGGACAAGTGGTGAGTGAAAAGAACCAAGGGAAGTGGCAATATTTTTACGATGACGGAAAAGTAGAGGGGGAATGTGATTTTGAAAAAGGAACGGGAACCTATTACGGCTATTACCCCAACGGCACATTGCAAACCAAGGGTCAGATTGAAAATGATTTGCGCGTAGGCACATGGGAACTTTATGAAGAAGATGGAAATCTCTCTGGCTACTACAAGCCGGTTTATGAGAACAAAAGCTTAGCAAATGAGATAAGTGCAATGGCAGAGAAATCAAAAGTGCCTCTTCCAGCGACCAATTCAAAAAAGAAAGCGCATAAGTTTTCTTACTTCGAACCCATGTTTCCGGAATACAGGAGCATGATCTTTCAGGGAAATCCAGTGCTCATGTTTGCAGGCACGCTTCCTATAAGCATCGAATTTTATAATGAAGCAAGATTAGGTCACGAGTTTTCATTTGAGGGAATACGTGATCCATTTTTTACTTCGGATGGGCACGTATCCATGGGGAAACTATTCACCAGGGGCTATGCGTTTTCACTGAAACAAAAATTTTATAACCCTATGAATATGGGCATGTGGTACTTCGGCCATGAAATCAGATTCACCAACATCGGGCATTATACTAATATTCAATTGCAGCCACTGATCATCACCGCAAGCGCTCCCGAACAAAGAGTAGAGTATGGGCTCCTGCTTGGCTATCGATTGATGCAACATTTGGCCAAAGACGGATTTACGATTGATGCGTTTATTGGCTATGGTTTAGGTTATAGAAATGTCTCCATCGATCAGCAATTTCAACAAGAGTTCAGATCGATAAGCACTAATCATTTCTCCCAAACGTTTCGGTTCGGATTTAACCTGGGTTATTCCCTCTCATTTGATACAACAAAATAATTTGACCTTCACATTCACCCTTAGGGATCAATTCAAGTATTACTTTAGATTGATCTTGCGTTGTTTTAACCCCTTGATTTTTAGCTGAATAACCTATGTTAATTTCCCTTCGAATTAGGACTATTAAAGTTGATTTATTTTGATTTGTTTTAGGTTTTAAACCTGAACTAGAACATGCAGCAACCCGACTCACTCAACCTTGTAGCCGATTTTCACAAGACTTTCAAACATCCTATTTTAGAAGAGCCAACTATCCCATCGGAAGCGAGGTGCAAACTCAGAGTTGCGCTGATTGCTGAAGAACTCAAGGAATTGGAGGAAGCGATAAAAGATAAGAACATCACAGAGGTAGCCGATGCCCTGTGTGACATTCAATATGTTCTTTCGGGCGCGATATTGGAGTTTGGCCTTGGCAAAAAATTCAAACCCTTGTTTGAAGAAGTGCAACGCTCAAACATGAGTAAGGCGTGTAAAACCGAAAAAGAGGCACTTGATACAGTAGCCTTTTATAAAGCCAAAGACAATACCGACTGCTATTATAAGGAAGAGGGAGGACGATGGTTGGTCTATCGAAAATCTGACAATAAAACCATCAAATCAGTCAATTATTCTCCTGCAGACTTGCGGAAAATACTCCAAAATCAAGTATAAAATTACGGTGTGCACCCATTTTCCCTGACCGTGTTTTATATTTACCTTTAAAGCCAAACCTTCTCTTCATGGAACATCAAAGAGCCTCAACTCCTGTCCCTTTTCTCACAGCATGGAATGACATCATGTTCGCTGGCGCAATTATTATGGGTGCCCTGGTTGTCGTTGTTTATCTCGTTTATCGCTTGCGCGTTTCTTATTTTAAGGATCCAAAATCAAAACACGATTTTATCCTTACTCAGGAGATACGTTGGTATAAGCGAGTATTTTTTTTCCTGGGGGCAACAGCAGCATGCACCATTAATTTATACGGCTACGAGAAATTCACAGAAATGGGTCTTTGGTTTTTTGTCCGTTTGTTCTTCTCTATTGCAGTAGCCACTCTTATTAGTTATGTGGCTGCCTTAATTCTGGAGTTTTATTATCCAACCAAATTGAATTTCAAGCTTCGCAAGCTGCGTTATACACCACGAATCAATCCTAAAAACGGGAGGAAGATGCGTTTGCTCAGTGAGGACGAAGAAGACGTTCACCTCAATGAAGGTATGAAGGCAGAGGAAAATATTTTCTCGATTGACTACGATGTTTGGATTGACGAATCTACCAACGATGTACAGATCGAAAAATATCAAGGCCATCTGATAGCGCTTCAGTGTAAGAACTGCGGGTTTTATACCATGAAAGTTCTGAAGGAAGAAATTGTTGAGACGAATGAAGATGGTTCTCCAAAGGAGCTGCTCAAACATTATCAATGTTCGTATTGCAAAAATGTAAGAGCAACAGCATTCACCGTCTCACGTAAAGAGGTGCAGGATTACAAGCTTCAAAAGCCCAAATTGGTACGCAACACTAAAAATATTGAAATGGTGAAGATTGACTTACACTCCGCCCTGGGAGCGAAGAAATCTTTCGAATTTAAATCAGTGGAAGAATTGGAAAAGTTTCTTAAAGAATTTGATTTTGACAAGGTGGCGTGAGATTTGTCATAACACAGTCACAAAATATCCGTTAGTTATAATAAACAGTTAAAGTATGAAGAAGATAATGGTGCTGCCGGTTTTGGTTCTTGCCTTTTTTGTTTCAAGAGGCAATGGAAGTGATACAACTACTCTAAAACCTAAACCAGTTTACGGTAAAGAGGCTAGGGTGATTTCATATATTCTAGACACGCAGCACTATCGCAAAATCGCATTGAATGATTCGCTTTCTGCCTCAATTCTTCAACAGTACCTTAAAGAACTAGATAATAACCGAATGTTTTTTTTAGCCTCTGATGTTCAGGCGTTCGATAAATTCAAATCGGTTATCGATGATCTGACAAGGAGGGAAGATGTTACCCCCGCTTATGAGATCTATGCGGTCTTTCAAAAACGCTATCAAGAGCGAATGGACTACCTCTTTAAGAACCTGCTCAACCAAGATTTTGATTATACTATTGACGAGTATTATGAAAGTGAGCGAGAGAAAGCACCTTGGCCAAAAAATACAGACGAGCTAAATGAAATTTGGCGCAAGTCCATTAAAAATCAAGAGCTGAGTCTCAAATTGTCAGGCAAAAAGCCGGAAGAAGTAAAAGATGTGGTTAAAAAAAGATATGAGCGATTCTTCAAATCATTTAGCCAATTCAACTCCGAGGATGTTTTCAATATTTATATGAATAGCATCACCGAAGCGTATGATCCACATACGAACTATTTTTCACCAAAGGCTTCAGATCTTTTCAAGCAAAGCATGAGCCTTTCGCTCGAAGGAATCGGGGCATCATTACAGACGGAGAATGATTATACTAAAGTGGCGAGGATATTACCCGGAGGAGATGCCGACAAATCAGGTAAACTTCATGCTAACGATTTTATCATTGGCGTAGCTCAGGGAAAAGATGGAGAAATGGTTGATGTGATTGGCTGGCGATTAGATGATGTTGTGAAATTGATCAAGGGGCCGAAAGGTACCACGGTCAGGCTGTTGATCCTTCCTGTGGCAACCGGCATCAACGGCCCATCAGTTGAGATTACTTTGGTACGCGATAAAATAAAGCTCGAGGATCAGGCTGCGAAGAAAAACCTGATCAAATACAAAGTCAATAACAGAGACATGAAATTGGGTGTGATTACGCTGCCCGGTTTTTATATGGACTTTGATGCCTATCAGCGTGGCGAACGCGATTACCGAAGCACCACACGCGATGTAAAAAAATTGATCGAAGAACTGAAAAAAGAAAATATCGATGGGCTGGTCATGGATCTACGAAATAATGGTGGCGGTTCATTGATGGAAGCTATTGACCTCACTGGACTATTTATCAAGGATGGTCCGGTAGTGCAGGTGAGGAACTCGAACAATCAAAAGCAAGTAGGTGAGGACGATGATAAGAGTGTGACTTATTCCGGCCCTCTCGTAGTGCTAACAAATCGTTTTAGTGCTTCTGCTTCGGAGATTTTTGCCGGAGCAATCCAGGATTACCATCGAGGGGTGATTGCTGGTGAATCTACTTACGGCAAAGGAACGGTTCAGCGTGTTCAGGATTTGAAGCCGGTAATGAACGAAAAAACTCCCGTTGGTGAACTGAAATATACTTTTCAAAAATTCTATCGTGTGAGTGGAAGCAGTACTCAGCATAAGGGAGTAGAGCCTGACATCAAATTTCCAACCGCCCTTGACCCAGCGCAATTTGGCGAAAGTGCAAACTTAAGTGCCCTGCCATGGGACGAGATCGAGGCTGTTTCATTCCAAAAAACAACGGACGTAAACGAGAAAATTATTTCAAATCTATCAAAGGCGTATAACGGCCGTGTAAAGCATGATCAAAGCCTCAAGAATTTTATAACAGATACTGAAGATCTTCGTAAGGGATTGCAGCAGACCACCGTCTCGCTAAATGAGGCCAAGCGCAAAAAACAAATGGAAGAGGCTGAGAAGAAGAAAGCATCAGGCAAGCTTGATACCAAACTTACTTCCAATAAAGAAGGACTCCCTGATCAGGATGCTTTAATTAAGTTGAATGACGAGTATTTACGGGAGGGGCTTTTGATTTTATCTGACCTGGTGGCAGCTAGAATTGGTTGACCTCATTTTTCAGCTAATTGCTCCAGGTATTTCTTAAATTTTGGAGTGTCATAGTTTCTCATACCGACTTCTTTTAATACGACATAGCCGTCTCGATCGATCACGAAAGTAGTAGGTATCGAAGGGACTTGTAATTGCTCAGTCAAGCGCCCTGTGTTGGTATAAACCGGAAAGGTAAATCCGCTTTTTTCCGTGAATGACTTTACCTTTCTGCTTAGACGTTCATCATCCAGAGAAAGCATTACGAAGGATACCTTTTCTTTATCGATGCCTTCATATAATTTTTGAATCGAAGGCATTTCACTTCGGCACGGGCCACACCATGTAGCCCAAAGATTTAGAAAAACAATCTTTCCCCTGAAGTTTTTAAAATCAACGCCATTACCCGAAAGATCTTTTACAGAAAAATTGAAATCAAATGCATCTCTTTTTGAGGATGAAGTTGAAGCATCAACAAAGCCTGAATTGAGTACTGCCAATTGAACAACGAAAGAAGCTTTCTCTCGTGTTCGTGGAAAGGCAACAACAATGAGCAAACCCGCGATTGTAACTAATTTTAACATATTCATGAGTTAATTCCCTTCTTATCAGATATTTATTATTTTAATAACTTGCTTATAAATTTAATCTAAAAAAATGGTCAATCGGCTTTATATCGTCAGCACTCTTTTCTTGTTGTCTTTTGCCGTTTCTGCTCAGAAAGTCAAATACAAGGATCTCATTGTTCTGCTTACGTCAAAGCAATACGAAAAAGCCGAGCCATTCTTGAAACGATATCTAAAAGAAAATGATGATAATCCCAATGCGTATCTCTACATGGGCATTGTCTTTCAAGAAAAATCAGCTAAAGATGATCCACTTTTGCAAACAGCCGTTCTCAGTGCTAATATCGATTCTGCTGTGATCAATTTTGACAAGGCATACAAAACCATAACAGAAAAAGAACTTCGGAGGAACGATGAATATTACGAAACGTACATGCGCAGAGATTTACGTTCCGGCAAATTTGTGATCAAACTTTCTGATGTGCAATTGGATGTGGAAACACGGATGAAAAACTTGAAAGAAAGAAAGGAGAAAGTAAAGCAGCTAAGAGAATATTTTGAGGAATCATCAGCCGCCTATTTGAGAGCACAGGTGTTGTACAAATCGATGCTACAGAGATATGGAAGCGAACGCGGGTTTTTTCTGAAATCTGATGATGAGATGATCACTATTTTGAAGCGACTTGACGTGGTTGCAGATTCGGCAACTCTTGCTTTCGAAAAATATAAGTCAATATCGAAGGAGCTAGGAAAAACAGGGCACGATCAGGTTCTCTCTTTACTGGACATAAGAGACATGAAACGCGATGGCTCAGGTGTTGCAGATTTTCTGAAGGAGGATTTAAGAGCGTGGGACTATAAGCG
>WNFL01219701.1_pt1 | contig 10953 bp, 10 predicted proteins | sample 5400361 | NCBI WGS metagenome assembly WNFL01 (sample SAMN13153351, study PRJNA577476) | soil metagenome | isolation source: 40 cm soil on Douglas fir-dominated hillslope | place: USA:California | collected 2013-09-17 | reverse complement strand
GGCTGATGGGTGCCAGCGCGGCAAGACACAATGCGCCCCGGTAGGGGTGAAATGCAGGAAACCGTCCTATTCGGTTCACGCCGTGGCGCCATGCGCGCACGGCACAGGACCGCACGGGGTCGCCTCCCGCGACGGGCGCAGAAACGCCGGAGAGTTGCCGCCTACGGTGCCGCGCAGAACACCGGACCCTCCAGAATCCAGCCCTCGGCTTGCATCGCCGCCGTCTCGCTCTTGCTGGTGAGGAAGCGATGGTTCGGTTGGCTGTTCATCCCGTTGTTGTAGAGGCGCGTGACCGGGATGCGATCGGCCGGGCAGTTGCCGTCGGTCTGCGGCGGCTCCGCCTCGAACACGAGCCCCTCGAAGAGCCAGAGCGGGCTCGCCCTCACGATGTCGCACTCGATCGGGTTGATCGTGAAGAAATGCGTATCGGGCGAGAGCGCAGGCTCGCTGAAGAAGCGGCAGGCGGGCAAGCCCAGCCCGGAGCCGAGCGCGAATGCCTTGAACTCGGTGCCGGTTCGCACCCAGGCAGCGCCCGCATCGAGCGCAGCGAGTTCCAGCGGAATGGAGGTCATGAAGTAGTGATCGGTCAGGTCGCGATGGTACTCGACGACATCGACTTCGCCGGGCAGGAAGGGCAGCGCCGGCGCCGTGTAGTCGATGATGAGCCGATCGTCGCCGCCGCCCGCGACGTTGGTCATGCGCGCGAGCTGCACCCGCGCCCCGCGGTCGCCCAGGTGCGCCGCGGTGGCGATGAGCGTCCAGGTGAAGATGTCGTTGGTGCTCGGTATGTCGAAATGGTGCGTCACGACTTCGAGCGACACGAGATAGCGCGACCCGCCGAGTCGCTGCACGCCCTCGAGGGCCGGTCCGACCGGTGCGGTCGTGTCCGCCGTGCCGCTGATTCCAAGGAACGGCACCGCGATGCCATCGAGGCCGTTCTGATCGCGCCCGAACGCGGGGAAGAACGGCTGGCCGAAGTACGGCACGTAGCCCACGATCGCCTTCAGCCGCGGGTCATAGATGACCTGCTTCGAGGACAGGCCGATGCTGATCGTCAGCTTTGCGCCCACCTGCAGCAGCAGCGTCTCGCCGCCGAGGCTCGCTCCGAAGCCGGCGATGCGATCGGCATCGATGTGGCCCTGAAACCGCGGATCGGCGAGCAGAACGTCGAGCGCCGCGGTGCTCGACAGCGCGCGGATCGACTGCATCTCGACGTACGTCGGAAAATGCAGGATGGCGTAGATCGCGTCCGACAGGTTCTCGATGTGCACGTCGGCGAAGCGCGGGTCGCCGTGGAAAGGCGCGACGACGACGAACCCGTAGCTCGCGAGGGAGGTCAGCACGGTAAGGTACTCGGGGGTGAGCGGGCTGCCTCCGAGGCCGTGTGAGAAGAGCAGCACCGGCCAGCGCGAGGTTGCGTCGCGCCAGAGCGGTGGATCGGCGCCGCGCTGCATGTGCGGCACCGTGTTCCCCGTGGGCAAGGAATAGTCTGGATACGGATTGCCCGCGGTTGTCGGATAGCAGACCAGGAAGTCGTACTCGACCACGCTCGTCGCGCGATCGACGAAGAGCTCGCGATCGTCGGGGATCGTGATGCCCGCGCGCAGCACATCGCCGGGATCGGCGAGAAGTTGCGCGACATAGCGCTCCTGATTGCCGCGAGGGTAGCCCTCCCAGTACTGCTGCGCGCTCTCGCCGGCCTGGACGCGGCTGAAATCCTGCTCGACGTTGCTGCAGCCGACCGGGTAGGTGCCGGGCGGCAGCGGGGCGACGATCGCCATGGGATCTTGCGCTGCTGCCGCGCCGGTCAGCGCCAAGCCCGCGGTTACCCCGAGAATTGCAGCCCAGCCAGACGCACCTGAACGTTTCATCGGTCCTTCAGACCCCGACCGCGCAGAATGCGTTCCCGCGACCGAGCCTAAGGCGATCGCCGCTCGCCTCAGGTGAAGGCGGATCAGAACTGCTCGTCGGCGAGCGCCAGCACGCTCTCGCCGGCGGTCAGCACGGCGTGCTTGAGCGCCGCGGTTTGCGGCAGGTAGTAGTCGGCGTAAAAGCGCGCGGTGGTGATCTTCGCGCGGTAAAAATCCGCGTCGCCGTCGGCTTCGGCAAGACGTTTCGCGGCTGCGAGCGCGGCGCGCGCCATCTGCCAGCCGCCCGCAGCCAGCCCCCAGAGCTTGAGATAGGGCACCGATGCCGCGTGCGCCGCCCGCGGGTCGCTGCCATAAGTGCGCACGATCCACTCGACCGCGGCGGAGAGCGCAGTCACCGCCGCCGCAAGCTCGCGGCGAATCGCCGCGAATTCGGCGCCGGGTTGCTTGCCGAGCTCGGCATCGAGCTTCTGCATCTCGGCGACCACCAAGAGGGCCGTTTTCCCGCCGTCACGCGCGGTCTTGCGGCCGATCAGATCGTTGGCCTGGATGCCGGTCGTACCCTCGTAGATGGTGATGATGCGCGCATCGCGGTAGTGCTGTGCGGCGCCGGTCTCCTCGATGAAGCCCATCCCACCATGGATTTGCACGCCGGTATACGCGATCTCCTGCGCCGTCTCGGTGCACCAGCCCTTGACGATTGGAATCATGAGATCGACGAACGCCTGGTGGCGCTTGCGCGCCTCCGGGTCCGGGTGCGCGTTCGCGTTGTCGAGCGCGCCCGCGGTCACGTAGGCTAGCGCGCGCATTGCCTCGGTTTGCGCACGCATCGACATCAGCATGCGGCGTACGTCCGGGTGCTGGATGATAGTCGCGGTCTTCGCGCTCTTCTCCTCGCCGACGGCGCGGCCCTGGACGCGTTCCCTGGCGTATGCCGCCGCGCGCTGGTAGGCACGCTCGGCGATGCCCACGCCCTCGAGACCGACCGAGAAGCGGGCCAGATTCATCATGATGAACATGTACTCGAGGCCGCGGTTCTCCTGGCCGACGAGGTAGCCAACCGCACCGCCGTGGTCGCCGTAGGCGAGCACCGCGGTCGGGCTCGCGTGAATGCCGAGCTTGTGTTCGATCGACACGCATTGCACGTCGTTGCGGAGCCCAAGCGAGCCGTCGGCGTTGATCATGAACTTGGGGACGATGAACAGCGAAATCCCCTTCACGCCCTCCGGAGCCGTCGGCGTGCGCGCCAGCACCAGATGGATGATGTTCTCCGTGTAGTCGTGCTCGCCGTAGGTGATGAAGATCTTCTGGCCGTAGAGCTTGAAGCTGCCGTCAGTCTGCGGGACGGCGCGCGTGCGGACCGCGGCGAGGTCGGACCCGGCCTGCGACTCGGTCAGGTTCATCGTGCCGGCCCATTCGCCCGAGACCATCTTCGGCAGGTAGCGCCCCTTCTGCTCCGGCGTCCCGCACAGCTCGATCGCCTCGATCGCACCCTGCGTCAGGAGCGGGCAGAGATCGAAGGCCATGTTCGCGGCGTGCCACATCTCCTCGACCGCGGTGGCGACAAGCTGCGGCAGCCCCTGGCCGCCGAATTCCGGGCTCTTGGTGAGCCCGTTCCAGCCGTTCGCGCAGTACCGAAGGTACGCATCCTTGAACCCGGTCGGCGTCCTGACCGAGCCGTCGTCGAGCCGGCGCGCCCCTTCGCGATCGCCGACCACATTCAACGGATCGAGCACCTCGGTCGCGAACTTGGCCGCTTCGACCAGGATCGCGGCGACGGTATCCGGGGTCGCGTCCTCGAAGCCGGGCAGCTTGCCCACCTGATCGAGGCCCGCAAGCTCGTGCAGCACGAACTGCATTTCCTTCAGCGGCGCGTGGTATTGGCTCATGCTTTCAGCTGAGCTCGGCGGTCAACTGCGGAATGATCTCGAACAGATCGCCGACGAGCCCGTAGTCCGCGATCTGGAAGATCGGCGCCTCGGGGTCCTTGGTGCTGGATGGCGCCGGAAATGCCGACCGCGATGTAGAGCTCCGGGGCGACGATCTTGCCCGTCTGCCCGACCTGGTAGTCGTTGGGCACGTAGCCGGCGTCGACCGCGGCACGCGACGCCCCGATCGCCGCGTTGAGCTTGTCGGCCAGGGCTTCGAGCAGCTTGAAGTTTTCGCCATTCTGCAGCCCGCGGCCGCCGGAAATCACGACGCGCGCGCTGGTGAGCTCCGGCCGTTCGGACTTGGTCAGCTCCTGGCCGATAACCCGAACCGCGCCGCGCTCCGGCGGCACCGCAACCGCCTCGACCACGCTGCTGCCGCCGGTCGCCGGCACGGCGTCGAAGCCCGTCGCGCGCACGGTAATCACCCTCTTGTCGTCTTTCGACTGCACGGTCGCGAAGGCGTTGCCGGCATAGATCGGCCGCACGAAGGTGTCGGCGGACTCGACGGCGATGATCTCGGAGATCTGCGCCACGTCGAGGAGCGCCGCGATACGCGGCGCAACGTTCTTGCCGAAGCTCGTCGCCGGCAGCAGGACGTGCGTATACGAGGACGCGAGACTGATGACGAGGGCGGCGATGTCCTCCGCCGTGGGCGCAGCGAATTGCGGCGCGTCCGCATGCAACCCCTTGGCCACACCGGCAACGTCCGAGGCCGCTTGCGCGGCGCCGCCAGCGTTGTGACCCGCGACCAGGACGTGGATCTCGCCGCCGATCCTTTGCGCCGCGGCGATCGTGTTAAGCGTCGCGCTCTTGAGCGTGGCGTTGTCGTGCTCGGCGATGACGAGGATGGTCACGGCGGGCATTCCATACCGTCGAGACGATTTCGAGTCGCTGGCTGCTCGATCGTCACGAAATCACCTTCGCTTCATTGCGCAGCTTCGCCACGAGTTCCTTCGCGTCGGCAACCTTTCCACCGCCCTTGCGCTTCGGCGGCTCGACGACTTTCAGCGTAGAGAGTCGCGGCGTCACGTCGACGCCGAGCGCATCGGGCCTGATCACGTCAAGCGGCTTTTTCTTCGCCTTCATGATGTTGGGCAGCGTCGCATAGCGCGGCTCGTTCAGGCGCAGGTCGGTGGTGATCACCGCGGGCAGCGGCATCGCCAGCGTCTCCAGGCCGCCGTCGATCTCGCGCTTGACCGTCGCCCGCATCTGTCCGCCCTCGCTGGCGAGGTCGATCTTGGAGGCGAAGGTCGCCTGCGGCCAGCCCAGGAGCGCGGCGAGCATCTGCCCTGTCTGGTTGGCGTCGTCGTCGATCGCCTGCTTACCCATGATGACGAGCTGCGGGCCTTCCTTGGCGACGATCGCCTTGAGCAGCTTGGCGACCGCGAGCGGCTGCAACTCGATGTCGGTCTCGACCAGGATCGCACGGTCGGCGCCGAGCGCGAGCGCGGTGCGCAGCGTTTCCTGGCAAGCCGCGAGTCCGCAGGACACCGCGACGATCTCGGTGGCGGTCCCCTTCTCCTTCAACCGCACTGCTTCCTCGACCGCGATCTCGTCGAACGGGTTCATCGACATCTTCACGTTCGCGGTGTCGACCCCGGAACCGTCCGGCCTGACGCGCACCTTGACGTTAAAATCGACGACGCGCTTGACGGGAACCAGGACCTTCATGGAAATCTGCGGGGTCTTCGGCGCGCTGCGACGCGCCGCGAAGCGGATGATTATAACGGGAACGGGCGGGCCGCTGCACCCCGTTGGGGCCCGCCGCGCGCCGATTCAGCGCGTCGCGCCCTCCTTAGACGGTCAGCGCAATGTGTAGGTCGCGTGTCGGTCGCTAGCGGCGACTCGCCTCGCGCGATCCCCACGCTGCGCGTGGGGGCGACTGGCGACGCTGCGGGCTCGCGCCGCTCTACCGCATGGCGGTGCACTGCGGGCTCGCCGCCTGCATCGTCCCTTGCCAGGAGAGCCTGTTGTTGTCGCGCAGCGGATCGGGTACGACGCGGTCGGGATCCGCCTCGACGTCGATGCGCACGATGTCCGCCGCCGGCGCACGGATCGGCGAAAGCACCAGGGTCACCGTACCACCGACGGTCAGTGGCACGAAATCGGTCGCGTAGACCTGCTCACGCGCCCCGCTCACCGTGGTGACGGTCGCCCCGACCCGGAAGGCGCCAAGGTCGCCCGAGAGCAGCGGGATCGGCGGAACGATATTGGAGCCCAGATTCTTCACGTTCGCCGCGACGATGACGAACCCGTCAACCCCGGCCACGCAGCTCATGCTGTTGAGCCTGAGATCGGCGTGCGGCGGTTGATCGTCATAGATCGGGTAGAAGTACATCGTGTTATCGGGAACGCTGATGATGTACGGAACGTACACCGGCCGCGGCTTGATCTCGTCGGTGTAGGCGGTCGCCGACGCGGCGTACACCGCGTCGCGATAGGTGCCGGTGAACTGACAGCCTCCGAGCATCGCGGCTGCAACAACCATTCCGAACTTGGCGATCGAGCGCATACGCGCCTCCCTTCGACGGCCTTAATGGGCAAACAACTGGCGCCGCGCGGGTCCTTGGGCCGGTACCCTGCGCAGCGGGACTGCTCATGATGACGGCATAAGGCTGGGCTCGCAAACCGGCTGGTTATCGCGGACCATAGCCAGGAGGCTGGCGTAGTCCTGCTCGTCGGCGTCCATATCGCCGCTGGCGAGGCTGCGCGCATCGGCCTCGGGAAGCGGCGAGCCAGCCTCGGTCCAGGCATGGGCCTCCACGAGCACGCCGTGCTCGTAGCGATACTCCCCGCGCTGCACCCCATTGGCGTACCACGATCGCTTGATGCCGTGCAGCCGATCGTCGACATAGGGTGCCTCGAGCTTGTGCCCGGCCTCCCTGCGATTCTGCGGCGTCGTATACCACAACGCGAGGGTACCGTTCCGGGCGTCGTTGTCGAGCGGCAGGACCGCGGTGCGCGCCCCGCCCGCCGCCCAGAAGATGAACGTACCCGTCATCCGGCCCTGGGCGAAGGCACCCACCACCCGCAGACCACCGTCGGGCATCCGCAACTCGTAGGGGCCGTTGGGAACGCCGGAACGGCACTGGCCGTCGACGACGTAAGGCTGCGCGAGCGCTACATGGGCAAAGGCACCGACCCCCAGCGCGGTGCGGATCAGGCCCGAAAAAGCCACGATCATGAAAAAATCGAGTCTGACCCTACTTTTTGCGACGCTTCGCCCACCACGCCGCCAGCTCGCCGACAATGCCGCGGCGGAAAGCGAGCACGCAGACCACGAAGATCACCCCGGTGATCACCGTCACCCACTCGCCGAAGCCGGCCAGGTAGTTCTCGAGGCCGATGATGACGAACGCGCCGACGACAGGACCGAAGATCGTCCCCATGCCGCCGAGCAGCGTCATCAGCACCACCTCGCCCGACATCGTCCAGTACACATCGGTGAGCGAAGCGAGCTGGAACACGATCGCCTTGGTCGCGCCGGCGAGCCCGGAGAGCGCAGCCGACAGCACGAAGGCGAGCAGCTTGTAGTGATCGGCGTTGTAGCCGAGCGAGATCGCCCGCGGCTCGTTCTCGCGAATCGCCTTCAACACCTGGCCGAAGGGCGAATGCACGGTGCGATAGATGAGAAGAAACGCGCCTGCGAAGATGGCGAGGACGACGTAGTACATCGTGAGCGTGTCGGCGAGGTCGATGACGCCGAACAGTTTTCCGCGCGGCACCGCCTGGATGCCATCCTCGCCGTGCGTGAACGGCGTCTGCAGGTAGAAGAAGTACACCATCTGCGCGATCGCCAGCGTGATCATCGCGAAATAGATGCCCTGGCGGCGGATCGCCAGCGCCCCAACGACCACGCCGAGTGCCGCCGACGCCGCGGTTCCGGTCAGGATAGCGAGCTCGGGCGGGAAACCCCAGACCTTGGCCGCGTGGGCGGCGAGGTAACCTGCGGTGCCGAGGAACATCGCGTGACCGAACGACAGCAGCCCGCCGAATCCCAGCAGCAGGTTGAACGCGCAGGCGAACAGCGCGAAGCAAAGCGCCTTCATCAGAAACACCGGGTAGATTCCGACGAAGGGGGCAACGGCGAAAAGCAGGATCATTGCCGCGCTGCCGAGCGCGAAGCCGTTGCCCACGAAACGGGACGAGGGAGCGGCGGTGGGAGCAGGCGTCGCCATTAGCGCTCCCGACCGAAAAGGCCGGCAGGTCGGAGGATCAGCACGATCACCATGACCACGAAAATCACGGTGTTCGACGCCTCGGGATAGAACACCTTGGTGAGGCCCTCGACCACTCCCAGGCCGAAACCCGTAATGATCGCGCCGAGGATCGACCCCATGCCGCCGATAACGACCACGGCGAACACCACGATGATGAGGTCGGCGCCCATCAGCGGGTTGACCTGGTAGATCGGGGCCGCCATGACTCCCGCGAACGCCGCGAGCGCGACACCGAATCCGTAGGTCAGCGTGACCATCCGCGGAACATTGACGCCGAACGCCTGCACGAGCGCGGGGTTCTCGGTCCCCGCCCGCAAATACGCCCCCAGCTTGGTGCGCTCGATCACATACCAGGTCGAGAGGCATATCGCGAGGGAGGCAACGATCACCCACGCGCGATACTTGGGGAGGAACATGAACCCGAGGTTCAGCCCGCCGCTGAGCACCTCCGGCATCTGGTAAGGCAGCCCGGACGAGCCGAACTGGTTGCGGAACAATCCCTGGATGATCAGCGCCAGGCCGAAGGTCAGCAGCAGGCCATAGAGGTGATCGAGCTTGTACAAGCGCGAAAGCATCGTCCGTTCGATGATGACGCCGAAAGCGCCGACCACGAGCGGCGCCACCACGAGCGCCCACCAATAGCCAAGGCCGAGATACTGGAGCAGGAACCACGCGCAGAACGCCCCCATCATGTAGAGCGCGCCGTGGGTGAAGTTGATGATGTTGAGCAGGCCGAAGATCACCGCCAGGCCGAGCGAGAGCATGGCGTAGAACGCGCCATTGATCAGCCCGATCAGCAGTTGGCCGTAGAGTGCCTGCATAAGCTAGCCGTCATTCCCGCGAAAGCGGGAATCCAGCGTCTTGCGACGAACGCCACTGGATCCCCGTGTGCGGCGCGATGATGCGTCCGTTTCCAATCGCGGCCCGTCCTCAGTTACTAAAATGCGCGGGCCGCTCTTGGACGGATGCGTCATTTCACCAGCGGGCACTCGCCATCCTTGAGCGGGCGGAAGGCCTGGTCCGCGGGGATCGTCGCGCGGACTTTGTAATAGTCCCAGGGACCTTTCGACTCGGAGGGCTTTTTCACCTCGACCAGGTACGCCGGATGGATCTTGCGGCCGTCGGCGCGGACGCTGCCCTTGCCGAACAGCGGATCGTCGGTCGGCATCTCCTTCATCTTGGCGATCACCTTGGTTCCATCGTCGCTCTTCAATGCCTCGACCGCCTTGAGATAGTGCGTCAGCGCCGAATACACCCCGGCGTGCACCATCGTCGGGTGGATGCCCTTGTCGCGCTCTGCAAAGCGCTTGGCAAACGCGCGCGTCTGGTCGTTCGTGTCCCAGTAGAACGTGTTGGTGATGATGAGCCCCTGCGCTGTCTGCAGGCCGAGCGAGTGGATGTCGGTCAGAAACACCAGCAGGCCGGCGAGGTTCTGGCCGCCCTTGACGATGCCGAACTCGGCCGCCTGCTTGATCGAGTTGGTCGTGTCGCCGCCTGCATTCGCCAGTCCGACGATCTTCGCCTTCGACGCCTGCGCCTGCAGCAGGAACGAGCTGAAGTCCTGCGTATTCAGCGGGTGGCGCACCTTGCCTAGCACCTTGCCGCCGTTCTTGAGCACAACCGCCTCGGTGTCGCGTTCGAGCGCGAGGCCGAACGCGTAGTCGGCGGTGAGAAAGAACCAAGTGTCGCCACCGGTCTTGACGATCGAGCTGCCCGTGCCATTGGCCAGCATCCAGGTGTCGTAGGTCCAGTGGATCGTGTTCGGAGAGCACGCCTTGCCCGTGAGGTCGGATGACGCCGCACCTGAGACCAGGAACGCCTACGATCACATCGACCTTGTCCACGTCGTACCACTGCCGCGCGATGTTCGAGCCGATGTCGGGCTTGTTCTGGTGGTCGGCGGAGACGATCTCGACCTTGAAGCCGCGCTTCTCGATGCCGGAATCCTCGACCGCCATCCTTGCCGCGACCACCGAGCCGGCGCCCGCCAGGTCGGTGTAGAGGCTCGACATATCGGACAGAACGCCGATCTTGATCACGTTGTCCGAGATTTGCGCCTGCGCGGCCCCGCTCGCAGCGATCGCAAGCGCCGCCGCAAGCAAAGTGTGTCGAATGATTTTCATCGTGTTTCCTTCGCTGTGTTGATGTCGGTGCTGCCGGATGTCGTGTTGTTATACGCCGAGATACTCATGCAGCTTGCCCATCTTCGCTTCGATCTCGGTGTTCAGGATCATGTCGATGACGCGGCCGCGCTCCATCACGTAATGGCGATCGGCGACGGTCGCGGCGAAGCGGAAATTCTGCTCGACCAGGAGAATCGTGAAACCCTTCGCCTTCAACTTCTGGATCGTGCGCCCGATCTGCTGCACGATCACCGGCGCCAGGCCCTCGGTGGGCTCGTCGAGCATCAGCAGATTGGCGCCGGTGCGCAGTATGCGGCCGATTGCCAGCATCTGCTGCTCGCCGCCCGAGAGCTTGGTGCCTTGGCTCCTCAGGCGCTCTTTCAGGTTCGGGAACAGCTCGAAGATCTCGGCCACGGTGAGGCCGCCCGGCTTGACCTGCGGCGGCAGCATGAGGTTTTCCTCGACGTCGAGGCTCGCGAAGATGCCGCGTTCCTCCGGGCACAACGCCAGTCCCATGCGGGCGATCCGGTTCGAGGGCAGGTCGATCGCCTCGGTGCCATCGAAGCGCACTGAACCTTTGCGCTGGCCGACGAGGCCCATGATCGACTTGAGCGTCGTGGTCTTGCCGGCGCCGTTGCGCCCGAGCATGGTGACAACCTCGCCGGCGGCAACGTCGAATTCGGTGCCGTGCAGGATGTGCGACTCGCCGTACCACGCATTCAAGTCGCGGACCGAGAGCAGAGTCCCGCGGCCGGCTGCGTCAGCCATGGCCGGCCCCCAAGTACGCCTGGATGACGTCGGGATGCTTCGA
>WNFL01207426.1_pt1 | contig 10953 bp, 12 predicted proteins | sample 5400361 | NCBI WGS metagenome assembly WNFL01 (sample SAMN13153351, study PRJNA577476) | soil metagenome | isolation source: 40 cm soil on Douglas fir-dominated hillslope | place: USA:California | collected 2013-09-17 | reverse complement strand
GACTGAGGCATAGCGCTCCCAGTAGTCCGGGCCTTCCTCTTCAACCTGCCTCCAATACGTATACGCCTCGTAGCTTGTAAAAGTTATGGCTAAGAGATAGCGCCTTTCAAACTCATCCCCCAAGCGTACCAGTGAAAGATGCTTCACCCCAGGTATCCAGCGCTGCATCTCCACTACTCCCGATGCTGCTAACGCCTCCAGCTCTTTACGTGAACACCCTGGTTTCAGTTGCCATACGCGTATAGAACAATAATCGCCTTTCATTCCCAGTCCAACTCTTTCAGCACAACATCCAACGGCTCACCTTTTCCTTCTTCCAGCTCTTTTACATCCTGACGAAATGCCGCCATCAATTCTTCATCTTGCATGATCGTATTTTAACTGAATTGTCCCATCAATTTCCAATCACATCCCTTTCATCCTTCTGCGTACCTCCTCCACCAACCCCTCATAATCCACCCTCTCATAATCCGTCGTATCAACCTCAACAACCGTACCGCCAATACCCATCACCTCATCCCTACCTCTCAACAACACGGGCTTGAACTCTTCGAGGTTTAAGGTTTCTACATGTCCAGGATGCCGGTCGCCCGATTCGGCTCGTTTTTTGAAGCGATGGAAAAGCACTTCGCCATCTGCCATACAGCATATTTGCAGCGGCTCGAAGTCATACTTTGCCTTCAACGCCAGAAATTGCTCCGTATCATCTGTGGCATTGAAGTTGCTTTCCACAATGCACGAGCGACCGGCGCTCAATTGCGCCTCTACGAAATAGTAGAGCACCGCATAGCTGGCTATTCCCACTTTTCTCGACCACGCACGATCGCTCCAACCGAACTTGTCGAAGAGGAGTTCCTTAATGCCATCCTTGTGGACAAAGGGGAGATTCAGTTCCCTAGCTATACGTTTGCCCAGCGTGGTTTTGCCGGTACCCGGTGGTCCCGAAATGATGAATAAAGATGTTTTGGGCATGATTTGATTATCGACGTACTAATTGTAACAGTAACTCGGCGATGAGCAGAAAAAGTATATCCAATGCCAGCAACATCGCCAGCGCAAGATCAATATGCAGGGCTATCGCCGAGACAAGCTGAAGTAGAGCATTGTTAAAGACGAGATATTTTAAAACCCAGAGGAATGCTCCAACGGCAACCACTACGATTATCAAGCCAAGCAGAAACCAGCGCGCTCCCCGCCAGTCCTGGCGACTGGGCCAGAATTCAGACGTGACGGTCAGGATGAGATAAGGAGCGAAGATGAGCGTCCACCACGGCCAGCCGGGACGAAATAGTTGTAAGTGCTGTATGTTAAGATCCCAGAGACTATAGCCGGTCGCCACCCAATAGAGCAGGAGCAGCATGGCAATGCCGCCGAAAAGGGGAGCAATCGCGCTCATCCCATCTCCAACATGGCTCATGAAGCGCCCCTGCGGGCGAATATATTGTACCTCTCCAAGTTGAAGCGATTGCCGCCCACCGCTTTTGACAACTCGACCACCCGGCCCGCGCTGCACCTGCGGCTTAATGCGGAAAAGCGAGATGCTGCTGATACGAAAACCAAAAGGTCTGAAGAGCAAAACAATTATCGCATGACTCAGTTCGTGAACAATGACTCCTGGCGCATTCAACCAGAACCAAAACATCAGACCGTGATCACCACGCAGCCGATAGCCCATCTCATCAACACGCCGCCGCAATCCCTTGCGTGTCACGCGCAACAGAATAAACAAGACAAAGACTCCAGCGATGATGAGCCATGGCTCATATAGTTTCAGTTGTTCTGCTTGAGTGGGGTCCATCTCACTTCTTTCATAGGATAGGCAACCTGGCATCCGTACCCTGGTACCCGCAAGGGATGTCACTCATATCACATTTCAAATGAACGTTGATCACTCATTAGCTGGGAATTTTATCAGGTTCGGGCTGCTCTCCTGGCCTCTTCGCTATGTCATCTTCTATTCTGGTATGATGCGGTTTGTGTTCGAAGTACCTGCCCCACAGACCAAAACCGGCTATACATACACTCAAGAGATAGATTACATTGGCGAGACCGAATAAATCGGCGATAGCCCCGATAAATAGGATCACCGGTATCGAACAGGCGTTGTAAAGCATCAACTGCAACGCCAGTACACGGCCCTTGATCCAATCGGGCGTCAGTTCCTGGAGAGCGGTTTGTGCAGGCACATTGATGAGATCTATCGCAAATCCGCAAGCAAACATGACCAGCGCCACCAGTATGAGCAGCAGCGGATTAGTATTCCAGCCCTGCGGCTGCAAAAAATGGGCCACTATTGTGGCCAGTGGCAAGAAGAGTATGGCTACAGCGAGCGAAATAGTGCCGGTGAGAATGGCCCGCGTTTTACCGAGGCGACGCGTAAGGCCGGGCATCATGATAGAACCGACCACCAGACCAATACCGGCGGGCGCAAAGATAAATGCCATGGCGCTGGCCGGAAGTTGAAACAACTTGGTGACCAGCGGCGTCGCAAGCTCACCAATCACCAGCAGCAAAACGCCCGCAAACGACAATTGGATCACTCCCAGAAACAGCAAGTTGTTTCTGCGAATGAAGCGCCATCCTTGCCTTGTCTCGCTCCAGACATTGCCAATCACGCCTAACGATCGCGTGCCTAGGTTCTCATTATTTTTGGCAATGGCCCTCGTGAAGCGCTCGGGCGGAATCAGTCCGATCAAGACCGCGCAGACTACATAAAGTATCCCAATCATCGTATACAGCATCTCTATTGGCCCGATAGTGAAACTGAACAGAGTGAAGGTGGGCAGAAAGCTCAAGATGATCGGCGCGAAGAGGATGAAACCGATGGCCTGCGAGAGCATAAAGGTGATGTTAAAGAGTGAAAGCGCGGGCAGCAACTCCTCCTCGTCAACCAGCATGGGAATAGTGGTACCCTCGGCGGGCGTGAAGAATTGACCAATGCCCGAAATCAGGAAGGTCAGCAGGTAGACGGTGACGAGTTCATGGCGGTTAAGCAGCAGGGAGACTACAACCCCAAACGTAGCGATTGCGCGCAGGCAATTGCTGCTCCACAGCACCCTGCGTTTATTCATGTGGTCAACGAATACGCCCGCCGGAGCGCCGAAAAGTACGGCAGGCAAACTGAAGCAGATGATGGCAAGACCGACAAGCGTGGTCGAGCCAGTGATTTCCTCAATCAGCACCAGGAGCGCATAATTGGAGGCGTTGAGGATGGTCATGGAGATGAGCTGCGCCATCCACAAAAGCACAAAGTTCCTCTTCCTGAGCAGGGTGCGAAACCCACTCTGTGGAGCGGCTACAGCCATAACATACTCTCCTCGCTCTCCTTCCCCTTGCGCGCTGCCTGTAGGGGCCACCCTTGTGGTCGCCCGTTGTAGGGGCTACCGTTATGGACTTTTACAAAATAATCCAGCAGCGCCCGTAGGGGGCGCTTGGTCGCGCACGGGGCCGATTGATCGGCCCTTTTAGCTGGATTATCTTGTAAGAGTCCATAATGCGCGCCCCCACTGACCCCATTGGCGACGTGCATGGGTATCGAGCGCGCCGATTCATGAAAGAGATGCATTTGTATCGGTATCCATTGCATGTGAGAGAACCTGCTTTGTACGTCGCTCGACCTCTGCACGAGGCAATAATACGCGGCGACCACACTTCTCGCAACGCAGGCCGATATCGGCCCCCAGGCGCACTACTTGCCAGTCATACCCTCCACAAGGGTGTGGCTTGCGCAAGCGCAGCCGATCCCCTAAGTCAAGATGCATTGGCGTCATGCGTTCTCTCCTGGACGACCACAAGGGTCGCCCCTACTACGATATAATCCATGCTGTAAAATGTACTGTTCGACAACTTCCGGTACTTGATACTTGATGGGCCTGCCTTCCGCAACACGCTGTCGTAACCCCGTGGCGGAGATTTCCAGCCGCGGTGCCGACACGATGATTAAACGCTGCCGTATTCCCGGCAAACGTTCCTCCAACCTATCAAGGTAGCCCTCCCCTTCATTGTATCCAGGTCGCTTTACCGCAACAAGGTAATCCAACCGTTCAAGTATACCCGCCGGGTCATACCAATCCAACAAATCCTCTAGACTGTCCCAACCGATTACAAAGTAAATCGTCGACTGCTCTCCCCATTGCTCCCGCAGTAGCCGCAAGGTCTCGACCGTATAGGATGGCCCAGGGCGATCTAGATCAACCCTTGAGATCGTGAAATGCGGATTCGATGCAATCGCTAATTGCAGCATAACCAGGCGATCCACCGCGGGCGTGACCATCCGTCCCGGCTTATGCGGCGGATGCCCGGCAGGCACAAATACCATTTCAGCAAGCTTCAGCGCTGCATACACTTCTTCCGCTATGACCATGTGACCGAAATGAATAGGATCAAAAGTACCACCTATTACACCGATATGCCGCTTATTTGTTAATGACCTATAATACTGCAACGTTTATCCTCTTCAAAAAGAAACATCCGGTACCGGCGTGATCGTTACCAGGGTGCTCCTACACATCTCCGGCGGAGTCGCGCACTACGAGGTCTGCTTTTGGCAGGGCTTCGCGCAGAATGCACATTACTTCGGTAACTGTGGTAAGTTGCCCACTGGCAACCCAGAAACGGACTATGAGCGTGATGGCTTTGCCCGTATAGCCACTCTGTGCACCTGTATAGCCGCTCACGGTGCCGGTAATGCTGCTGACAGCCACGCTCGGCTCCGGCTTTACCATGACGCTGCCGACCTCCTTGATAGTCTTCACAATAAGTGCTGGTGTCTCATCCTGCACAAAATCTTCCTGCGCAAGTGTGACAATGATAGCGGCTCGTCTCTCGTCGTAGAATGTATTGTTGATGACGATGCCACCAAAGACGAGGGAGTTCGGGATGGTCACCTCTTCTCCGCTCACTATACGCAATTTGGTTGCCCGAAGTTGCACATCTTCCACCTTGCCTGTATAGTTGGCCGTGCTGATCTGGTCACCAATGCGAAAGGGATGCTCGATCAGTATATAAAAGCCGGCCACCAGGTCCTTGACAATATCCTGGATGGCTATGGAGAAAGCGACGGTGACGATGCCGATCACCGCTACGGGCACGCTTAAGGAAGGCTCCCAGAGGGAGAGAATCCAGAAAATGGCAAAGATGAGGATGGCAAAGTAGAAGACGCGGCCCAACAGGGTGCGCATGTTGATATCGAGACGGCTCTCGCCGAGGCTGCGAACAGCGACGCGCATGAAGGTGCGCGCAACGCCGAAGGCAAGCACCAGGATAAGCAGCGTCCCGATGAGGTGCAAGACGAAGTTTTGGATATCCGACGGTTTAACACCCGGGAAGAGCTTTTGCAAGATATTATTGAGTTGATTAATATCCCAGGTGATGATGATGGGCGAAGCGAGAGCTGCCACGATCAGTAGTGGCAGGATCACGAGAATGCCGAGTGTCTGCACGAGCCAGTTATCCAGGACGCTGTTTTTGAGGCTGCGCACGACAGCGCGGCGCAGCAACAAGCCAATTGCCAGGGCAATAATTATGGTTAGTATAGTCAGGCCTATACGAGATAATGTGTCCATTCGGTAACCACCATTGACTAGGATGAGACAACTGAGGCAGGGCATTGCCGCGCGAAGGATCGTGCCCACTATGCTACGCGACAAGAGCCGAGTAGTGCACAGTAGGGGCGATGCCTGTTGGTCGCCCCGCGGTGGGGTGACCGCCCTGCTCGCTGCTTAACTGATTGTATGTAGTAACTTCGAGCGCATTATATCATATCTCTTTTCTTTGTACCGATCAATAAGCCCTTTTGTGCTGATCTCTTCACCCCTGTCCACCAATCCGCAATCGACAGCGAGCCATCCCACAACCTGTTCGGGCGTCGCACCAGCCGCACGTGATGGCTCCAGACCAGCGCTCTGCTCACGCTTGGAAAGGCGCTTACCCTGTTCGTCAAGCACAAGGGGGACATGGGCGAAAGTTGGTACAGGAAATCCCAGCGCCTCGTACAGGAGAATCTGGCGCGCCGTCGATGGCAGCAAATCGGCTCCACGTACGACCTGGTTTATATGCATCAGCGCGTCATCAACGACGACGGCAAATTGATAGGCAAAGACGCCATCCGAGCGGCAAACAATGAAATCACCAACGGCCTGCTGTACCTGCTGCTCCATCGGGCCTGCCAGCAGATCGGTGAAGGAGACGATGCGCTGGTCATCGACGCGAAAACGCAGCGATGGACGGCGATTATGTGCTTGATGCTGTCTGCGCTGTTGCTCTGTGAGATGGCGACAGGTGCCTGGATAGCGCGGGCCTTCAGGCCCGTAGGGTGCGCTGGCAACGCGGGCAATCTCCGCGCGCGTACAGTAACAAGGATACACGAGGCCAGCATCGACCAGGTGCCGCAGGTAGAGGGCATAGATTTCCTGCCGCTGGCTCTGCACATAGGGCGCGTAAGGCCCACCAACATCCGGTCCCTCGTCCCAATCCAGGCCAAGCCAGCGCAGGTCGTCGAGCATGCGCTGTGTTGCAGCGGGTCGCACACGGGGTCGATCCAGGTCCTCAATACGCATCACGAATTGACCACCGGCGCAGCGAGCAAAAAGCCAGGCCAGCAAGGCAGTACGCAGGTTGCCGAGGTGCAAATCACCCGTTGGACTGGGTGCATATCGACCGCGTATCGGTTCGGACAAGGGGTGGTTCTGTTTCATAAGTAGGATGGCCTTCTGTGCTACACTGAGGGACAATAATGAACAAATAAATCAGAGTATGAGCAGGCCGATCAATCGGCCCCTACGGGCGCGGTTGTTATTCCCAAAATACATAATCAGGCCCCTACACGCCGTCAAATGCGGCATTTTTCCGACCACGGGCAGGCTGTCGCTGGATGAGGTGGTACAGATGGATAGACGTTGAACTCTGCTAGCAGGTCGACCAAAACGCAGAGGGGCAGACCAACAACGTTCAGATAGCAGCCATCGATGCGCTCGGTGGGCTGAAATGATGGGTGCTGGATGCCATAAGCTCCCGCTTTGTCCATGGGGTCGCCGGTAGCGATATAAGCTGCGATCTCGGCCTCGCTGTATGCTCGCATGAGCACAGGGGTGATGCAACTCGCACTGCGCATCTGAAACTTGCCATCCACGGAGCCACTGACGGCTACACCTGTGACGACGTAATGCATGCGGCCACGCAGGGCCAGCAGCAGTTCGCGAGCGTGCACTTGATTGCGCGGCTTGCCAAGTACGACGTCATTGAGCAACACAGTTGTGTCGGCGGTGATCACCAGCCGATCCGCCGCCTCCGGCATTGCCAGGGCCGCGGCGGCCTTATGTTTGGCGAGCCATTCCGCCAGTCCTTCGATCGGCCCACGATAGTGCGCCTGGGCCGCGTCTTCATCAACGGGCGCGGCGCACGCGATAAAAGCTAAGCCCAACCGGGTGAGGATTTGCCTCCGCCTGGGCGAGGCAGAGGCAAGAAACAAGGGTTCAGTCATATTTATATACACTCCAGGATCGCTACGCATTCAATATGGGCCGTCTGTGGAAACATGTCCAGCGGCTGTACCGAGCGTAAACGATAGGTAGGATGAATATGGCAAAGCATATGCAGATCACGTGCCAGGGTTGATGGGTCGCATGAGACATAGACGATGCTGGCAACGGGGTGCGAGACGAGGGCGTTCAGCACCACCGGCTGGCAACCGGCGCGAGGCGGATCAATGACGAGTCCATCAACGCGTGATGCTAAGACGGGCAGCAGGTCTTCTACCTTGCCTTTGAGTATTTCCACGTTATTGACTTCCCGCAGATTTTCCTGCGCGTCCTTGATGGCGCTGGCCGACTCCTCGATGGCGACAACTTTATCAACATGCTTTGCCAGCAAGAGGGCAAAAGTTCCCACGCCGCAGTAGGCATCGACAATGGTAAATGGGTGGTCATCCTTCGTTTGAGGGCGACCATTATGTAACAATCCATCGAGGACCATTTGCGCCATTTTTTCCGCCTGGGCCGTATTGGTCTGGAAGAAGGAACTGGGGCGAATGCGGAATGTTTCACCTGCCAGCACTTCCTCCATTGTTCCGGTGCGCACATCGATACTGGCCTCCAGCAGGCGCTGGGCAACTTCAGGCGCGGGAGGTGGCTGCATAAGCACCTGATTGGTTGCGGTCCCACAACGGATCAGGACCTGGGGCCGTGCATTGGGCAGAGTACTTAGCACGTCCAGGACATCATTGATCTGTTGATGGGCGATTGGACACGATGCAAGGGGCAGTACACGATGGGTTCCGCGTGCGGTAAGTCCCGCTTGCCCCTCACGGTTGACGGAGAAACGCATGTGATTGCGGTAATGCCACGGTTCATCGCATGGCACGGCCTCCAACACTGGTGGGTCTGTGAAGCCTCCAATATCGTGCAGCAGTTGTTGCACCACGGAGCGTTTCCACGCTAACTGGGCGCTGTACTGCATGTGTTGCAGCTGGCAGCCGCCGCAGGTACCAAACACGGGGCAAGGGGCAGGAGCGCGCAAGGGAGAGGCTTCATGAATTTCGGCGATCCAGACACGCGGTGGGCGGGGCTTCCAGCGGCGTTTGCGTTTCCCGGTAGGTGACTGCGCAGGTGCCTCCACGGCGATGGTGACGCGCTCCCCAGGTAAACCGGCGGGTACACGCAACGTGCGTTTCCGCTGCATGGGGAGTGCAGGGAGATCGCCATCCTCGTCACGGGTACTCACGAGGGATCCCTCCCCACCTTCACTACTACCCCCACCCTTACTATATTCATCCGCTTCATATTGTTCGATGATTTCGGCCAGGGTATCACCATCGCGGGTCATTTCGCCGAGCGTGACAGTATGATAGGTAATGGTTCGCTCTTGTTCCATCATTTCTTTTTGCGTTTACGCGCTTTCGAGAATTTCGTAGGTGGCTTGACCCCGGATAGCTGTTTGCGTTCAGGTACAGGCGTTTGTTCAACGGGAGGCTGCTCATCCGCATTTACCACGGGTAATTTCGTTGTTTTAAATGCATTGAGCATCTGGCTAATCATCGGGGCCATCTCGTGATGGGGATCGATTTGCTCTGCCTCCTCCAACAGCGTCTGCGCCCGCAGAAATTCGCCACGTTCAGCCAGTGTCATGGCGAGATAAAAGCGGAAGTCCGCCGAATCGGGATTGGCGCGTAAACCCTCCTCCCACAATTCACGAGACCCGTCGAGTTGCTGGTTTGCCATGTACATTGTGCTCAATCCAACATACAGGTTCACGTCATTGGGCTTCAACTCGATAGCATGTCTATAGCTCGCTTCGGCCGCCTCGAAATTATCCAGTCCGCTATAGGCATCAGCGATATCAGTCCAGACTCTGGTACTGTCTGGATGAATTTCGGCGACGCGCCGGTAATGCTCCAGGGCCTGTTCATAGTCCTCGCGTATCATGGCGAGCGTACCCATATCATGCTCGACAATGGCCTCTGTATCCGCGTTTGGCGCTAATGCTCTGGCCTGGTGCAGCTGTTCTTCCGCCTCATCCAGGCGATTATCGTCATCCTTGAGCAGTTGAGCTATAAGTAAATGACCCATGTAGTTATCGTTCAAAGAAAGCGATTCGCGCAGATTAGACTCTGCAAGCTCGCGGAAGCGCCCGACTACTTCATCCTCATCGCTAAAAAAGTCCAGCCGATCTTGCAGGTCCTGGATGAACTTTATCTGTATACCGCCAAGCTGCAATAATGTCTCGTCGCGTTTCTCAGGGAAACGTTCCTGCATCAGGTCAAAGTAGACAAGACTGCGTTCAAAATCGTTTAGTGCCAGCGAGCGCGCCGCGGCAAGCTGATAATGCGCACGTTCATCCGGAGCTTTCTCGATCAGAGCATCATAATATGCCAGAGTGTGACCTGATCGCCAACGGGCCTCTTCTAAGGCTTTAATTTCATCAGAGTCCGACAGATACTCATCCAAATCTAATGGATTATGTTGCTTTGAAAATTCATCCAGATACCCGGTATGTTGTTGAATGCGCTCCTGCAATTCCGCGATTGATAGGTTTCGCGCCTTTACTACTTCATCCGTCATGCTTTGAATACGCCATTCATCCTGCTCCTGCACAAGTGTATATGTTGTCCAGAACCAATGTCGCCGGGTCTCTCGATTGATAGCAGTCGCCACCGGCAGTTCCTGAATAGTATCGTTCAGTGGCGTATCGCTTATATGGATCGACCAGCCAACCTCAAATTTTTTAAGAGCCGGCACATCCTCTTTATTTAAGGAAGTTGGAAGATCTATATTGGCCTGTTCGGGGTCGAGTAGTCGGCTAAATTCCGTCCTGTATGCTGTTGGATTGACCTCTTTTGCCCAGGCACGGTGACGCTCAACCCATTCGTCTTTTGAAAGCCCGTTATGTATGCTGCTATCGCTTGAAAGCAGATCATAGGCAAGTTTATCGGTTCCCCATTCCAGGTTTTCGAGAAAGCTGGTAAGCACTTCTTCCGGTGGCATACCGCTTCTGATTATATCTTCCTCGTCATCTTCATCCTCATCTTCATCCACCTCTCTATTGGAAAGATAGCTGGGAATAAACGAAATGGTAGCTATGCGTCCAACCGAGAAACTCCATTGTGGATAGATTCTTGCTTCCTCAAGACCTATCAGGCAGCGGCGTGCCTCTTTACGAATGGGCTTGACCGGGCTGAATTCATACATCGCCTGCAGAATATCGGCGGCATCGACATCACGTTCCCGGGACAAGGCCTTGAGGAAAGCCGTCTGGGCGGATTCCGGCATGCTAGTGATATCGTTCAACGCGGTTTCCACCTCGGCCTGACTTCTACTAGCATGCAGGTGTCCGGCTATCTGGTGGAATTGGGCAAGAAGATGCTGCGCCTGCGCATTGTCCTCCTGCGAGACGGGCATCTTGCCTTCTTTTTTTCGTGCCATAATAATGCACCTACTTTTTCTTTGTATTAAGTACCTG
>WNFL01347097.1_pt1 | contig 10954 bp, 12 predicted proteins | sample 5400361 | NCBI WGS metagenome assembly WNFL01 (sample SAMN13153351, study PRJNA577476) | soil metagenome | isolation source: 40 cm soil on Douglas fir-dominated hillslope | place: USA:California | collected 2013-09-17 | reverse complement strand
CTTCCCCCTCAGCATCCTCAGCATCCTCAGCATCCTCATGCTCCCGGTGTGACGCCCTATCCACCCCCACCCAGCGAGTATCCTCAGCCCACTCAGCCACAACAACAAGAGGGCCCAACCACTCATACTCAGGCTTCTGGCGAAGGTCAAACTCAGTCGAATAATGATCAGTCGAATGGTCAGCAGCAGTGGCCTGGTGCTCCGCCGCCTGGGAACGTCAACCCTGCGGTGGCGAAAACGATTCCTTGTCGATATTTCCCAGACTGCAGATTTGGCACTGCGTGCTGGTACTTGCACCCTGATGGCGCGAACCACAACGCCAGCTCGAACGGTGCACAATCACCTCAAGTACAAGCACAAGGTCCTCAGCCAAATGGACTACAACCTCAGCAGCCGTACTTTAATGGGCCACTCCCACCACCAGTTTTCTATCCTCCACCTCTTCAGCAGTCTCACGGTATCCAAAATGGTACTCCCAACGCCCCAACACCAGGTCCGCAAGACCAAATGCTGCCCCCTAGACCCCCAACGCAACCCAACTCGCCTCCTCCCCAATCGCCTCAATCACAGCTACCGCCTCTGCCGTACCCCCAGCCTCCACCGGGGATGTACATTCCCTGGGGGTATTATCCTCACCAAGCCGTCCCTCCGCCTGGTCTCATCTCGCCTCCGCCCCCACAGTCGGCCACTTCACACCCTGGCTCGCCCCAGCCTCCCCCGCCGGCTCAAATCATACCAGGGCCAATGTGGTACCCGGGTCCAGGCATGCCCGTTCCTCCTGGTGTTCCAATGTCGCCTCCCCAACCAGGCGTCGGCCTCGCCCTCTCGCCGCGCATGATGGTCGGTGCACCGCCTCCGCTGCCACACCCTATGAGCCCGCCCATGATAGTCGGCGGGATCAACAGCCCCGCGATGAGCGTTCACGCGATAGGGAGCCCACAGGCGCAGGCGCGGGCAATGAGCCCGTCTATGCCCCCTATGGGCATCGTGATGGGCAGCCCCACTAGCCCTCCCAGGAGCTTGTTCGGTGGTGTAGGGCACGTGCGGAGGGAGAGTTTCGGCTCGATGAGCGCGGTCGTTATGGGTGCTCATCCTCCTCCCCACGGACACGGACACGGACACGGGCACCCACATCCGCACTCACACTCGAACGAAGAAGGAATCGAGGGGATCGGGTTGAGTCTCGGTCGGCGTGGTGGTGCCCGTTTCCACTCTACTGCCGGGAGAGGGCCGGGAGGGATGAACAACGGAGGGGGTATGGGACGGAAACCACCGTGTGCGTTCGTCCCCCAAGGACGTTGTAGAAACGGTGACGACTGCCGGTTCCCACATGTCATGCCTGAAGGCGGGCCTGTTCACCCAACTAGCCCACGGGGTGGCTACGGGGGTAACTTTGGGCGGCATGGCGGTGCTAATGGTGCGGCTCGAAGACCGCCAATTGGGAGCATTGATGAGCGATTTGGGGAGATGAATCTTGTACGTTCCCTTTGCATTCGAGGTTTGACCTGAACTGATGTTTGGGATATTGTAGACTGATGACCCCTCGAAACCAAACCATTCGCCTCGTAGCGTGCGCGGACACCGGCTGTCGACGCCCTCAACGCCTGCGCCGGCCTCGTACTCGACTCAGAAGGTCCCGAGTGCGGACGACTTCCCCGTCCTTGGCGGAACTGCAACCCCGCCGCTTGGTGTGACCGCGGGGCATGTATGGGGTGCGGGAGGCACGACCGGAGCACAAGTTTTGAAGGCAAGCTTTGCAAAGGCTGCGGTTGAGAGCGCTGGCGCAAAAACGCACGATGAGGTGAATGGGACAGTGGATACAAATGCAAACGGGGAGGTGCAGAAGGAGGTTGAGATCGCTGCGTGATTCACCACCCTAAAACGAACGACCGACCTCGAATTTATGATGCTAGACTTTCACTTTACCTGTGGCGGCGATATCGGTATTATATAGGCATATCTCGATCTCAATCCCGTCTTGGTAAGCCGCGTTGGGTCCTTCAATCGACGAGGGGAGTCAAAACTGACCCCTCGGCCCATGGCAGTATCTCCTCCAGCATGTTTTAGGTATTCTTGTCGTCCTAACACAATGCTTCGACTCGACTGCCGTACACCGTCTCCTTTTCTCTCTCCTGTCTCCGTCTATGTTCCAGCTTCTTTTTTTGCCCACTCATCTAGCTCGTTGCCCAGATATTTGCGGATAGTCAGTGATCGGCGCTCGCTCGTCCTGCCTCGTCCTTCGTCATCATCACGTATTATTCATTCTTGGATGCCCCTCTGTGTTCTCTGTCTGGTCCTCTGGCTGATTTTTCTCGTGTAGATCGACCTGATTTCCGTTCTTCCGCTTCGTTTGCTTTTTTTTTTTCTTTTTTCATGTAGGCTGTCCAGTCCAACATCTTTCGCGGAATTGTCCGCCCTGTCTCCTGCTGCTCTATAACATCTGGCAACCCTGCTAAGCCCCCCCTGCCTCGTTTTCACAAACATAAGCCCTAAAATGCATACAGCGATGGACTAAGGACGCTGGGCGTTGGTCTCGAGTCTCAGAGAGATTCTTTCTTCGACGTGGGCGATTCATGTACTCAGTCGGGTGTGGATCATACTAGTTCTGTACATCTGTACGTCGTGATGGAAGTAGTTCAACCTGGTAATCTGCCGAAGTGGGGTGGTCGGGGGCGCTTTATTTTTGGTTGTTATTAATGATTCAAAATCTCTTGAGCTGGCTCCTCGTAATTAAATCTGTGGTTGTGTTTGGGAACCCGCTCAGTCTCGTGAGGGTGATGCAGGTCAGGGGTGGGGAGTGGGAAGAAGGTATCGACCTACGACTGGTACAAACAGGGCACATTGGATGTCATCGTACACCTGGCATCATGGCAACTGGTATCATGTTGGTATTGGCATGTGGTCCCAAAGGCAATTCATTTTATTTACTGATTTGCATGGAAAAAAAAATTGTGTAGCAACAAAACAGTATTAGCAATTACCACAATCAATCAATACAGGGAATTCTGATTATGAAGACGCCGCGCGCATTTTTGCTTCTACGCTCATTGTGATCCATTGCAAGCAAAAGTCTCCAAATATTGATATCATCCTTTCCAGTAACGAAATACATTTTCACATATCCGAACAATATGACTGCCCCCCTTTAAATTTCCAGGATACATACTGCGAATAAACATAAGCAGAAAATGGAAGCCTGACATGCTGGCTGCGCCGAAGTGCGGCGACGAGAGAAGGACGAAAAGAGCTCTCGAACCCACTCCACAAACGTTGCCTCCTTTAACCGTTTATGACTGAATACATAGAAGCCCTGGGAGGTAATGAGAATGTCGCGTCGTGCCGTGCGCAATTCCGTCTCAGATTCTTCACTTCTCCGGCAACGATTCTAACTTGTTTAGACATCCATGGCGCATAAGTAAGCAAACCTTCGAGTTCGATTCCGTCGTAAGCATATATTACAGTATTCATTACACTCAGGACGTGAGTCAGAAGTAAGCAATGATCGTATACACGGATACTCTAACCCATTTCACTCCATTAGACGTGCTATAACGAGCCGCCTCTTACATTTTCTTCCAAATATGTGCCCCTGGGTATTCCAATCGTGGAAACCAATTCGCGCGTGTTAGGGATTATCACCAAGGTCTACGTGTGTTTGTATTTAGTTGAATCTCTAGTGGTCAATACGCCACTTGCATACCAAATACTGGCCGGTTGGTGGAATTCGAGGCGAGAAATGGCCGTATGAAAAGCCTTTCGTATTGTAGCTAGAACACTGGCTATACATATATATATATACATGAACAGACAACAGCATAAGAAATTGGACTGCCACCCAGCCTCCAGCCTCACCAACGATGGGAAGTAAAAATTGGCGACCTGCGCCTATAGTAATGCCTTCTTTAGTACTTTTTGATTGCGAGGCTGGAACAAATAACATGGCACTAACCATGGGTTGGTGCAGTAAAAACATGAGAAACTAATATATAATGTAGACACTGAGATCCCTACTATACAAGGCCGTTTTACGGCATGGCATAACGGTCACAACAACCAATATAACGACTTGTGTGGACAAACCTCATTACAAGGCATCCCATATTCGTTTCCACTTAGGTCGTGGACCGAGCAACCGCTGAGCCTCCAAGAAGGCTTGCTCCTCCTCCTCAAGTTCCTGCTTTCCAGTAACGAGATCCAATTTCGAATATGGAACAGTCCCCTCGCCCTCTTTCCATTTCCAGAATGCTGCGAATAGAAAGAAGACTGGAAAGGCGATATACGTGCTGCAAGGTATGTGTGAGTCACGAGGCTTTAAGCAAGGGTTAATAGAGCCCTTGGACTCACGAGACAAAACTAGCTGCTTTAAAGTTTTGTCCTCTCCCGTGAATGAAGGTATCGTAGCCCGCAAAAACCATAATCATGCCAGTTGCAATGAACCCGAACCAGGAAGCCCAGGGTTGGAATTGAGCCTTGTAAGGAATGTCGTCCCGTGAGAGCCCTTGGGCTGCGAGGCCTAGCGACGCCATATGGGTCAAGTCTCACATGCAAATCACCTCACGTACCTTTCATGAAACGAATATGGGTATAGAGTATGCACACTGTGACAGGATCAATTACGGAAACCATATATTATGAAGTCGAATAGGAACCTACTCCAAGTAATTCCGCCAAATGTTACTGACGCGTTGACCAGATAGATGAAGGCTGTTTGAGGATGTCAGTGGCCGACCTGAAGAAAGATGTAACTAACATACCGTCTTGCGGTCCTAGATCCATGAAGACGAGGAAGCTGAAGAGCCAAGAGAAGAGTAACGCCCAAACAGGAACTCCTCGCTTTGTCACCCTTCTGAAGATTTTTGGGGCTTGTTTCAGGACTCCTAATCCGTAAAGAGTCCGCGAGGCAATGTACAAGGCCGTGTTCGCCAGTGAGATGATGAAAATAAGCATCGAGGCATTGATGACATGACCCAAACCCCGGATCTGGAGCTCCTGGGCAACTAAATAGCACGTCCTTAGCTCCAATTGTTTCATTTTGATATGACCTTGACTGACCGTACACGAAAGGAGAGGCCGCAATGCCCTCCCCCAAAACCGGGGCGTTGCTTGGCACAATGAGACCGATCACAAAAACACCACTAAAGGGAATCCTGTCAGAACCACTCTTGCAGTTTTTATTAAAAGCGATATTCACCTGATGTAGAAGAATGTGATTCGGAAGAAAGCTAGAAGAAAGCTACTATCATCTGTTTGCTCTGAGACGGGTTCCCCCTGACATACTTCGCCTTATGGCTAAGAACTAGGATTACTAGGGACGCATGGAAATATTGTGCCGCGCGGACCTTTGGGTACACTATGCCTCGGATTCTCAGCTTCTCCAACAGCAACTCCAATCTATATAAATGCCAATGCAATAACCGGTTTGAATAAATGAGCTAGCTTACGAGTTCGATCCCAACATAGGAATACATTGCATTCACTAATCTCACTGAAGTGAGCTATGAGCGGTGGATTAATAGAAGAAACTACATACCCATCACACTCCAGAACCCAAGAAAGGTGGCTAATGGGCCGTCTCCGACAGTCTCTTCTAGATATTTGCCCATAGGCCCTGGCTCCCTCCAATAGCGGAAGCCAATCCGATCACCTTGAGGATTACCGCCGAGGTCTATGTGAGTCCTTCAGTCAAAGTACTAACGTACAATGTACCCACACGCATACCAACAATAATGCCAAAGATTATTAGTCCTAGAAGCCATGCATTCTTCGTTAGCGACTATGACTGGAGAATTAGAGTCAAACATACCGATCAGTGTGACCACTTTGATCGACGAGAGCCAAAACTCGAGTTCTCCAAATACACGAATTCCTCTGGTGCGAAAGTCAAGGACCCAATTCACCGCCTCTCGCCAATGACTCACAGGAGGTTGACACACAAGGCTAGTAGAAGACAATAAGCTTTTGAAAGAGCGATGCGAATATGCTTGCTCACTGAAGACGATGAACATGCTCATCCAGGCAGGGCGAGGGAGCCTGCCCTCCGTATCCCAGAACTGAATAACAATGCCTGCTGCGCTTATCTACATAGGCAATAGAAGTGAGTGAGTACTACCAATAATAAAGGGTTGCATACTAAGTTCGGACTACCAACTGCCCAGAAAAAAAAATAGTTCCAACCGAGGGCAAACCCAAAGCTGTGGAGGACCGTCAATGAATGTGGAGGTAGTGGAGATGATGGTGGTTCATACGCAGGGTGCCAGAACCGTGATGCGTATCCTGCGAGTCCTTTCTTGTGCGGGAGGTAAGTTGCCATCTACTTAACAGCTCAGTCAAAGTGAGAGAGCTGAAGAACTGCATGCAGTGGAATGTACCTCTCCGATACTTTGCATAAGGCAGTAACTGGAGGCCGGGCGATTAGGGTATTGACGGGGAGGTTATGCAGTGACATACCAGATACACCCTGAAGTACGTTCTGTGTTATATATAGATCGTGATACATATACTGGGGGACGCACCGACGAAGGAGTAGCCGAGTAAAATCCCAAGTGGACCACCTGTGCTCCATTGACACCAGCCTCTAGATCAATTAAGGAAAGCATCTATTCTCACCTTGTCTTAAAGCTGTTCCTGAACCAATGACCAAACCGATACCGATGGTCCCGCCTATTGCTATCATTGAAATCTATGATGGTCGTTGAGCAACTGGCACACTCTCAATACAGACCACATTCACACCTGACGTGCTTGCAAGCCTCGATGCAACTCTTCCTCCACATCGCGAAGCCCTGCCTCGTCAACTTTGTTCACTTGGTGTGGGGGATATCCGGGTCCCCCACGGCCATCCCCTTCCGTAAACTCAACAATAGGTCGTCCACCGAAACTTGTTGACTGTTGGTGGTATCCTGTACTGGACTTGTAGTAGGAGTGTCGGCCAAGCTGCCACAGAGCGGGCTTATTGAAGACGTCGTCGGGGGAAGGCGGGATGGTATCATGCGCTTCAGTGCTCGAAACAAACGGAATTTGTGCTTCCGATCGTCCTTGAAGAGATGGTTGTCGTTGAATAGTGGCGGGAGGCACGGGCTCGGACTCGGAGAAGGAAACTCGGGGATTGTTCGGGTTTGGTTCACTGTCCATCGTTGCGAATCGGCGACACTTTTACGTTCCGGAATGAAAGCCGTAAGCAAGTGAATACGACGGGGCTCAGGCTGGATCCTCTGAGGCGCAAGATGGAGGTGAGTCGTGTTATCAGACATACCCAATAATTAACCTCTAGCGTGAGAAGGCGGCTATGGTACAAGCGCAATCGATATCAACAGTTTTGTGTGGTTCTTGTGGTATTCCTCCACTTAATGTGGGAAAGGTGGAAGTTGGTGAAGCGCTCGGGGCACTCGTGGACAAGGTTGCCAGGAGCAGATGTCAGGGAGCCATTGAACCGCCCTATGGAGAAGGTCGTGTCAGTGTGTAAAGCTACAGAGGTGAATTTGCCTCAACACATTTGTAGTGACGCCCTGTGGACTACCCGTGCATGTAGTCAGCTAGCTTCGCCGACTCGTTCGCTCCAGCGGTGTACAGGATTAATATGGTTGATTGGATTACCAACCAAATCGCAGAAGGCCAGGTACGTCGTTGCACCGATATCATCTGGTCCTGTATTTGTCACAAATATTTACTGTCTTCTTAAGAAATGGCAATGTTTGTCGTAGTGTATTGTGATATTGCACATGAGCAACGGAAAAGCGAGCCAGAACCGTAACCAGGCAGGCAACTAGCGCGTGGGGAACAGTACGCCCATTTATTTACTCCTTGTCACCGATTCAATTTAGTTGATTTGCCATGCCCAGTCCAAATCGCGTGTTCGTAGGGTGTTATTTTGGCCAGGGTATATATTATAACATTTCAGACTACTTATGAGTATGATAGTAGTCCATTTATTTATTGTGCAGTTGTGGGGGTTAAGAATAACGAATCACGAGCGCTAGTGGTGGTGGTTTGCCGGAGTGTGACTTAAGTTCTTCAATTCGGTCCTGGGAATTGCGCGACAGCTTTGACGAAACTGACAACTGCGGAGTTGTCTCAATGCAGTGTATGCGATGGCAGATGGATGGCAGGCGTTGAACTGCACTGCCGAGATGGCCGCGACAGTATGCTGAGCAAAGGAAGAAAATATCAGAGGTGTCCCTGTGGCCATTTCCTACCATACGCCTGTTTCAAGTCAGCCAGTGACGGCAACAGCTGGCTTTGTAATGCTGAAGAATAAAACCTCGATTTGCAATACATCATTGAATGACTGCTTACGGATTCTTCTGTCGGTTGAGCGGGAACGCGAACCCAAACGGCATTAACACATGTATTGTTCATGACATTGACGGTACTTCTCTGTGAAGCACAAGATAACCTCGATCATCCCAATTGAATCGGGGAAGCATTTGCCCCGGTGTCCTGTCTTCGTAATCTCAGCGCGTGAGTAGAGGTCTGGTGTTGCCGTTTATGTACTGCTGTCACACGAACACACACACACCCTGTGTCTATGGTAGGGTGTTCTTTGGGTTGCCCGTGAGAGCCGAAGACGTCCTTGGTAAACAAAATGTGACAACAGCCATGAAGCACTCTTCTCAAAGCCTGGAGCGGCAGTCTAGGGTTATGCTTAAGACGCCTACATAACTAGCCATGACGTTTCCTAGTGACACACGCAAATGGGGTGAGGGACCCTGGTTTTGGACATCGCAGAAATCTATCACCTGTAACCGGAGACGAAGATCGAGCCGTGCTGCCAGAAGATATAAAAACGATGTATTGGAAACTCCGGGTTTGTAGGGCCACTTCCGGCGATTGTCGAGATTTCGAGGGGTCCTTGAATGTGTAATGTGGTAGTAGTTTGCGGGGAGCCGATGATTCGCTCGTTTGGGCTGTTGGGTTTTGCAACTTGGATCAGTGGGGCGTTGTAAATGGCATAGAGTAGCATCGATAGGGGCTTTGATTTCTTGCTGTCGTTGGACTGTTTTGTTCTCTCGTTGTCCGAATGACTCGACTCTTAGCGAGTGGCGTGTTGGCGACCTTCGAGTAATCCACATGGCTCGGTGTTCGGTGTTCGCCAGTTCATCGGTACCAGTCCGACCTCGAACTTGGCTACGATCGAGGGGTTGGATTGTATTGGATTGTATTTTTCGTTTCGTTTTTCTTGCTCGGTTCGTAGCGAGGGGATGTGTCGTAGTTTCGCTGGCGACTGAGTTTCTGCCTTTCTCGACTCTTAGCGAGTTGGCGATCTTGCGATCTGTGCGCTGGGGGTCAACATGTCGGGTATATAAGGCCTCGATCCTGTAAGCGGGCTCCACGGGCCCCATGCGATCGACTGTCTGCGTCGGATTGTGTTTGATTTCTTGTTGCGAGGGGATGTCACTTTGGCTACTTTGTCGACGGCTCCCAGTGTCGCACGTAGAACGTGATCAAAGCCTCAACCCATCTTGTTAAGATAGTTTTATTTATCATATACTGGAACGGCTCGTTGCTAGTCCTCCGCCACCATGCGGTCAAATAAAGCCTGCCGTTTGTCGCCGTCCGATCTGTCGCGGTTCCTGTCGTTGGCATATATCGCACCCATCCGCATCTGTTGCTCGCATACATCGCACCTGCTGTTAAAACATCTCAGCAGGCATCGAATCGTGAAGCAGAATGAAACCATGACGAAAAGGAACATATGTCATTAAAAGTATACCAGAAGGAACACATCGGTTTAAATAGATAGAGTAACGGTTTGGAGGTTTCACAGAAATGCGGGGTGCACTTGCAAAAGCGATGTTCTGGGTTATGGGTTCACAGTCACGCACTTAGCTGCTCGTCTACCGATCACGCCCAACCTTGCGCGTTTCCACACGCGTGACTCCGATTCCTGTTCCTCACGGGCACGCTTTGACGGCTCCACAAGTGAACGTCTGCCAACACCGAGAAACCAGTCTCCTTGCAAGTCTCCTGAAATTGTCAACGTGGAGAGTGGCGAGCGGATGGTTATCAGGGTCTTCGCCACTCTCCCGGGAACGAAACGAAGACTTGTAAAATGGGGTACTTGGCACCTTCCGCTATAAGACTGAGACCGACCGGAATGCTTGCCAGGGCATCTTTGGTCCGAGCGGCGAGGAAATCGGGTTGATGGATGGGTGCTTGTGTGCTGTACTCGAAGAAAGCCCAGATCAGATCAATCGAAGTAGATGAAAACAGTGTCTAAAATCTGCACACCTTTTTGTTTTTGCTTCTCCATAATCACGACGGAGTGATGGTACGAACTCGTTCAATCAGCGTCATTTTTTCCACAACGTCGTAGTTTTTTGCTCAGGTGGAAAGCAGAACGTAAATTGTTCGGCGTTGGTGGATATCCAATCCAACACATGCTCGTCCCCCTTGCTAAGAGGCTGACGTTGGGGGAAGAACCAAATGATGACGTATACGTAAGGGCTGACTATTCGCGGGGCCGCCGACCGCCACCAATTCGAAGTCTTCACCAGACCAACGGCGAAATCGTTTCTGAAAGTGAATACATCATCTAGCGCAGGCGACGTCGCGAATATATATGTCGGAGGTGGAACGAAAGGAATATCTCAAATCCGTTGTGTCGCAGAGAATGCTTGTCTACGTAAGAAAAAGGTCGAAGAAGAATCGAAACCTTACAACCGCTCGGGTTTGGTTCACCGTCCATCGCTGCGAATCGGCGACACTTTTAAGTTCCAGAACGAAGCCGTATACAGGTGAATACGACGGGGCTCAGGCTGGATCCTCTGAGGCGCAAGATGGAGGTGAGTAGTGTTATCAGACGTACCCAACATGCATTAATTAGCCTCTAGCGTGAGAAGGCGGCCAAGGTACAAGCGCAGTCGATATCAATATTCTTGTGCAGTTCTTGTAATATTCCTCCACTTGATGTGGGAAAGGTGGAAAGTTGGTGAAGCGCTCGGGACAGTCATGGAAA
>WNFL01207315.1_pt1 | contig 10954 bp, 9 predicted proteins | sample 5400361 | NCBI WGS metagenome assembly WNFL01 (sample SAMN13153351, study PRJNA577476) | soil metagenome | isolation source: 40 cm soil on Douglas fir-dominated hillslope | place: USA:California | collected 2013-09-17 | reverse complement strand
TCCGCAGGCATGGACGTCGGTGCGGCCCTCCGGTCGGGGGCCTTCTCGGTCATGGACAAGCACGCCTCATACCTGCCCGACGGGCGTTTCGATCCGGAGCGCATGTTCGACTGGCTCGGCAGGCTCGCCCACGAATCCGTGGAGCAAGGCTTCCAGGCGCTCCGGTTCCTCGGTGAAGCGATTTCGGTGTTCAACCAGTACCCCGGAATGGATCGCTACGCGGAATACGAGGCCAGGCTGAATCCCTTCCTCGGCCAGCAGCCGGCCTTGCTGCTGTGCATGTACAATCATTACCGGTTCGCGCCCGAGATCGTCAGGTCGGTCCTCGAGACGCATCCGCTGGTGGTGCACGGCACGACGGTGTGCCGCAATCATTACTACATTCCTCCGGAAGAGCTCCTTTCGCCCGCCTGGCAGCAACGGGAGGTGGACTGGATGTTGGAGAACATCGGGCACCTGCAGGAGGCGGAGGACACCTTGCAGCAGTCGGAGGAACGCTACCGGATGCTCTCCGGACGCATGCTGGAGGTCCAGGAGCGCGAACGGCAGTCGCTCGCGCGCGAGCTGCACGACCAGATCGGGCAGGACCTCGCCGCGATCCAGATCACCCTGCAGGCGATTCGGGACCGCGTCCCCAGCGCAAAGGTGGCGGCGAAGCTGGACGAAGGCCTCGGCACCGTCGGCAGGACCATCGAGAAAGTGCAGAGGCTCGCGCTCGAGCTGCGCCCCTCGCTGCTCGACGATCTGGGCTTGGTTGCGGCCCTGCGCTGGCTGCTGGAACAGCACGGCGAGCGCGCCGGCTATCGCACCGGGTTCTCCGCCGAACCTCCCGAGGCGCGCCTTCCACCCGAGATCGAAATCGCCTGCTTCCGGATCGCGCAAGAAGCGCTCACCAACGTCGACCTCCACGCGGGGGCTCGGAGCGTCGCGGTATCCCTGCGGTACGACGATCGGGGACTCGCGCTCTCGATCCGGGACGATGGGGACGGATTCGATCCCGGCGAGCTGCGCTCGCGCAGGGTGCCTGGCGCGAACCTGGGGCTGCTGGGGATGGAGGAGCGGGCGGTGCTGGCGGGTGGAACCCTGGAGCTGCGCTCGGCGCCGGGCCAGGGAACCACGATCGACGTGCGCTTCGCGCGTCAGTAGATCGCCTGCAGCCGTACCCGCGTGCGCACCAGCTTCTGCAGCGGGCGCCAGCAGTTCTTCGGGATGAAATCGTCGAGCGCGCAGCCCACGATGGGCAGCGGTGGGACCTGGGAGAACTCGGTCTCGAACGCCCAGAGCGTCTCCAGGCCCTGCTTCGGAGGCCCGAGCCGCAGGGCGCTCAGCGACCGGGCCTGCCCGAGCACCAAGCGGTCGTAGGCCGCGTTGCCGCTCTTGCCGGCCAGCTCGACGACGAAGAGGGAACCGTCCGCCCGCTGGATGATTCGCACGGAGGCGACCAGCCTGAAATGCCAGGCGCTGCCGGAAGCCGCCGCCGCGGCGCTCAGCATGCCGACGTTGAGCGCAGGAGCGAGGCTCAGGTTGCCGGGGAGCCCGCGCTCCTCGTTGGGGAGCTCGACGAGCTCTTCGTGCAGGGGCTTGCGTGCGCCCGGCGCGTCGGGCTGCCCGGCGAACGGATTGCCCGACCTGCCGTATGCGGCAGCCTGGCTCTTCCAGGCTTCCGCGAGCGCGCCCAAGGTCGAAGTCGGGCCCTTGTCGGGACCGTGCTCGAGCACGTCCCAACCCGGGTTGAAGCCGCGGACCAGGGCGTCCTCGAGGGCCTGCCAGTACCCGTCGCGGGTTTGCGCGCGTCCCTTGGCCTTCGCGTCGGAAAGCCAGCCCTCGACGCGGCGCTGGACTGTCGCCTGTTCCTCGGCGAGCTTCTCCTCGCGCGACTTCTCGCGCACGAGGCCCGCCGAACCGTCGTCCTCGACGCCGCCGTCCCGGCCGCGCACGTCTTCTGGGTGGTCGAGCCGGAGTGACAGATCGCCGCGGGGACGTTCGAGTCCCTCGCCGACCTGCCAGTCGCGCGACCAGGGCGCGGGCTCGCTTTTCGCGGTCGCGCCGGTCCCTGCCGGGGGCTCGATCGCGCCGGTCCCCGCTGGCGGCTCGGTCGCGCGCGCAGGCGGAGCCGCCTTTCGCGCCGGCCGCGGGCCGCGAGCGTGTTTCTCCTCTGGCACGGCGGGGGCCGTCGGCGCGCCCGGTGGCGAGACCCTGCGCAGGTCCACCTGGAGCGTCTTCCGCCGCGAGGGCGGGACCACCTTCGCGCGCGGCAGAAGCATCAACACGACCAAGAGGAGGGCGTGGAGCGCCAGGGCTCCCGCCGCCGCCATCCAGAGCCGGTGCAGCCGGCGCCTCGGACCACCAATGCCCTGCTCCACGTCCCGCGAGCTTACATCAGCTGCGCCACGGCAGCGGCGATTCGTTCCAGCGCCTCCTGCAGGACGTCGGGCGCGCTGACGTACGAGATACGGAGGTGTCCGTCGCCGACGGGGCCGAAGGCGGTGCCGGAGAGCGTCGCGACGCCGTGCTCCTCCAGCAAACGATTCGCAAGCTCGTTCGCGGAGATGGGCAGACCGCGCACGTCGGGGAACGCATAGAACGCGCCGCGTGGGACCGCGCAGCGGATGCCGGGGACCTTGCCCAGCGCGGAGACCACCAGGTCGCGGCGGCGGCGGAACTCCGCCACCATCCGGTCCACCGCGTCCTGCGGGCCGCGGAGGGCGGCCAGGCCGGCGAGCTGCACGAAGGCGGCGGTGCAGGAGTTCGAGTTGATCACCAGCCTGGTCATTGGCTCCGCCAGGCGGCGCGGCACCACGCCGAAACCGAGGCGCCAGCCGGTCATCGCGTACGCCTTGGAGAAGCCGTCCGAGAGGATCACGCGCTCGCGCATCCCGGGCAGCGCGGCGATGGAGCGATGCGGCTGCTCGTAGGAGATGCGCGCATAGATCTCGTCCGCGATCACCCACAGGTCGTGCCGCTCGGCCAGGGCCGCGATGCGCTCCAGGTCGCGCGGCGTGGTCGCCCCGCCGGTCGGGTTGGCCGGGCTGTTGAAGATGAGCATGCGCGTGCGCGGCGTGACCAGGCGTTCCGCGGCGTCGACGTCGAAGGAGAAGCCGCTCTCCTCGCGGACCGGCACCGGCACCACGCGCGCGCCGGCGAAGCGCACGACCGACTCGTAGATGGGAAAGCCCGGATCGGGCACCAGCACCTCGTCGCCGGGGCCGACCGTGGCGAGGAGCGCGAGGAAGAGGATGGGCTTGGCGCCGGGCGTCACCACCACCTCGTCAGGGGTCGACCGGACGCCTCGCTCGGCAAGCATGCGCTCGCAGATCGCCTCCCGCAGAGCCGGAAGCCCGGGCGGCGGTCCGTAGCGCGTGTGGCCGTCGCGGAGCGCCCGGATGCCCGCCTCGACCACGTGCGGAGGAGTGGGGAAGTCGGGCTCCCCGATCTCGAGGTGCAGCACGCGGCGGCCCTGCGCCTCGAGGGCGCGGGCGCGGGCGAGCACGTCGAAGGCTGTTTCAGTGCCGAGGTCGGCCATCCGGGAAGCGAGGTCGCGCATGGCCACAGTCTAGCGCGCCGCCTCTTACTGCGAACGTCGGACCCCTGCTACAGTACGCCGCTGCTGTATCCCGCCCCCCGCCCCGCGACGCGCCCGAGGTCAAAGATGGCGCTGCTCGAGATCGCCCACCTCTCCCTCCGTTTCGGCGGCGTGACCGCGCTGTCCGACGTCAGCTTCTCGGTGCAGCCCGGCGCGCTCTCGGCGATCATCGGTCCCAACGGGGCCGGCAAGACGAGCCTCCTCAACTGCATCAGCGGCGTCTACCGGCCGCAGAAGGGCACCGTCCGGTTCGACGGCGCGGACGTGACGCGCTTGCGGCCCGCCGCCCGCACCCGGCTGGGGATCGCGCGCACCTTCCAGAACATCGCGCTTTTCAAGGGCATGACCGTGCTCGACAACCTGCTCATCGGGCGCCACTGCCATCAGAAGACCGGCGTCCTGGGCGGCGGGCTCTACTACGGGCTGGGCCAGCGCGAGGAGATCCGGGATCGCGAGCGCATCGAGGAGATCGTCGATTTCCTGGAGATCGAGCCCGTGCGCAAGCAGGTGGTGCACACGCTCGCCTATGGCCTGCAGAAACGGGTCGAGCTGGCCCGCGCGCTCGCTCTCGAGCCGCGGCTCCTGCTCCTCGACGAGCCGATGGCGGGCATGAACGCGGAGGAGAAGGAGGACATGGCGCGCTTCATCCTCGACATCAACGAGGAGCGCGGCACGACCATCGTGATGATCGAGCACGACATGGGAGTGGTGATGGACCTCTCCCACCGGGTGGTGGTGCTCAACTTCGGCCTGAAGATCGCCGACGGGACTCCCGAGGAAGTGCAGGGCAGCCGCGAGGTCCAGCTCGCCTATCTCGGCGGGGAGGCCGCCGCGTGAGCGACCCGCTCGGCGGAGCGGATACGTTTCCCAAGCTGCTGGCGGGCAACGCCGAGCGGCTGGGCGGGCGGGCCGCGCTGCGCGAGAAGGACCTCGGCATCTGGCGAGAGACCAGCTGGCGCGCGTATCAGGATCGCGTCCGCGACTTCTCGCTCGGGCTCGTCTCGCTGGGGCTCGCGCGCGGCGGCAAGGTGGCCGTCATCGGCGATAACCGTCCCGAGTGGGTGATCGCCGAGCTGGCCGCTCAGGCCGCCGGCGGTGCCTCGGTCGGCATCTACCAGGACTCCAACCTGACCGAGGTGGGCTTCGTCATCGATCACTCCGATGCGCGCTTCGTCGTCGCCGAGGACCAGGAGCAGGTCGACAAGATCCTGGGGATGATCGACCAGCTTCCCAAGGTGGCGTTCGTCGTCTACTCGGACCCGCGCGGCCTGCGGCGGTACCGGCACGAAAAGCTCTTGTCCTTCGGCGAGGTCGAGGAGCGCGGGCGCGCGCTCGCCAAGGAGAAGCCGGGCATCTACGAAGAGAACGTCGCCCAGGGACGGGGCGGCGACCTGGCGATGATCTGCTACACCTCGGGCACCACCGGGCAGCCCAAGGGAGCGATGCTCTCCTTCCAGAACCTGCTCACCATGGCGATTAGCCTGCACCGGGTGGATCCGCGCAAGCCCACCGACGAGTTCGTCTCCTTCCTGCCGCTCGCCTGGATCGGCGAGCAGATGATGTCGGTCGCCACGGCCCTGGCCATCGGCTTCACCATCAACTTCCCCGAGGAGCCCGAGACGGCGCTGCACGACATCCGCGAGGTCGGGCCGCACGTGCTCTTCGCGCCGCCGCGCATCTGGGAGGGCCTGAGCTCGACGGTGCAGGTGAAAATCATGGACACCACGCCGCTCAAGCGCTTCGTCTACGAACGCCTGATGCCGGTGGGCTACAAGGTGGCGGACCTGCGGCTGAAGGACGGCAGCGTGCCTCTTTTCTGGCGCGGGCTGTACTTCCTCGCCGACCTGCTCCTGTTCCGCGCGCTGAAAGATCGGCTGGGCCTGTTGCGCCTGCGCAGCGGCACCACCGGGGGCGCCGCGCTGGGACCCGACGTTTTCCGCTTCTTCCACGCCATGGGGGTGCGGCTCAAGCAGATCTACGGGCAGACCGAGATCAGCGGGATCTCCTGCATCCACCCGGACGATGCGATCAAGTTCCACACGGTGGGAAAGCCGATCCCTGGCACCGAGGTGCGCATCAGCGAGCGCGGCGAGATCCTTTCGCGCAGCCCGTCGGTATTCCTCGGCTACTACAAGAACGATCAGGCGACGCGCGAGACGCTGACCGGGGGATGGCTCCACTCGGGCGATGCGGGCTACCTGGAAGAGGACGGCCAGCTCGTGGTCATCGATCGGCTGAAGGACGTGCTGCGGCTCGCCGATGGCACGCAGTTCTCGCCCCAGTACATCGAGAACCGGCTCAAGTTCTCGCCCTACGTCAAGGAAGCGGTGGTGATGGGGCAGGATCGCCCCTATCTCACATCGCTCATCTGCATCGATTCGGCGGTGGTCGGGAAGTGGGCCGAGAGGCAGAAGATCTCGTACACCACCTACACCGATCTGTCCGCCAAGCCGCAGGTCTACGACCTCTTGCAGAAGGAGATCGATCGGGTCAACGAGACGCTCCCTACCGCAGCGCGGATCTGCAAGTTCGTGCTGCTCTACAAGGAGCTGGACGCCGACGACGAGGAGCTGACGCGCACCCGCAAGGTGCGGCGCGCGTTCGTGGAGGAGCGCTACCGCGGGATCGTCGCGGCGCTCTACGGCGACGAGGAGCGGATCGCGATCGACACCACCATCCGGTTCCAGGACGGGAAGACCGCTCGGATCCAGGCCAACCTGTCGGTGCGCAGGCTCGAGGCGGGAGGAGCGTGATGGAGTTCTTCCTCCAGCTCCTGTTGAACGGCCTGGTGGTAGGCAGCATCTACTCGCTGGTGGCGCTCGGCTTCGTGATCATCTTCAAGTCGAGCGGCATCCTGAACTTCGCGCAGGGCGAGTTCCTGCTGCTCGGTGCGTACGTCTTCCTCGCCATCTCCAGCACGCACGCGCCGATCGGCGCGGCGCTGCTGCTCACCTTCGCCTTCTCCGCCATCCTCGGCATTGTGCTCGAGCGCCTGGTGCTGCGCCCGCTCATCGGCGAGCCGATCATCTCGGTGATCATGGTGACGCTGGGACTCTCCAGCGTGCTGCGCGCCATCGTGCAGGGAATCTGGGGCACCGACACGCGGCCGCTCCCTTCCGTCTTCTCGCTCGACCCCATCCGGCTCGGCCCGCTGCCGATCGCGCGTGGCTACCTGTACAGCGCCGGATGCGTGGCGGTGCTGCTGGTGGTGCTGACGCTGTTCTTCAAGTACGCCCGTCCGGGCATCGCCATGCGCGCCACCGCCGACTCGCAGCAGGTGGCGCTCTCGATGGGCATCTCGGTGCGGCGGATCTTCGCCTTGTCCTGGAGCATCGCGGCGGTGGTGTCGGCAGTGGGCGGGATCTTGCTCGCCACGATGCGCGGCGGTGTGGACGGTTCTCTGGCCATCCTCGGGCTCAAGGTGCTGCCCGCGGTCATCGTCGGCGGCCTGGACAGCATCGGCGGGGCCATCCTGGGCGGCCTGCTCATCGGCGTGCTGGAGAACCTCTCGGGCGGCTACCTCGACCCGGTGTTCGGCGGCGGGGTGAAGGAAGTCGCCCCGTTCGTAGCGCTGGTGCTCATCCTCATGGTCCGGCCCTACGGGCTGTTCGGGAAAGTCCGCATCGAGCGGGTCTGACATGCGCAGCGGCGAGTTCCACACCAGCTACCGGGCGGACATGGCCATCTTCGAGACGGCCCGCGCGCGCCAGGTGCTCGCCGTCTTCCTGGTGGTGCTGTTCGCGGTGCCGCTCGTCGGCTCGTCGTACTGGCTCGACGTGCTGAACCGGGCGGCAATCGCGGTGATCGCCGCCATGGGCCTCAACATCCTGACGGGGTTCACCGGGCAGATCTCGCTCGGCAACGCGGCGTTCCTCGCGATCGGGGCGTACTCGACCGCATACCTCGCCTTGCACGGCGTTCCGTTCCTCCTCGTGATTCCCGCCTCGGGCATCCTCGCCGCCCTCGCCGGAATGGTGTTCGGCGTCCCCTCCCTGCGCCTCAAGGGCCTCTACCTCGCGATGGCCACGCTCGCCGCCCACTTCATCGTCGAGTTCATGGTCACGCACTGGGACTCGGTCACCGGCGGCGTGAACGGCACCAGCGTGCCTGCGCCGTCTGCGTTCGGCCTCACCCTGGCAAACGATCGCGCACTGGCCTTCCTCATCCTTCCCGCGTGCATCCTGCACCTGTGGTTTGCGAAGAATCTGTTCCGCACGCGCGTGGGGAAGGCGTTCGTCGCCATCCGCGATCAGGACATCTCCGCCGAGGTGATGGGCGTGCACGTGTTCCGCTTCAAGGTGCTCGCCTTCGGGGTCAGCTCGTTCTACGTGGGCGTCGCGGGATCGCTGCTCGCCTATCACGCCCGGATCATCAGCCCGGAGAACTTCCCGCTCTCGCTCGCCATCGACCAGCTGGGGATGGTCATCATCGGCGGACTGGGGAGCGTTCTCGGCTCCATCCTCGGAGCCATCTTCCTCACGCTGCTGCCCGAAGTCTTGCGCATCCTCACCAGCGCGCTCTCCGGTCAGTTCCCCGCGCTGGTGCAGCTCTTCGCGCCGCTCAAGCTCGGCGTGTTCGGCATCACCATCGTGCTGTTCCTCATCTTCGAGCCCGACGGGCTGGCGGCCCGCTGGCGGCGCATCCGCAATTACTTCCGGCTGTATCCTTTCTCGTACTGACCCCAAGGAGGATTCCCATGCATTGGATCCGGACGGCGCTCTTCGTTCTCTGCGCGGCCGCGGCCGCGCGCGCGCAGGCCCCCGCTGCCGGCGGCGAGATCAGGGTCGGCGGCATCTTCGACCTGACCGGCATCACCTCCGACGTGGGCAAGTCGTTCGCCCAAGGCGTGCGCGACGGCGTCCAGTGGACGAACGAGAACGGCGGAATCAACGGCAAGAAGGTCCGCCTGGTCGACGTGGACTACGGCTACAAGATTCCGGAGGCGGTCGCCGCCTACAAGCGCATGGTCGGCGACGACAAGGTGATCATGATCAACGGGTGGGGCACCGGCGACACCGAGGGCCTCAAGGCGCAGGTGAACCAGGACAAGATCCCGTACCTGTCCGCGTCGTTCTCCGGGCACCTCACCGATCCCTCGAAGACGCCCTACAACTTCTTCGTCGGCCCGAGCTACTCCGACCAGCTGCGCTCCTGGCTGCACTGGGTGAAGGATGACTGGAAGGACAAGTCGCGCAACCCGAAGGTCGCGTTCTTCTACGGCGACAACGCCTACGGCAAGGCGCCCATCGAGGCGGGGCGCAGGTACTGCAAGGAGATCGGCATCGACCTGGTCGACGAGGAGATCGTCCCGGGTGCGTTCCAGGACGCGACCAGCCAGCTCCTCAACATGAAGCAGAAGGGCGCCGACTACGCCTACATCAACGTCACCACCACCGGCGTCTCGACCATCCTCCGAGACTCGAAGAAGCTGGGGCTCGCCACCAAGTTCGGGTCCAATCCCTACGGGTTCAGCGAGGCGCTCCCAGCGGTGGCGAAGGAGGCAGCGGAAGGCGTGACCGGCGTGATGCCGCACGTCCCCTTCGGTGAGAAGGTGCCTGGCATGAAGCGGGTGACGGACTTCCACCAGAAGAACCATCCGCAGGACACGCACGACGCGCTGTACGTGCGCGGGTGGAGCTACGTGCTCGTCTGGACCGAGGCGCTCAAGCGCGCCGACAAGGCGAAGGCGCTCACCGGCGAGGGCGTCAAGGCGGCGCTGGAGACCTTCAAGGACTTCGACCTGGGCGGCCTGACCGAGCCGGTGACGTACACCCCCACCGATCACCGGCCGTCGACCAAGACGCCCATCTACCAGGTGAAGGGCGGCAAGCTGGCGAAGGTCGCCGAGTACGACATGCCCCGCAAGCCCGAGTGGCTTGGCCTGTAGGACGGCCCCAATGCTCCGGCTCAGCAACGTCGAGGTCATCTACGACGACGTGATCCTGGTGCTGAAGGGCCTCTCCCTCGAGGTGCCCGACGGGAAGATCGTCGCGCTCCTCGGCTCCAACGGAGCGGGCAAGAGCACCACGCTGAAGGCGATCTCGGGGCTCTTGCACGCGGAGGAGGGAGAGGTCACCGACGGCGCCATCGAGCTGGGCGGCGAGCGCATCGAGGCGCTTCCACCGGAGCAGATCGTCCGGCGCGGGATCTTCCAGGTGATGGAGGGCCGCCGCGTGTTCGAGGACCTGACCGTGGACGAGAACCTGACCATGGGCGGGTACACGCGGCGGGACCGCGCCGGGCTCAAGCGCGACCGCGACCTGTGCTTCGACTACTTCCCGCGGCTGCGCGAGCGGCGCAGGCAGATCGCCGGCTACCTGTCCGGCGGCGAGCAGCAGATGCTGGCGATCAGCCGCGCGCTGATGGCGCGGCCGCGGCTGATCCTGCTCGACGAGCCCTCGCTGGGCCTGGCGCCGCTTCTGGTGCAGGAGATCTTCCGCATCATCGCGAAGATCAACGCCGAGGAGAAAACCACCATGCTGCTGGTCGAGCAGAACGCCAACGTGGCGCTCTCCATCGCCCACTTCGGGTACATCATGGAGAACGGCCGCATCGTGCTGGACGGCGATCCCGAGAAGCTCCGCAGCAACGAGGACGTGCGCGAGTTCTACCTGGGCAGCGGGGAGGGGAAGAAGAGCTACAAGGCAGTCAAGTCGTACCGGCGCAGGAAGCGGTGGTTGTCGTAGCGGTCGCCCGCGCGCCTTGACGCAGCGCGGCCCGCCCCGGGACGGATGATCCTCGGCCTTGCGGACAGGAGAGTGTCATGCGCAGCAACTCGATCCTCGATCCGGCGCTGGAGCAGCAGGACGCCATCGCGCGGCGCGCCTACCTGGGCACGCGGCTGCGCGAGACCGTGGCCTGGGCGCACGCGCGGTCGCCGCACGTGCGCCGGGCGTTCGACAAGGCAGGCATCGGCCCGCGGGACGTGGCGTCACTCGACGATCTCGCGAAAATACCGATTACCCGCAAGGACGACGTTCCCGCCATGCAAGCCGCGGAGCCGCCCTTCGGCGGTCTCCTCGCGGTCGAGCCCGGGCGCCTGCAGCGCATCTTCGCCTCGCCCGGACCGATCCTCGATCCGCAAGGCGAGGGCGACGACTTCTGGCGCTTCCGCATGGCGCTCGCCGCAGCCGGCTTCCGCCGCGGGGAGGTGGCGATCAACTCGGCTTCGTATCACCTGACTCCGCTCGGGTTCATGCTCGACAATGCGGCGCGCAGCCTGGGGTGCGTGGTGGTCCCCGCGGGAGTGGGCCAGACCGACCTCCAGGTGCGGGTCGCATCGGCGCTGCGCGCGACCTGTTACCTCGGGACGCCCAGCTTCCTGTACACGCTCGTGAAGCGCGGCCGCGAGATGGGCGTGCCCCTCTCCAT
>WNFL01101575.1_pt1 | contig 10955 bp, 7 predicted proteins | sample 5400361 | NCBI WGS metagenome assembly WNFL01 (sample SAMN13153351, study PRJNA577476) | soil metagenome | isolation source: 40 cm soil on Douglas fir-dominated hillslope | place: USA:California | collected 2013-09-17 | reverse complement strand
GGCACGGGTGGGCACGGTCGCCGGTGCCTCGAACAATCGGTACCGCGCCGCGCTCCCGGCGCCGGGCGACAGCGCGTTCTTCGACGCGAGCGCTACGCCGGACGCGGCCACGACGATCGCGCTCTCGCCGGGGTCCTTGAGCCTGGCCGCGGGCGGCGCCGCGACCGTCACCGCCACCGCTCGCGACGCCCATGGCAACGCCGCGCCCGGGACCTCGATCACGTTCTACCTCGGCTCTCCGCCGGCGGGATCGCTCGCCTCCCTGGGGCCGACCAGCGGGTCGGGGACGACGCAGGTGGGGTTGACGGACCCGGCGGGGCAGATCTACGTGTCCTACCAGGCGCCGGCGAGCGCGCCCGCCTCCGACGTGATCTATGCCCGCGGGACGACCATCGCGCCGATCAGCATCAACGCGACGATCGCCCCGGCTGGGGCCGCCTCGCTGGTCGTGCTCCCCGACGCCTCCACCTGGACCGCGGGCGTCCCCGCGCGCGTCGTCGTGCGCGCGCTCGACGCCGGCGGGAACGTCGCGACGGGCGACACCGCGACCATCGTCATGGGAGCCACGGATCCGGTCACGTTCAGCCCCGCGTTCGGCGCGCTGAGCGGGGGCGAGTTCGTGACGTTCGCGACCGACACGCTGGCCGACACCCTGCGCGTGACCGCGGCGACCGCGTCCGGGACCGAGTCGGCGGCTTCGGGAGTGATCACGGTGTCGCCGAGCGCTCCCGCCGGCGGCATCCTCATCGTGGCCGGGCGCACGCAGCTCACGGCGGACGGAAAGAGCGCGACCGGCGTCACGTTCGGGCCGGTGCGCGACGCATACGGCAATCTCGCGCCCTTGGGCACGCTGCTCACCGTCTCGGCGGATTCCCTCCTCGCCTCCGACGCGTCGGCGGCGCCGGGGCTCCAGATCGCGACCGGCGCGGACAACCTGGCGCGCGCGATTCTGGTCGCGCCTCTGGCCGCCGGACTTGACACAGTCCGGGCGGCCACGGTCCCGGCCTCGGCCACTGGACAGCTCGCGATCCAATACCTCGCTCCGCCGGCCCTGGCGCGCGCCGGCCCCGTCTCCCCGTCGGTCGTCGCCCCGGGCCAGTCCATCGCGTTCGCGGTAGACGTCACCAACACCGCCCCTTCCGGCGCGGTCACGATCGGCACGTCGTCGGTCTTCGCATTCGGCGCGGGCCCCGCCGCCTTCGCGGCTTCGCCGGGCGCGGCCATCGTCGTTCCGGCGGGCGCGACCCGAACCCTGACCCTCGCCGCCGCGACGATCTCCGCGTCGCTGACGCCTGGAACGTATGCGCCGTCGCTCCGGCTGATCGGGACGGACGCCACCGGGGACGCCTTCGACTTCTTCCTCTCGCTGGCCGGGGAGCAGGTGCACCTGGCCGGGATCTCAGAGCCTGGTACTCACGTTCCGCGTGGATAATTTGGCGGGGGCGGCCGCCGTGATCGACGCGGTCGCGCTCGCGCCCGCCACGCTCACCGTGAACGGGACGGCCCCCGCCCTGCCGGCGGCTCTCCCCGCGCTGGGGAGCACGACGACCACGCTGGCCGTGTCGGTCCCGGCTTCGGGTATTTCCGCCGGCAGCGTGGTGTCGGCCGATCTCGCCGTGTCGGCGTCGTACGGCTCGGTCACCGTGAACGCCGAGACCCTGACGCCGCTCGACTTCCAGGTCGTCTCCGGGGCCGCCCTCGCCGCCCAGGCGGCCGGCACCTCGCCGGCGCGCTACCTGCGCGGCCGCACGTTCGGTCCGACCGCGCGCGTGGCCAACACCGGGAGCGCCGCGGTGACGCTGACCGCCGGGTCCACCAAACTCGTGCTCGTGCGGGCGGCGACCCGACTGGAGACGGGGCTTGCCGCGAACGCCGCGGTCACGGGCGGAGGCGCCGCGGACCTCGCCTTCGATTCCCTGGCGGTGCCGGCCGCCGCGCCCTTGGGCCGCTACGCCGCGAGTCTCGTCCTCGCCGGCACCGAGGCCGGCCAGGCGTTCGCGGACACGATCCCGCTCGCGCCGGACAGCGTGGACGTGCTGGATCCCGCGATCCTCGCGGTGCAGGGCGGCGTGGCGCCCGACACGGTGAGCGCGGGACAGACGCGATCGCTCCAGCTGATCGTGGCCAACACGGGGGACGTGCCCTTCGCATTCGACACCACCACGCGGCTGGTCCTGAGCCCGCCCGTCTCGACGGGCTCCATCCCGGCGCACGGGTCTGCGGCGATCCCCTTCGCCGCGGCGCCGCTCGGCTCGCCGCTCACGCCCGGCACCGCGGCCGCGACGCTCGAAGTCCGCGGAAGCGAGGACGGCCGCGCCCGCGCCCAGGCCCTGGGGGCGGGCACGCTGGCCGCCATGCCGCCGGCCGCGCTCGCCTACGTCGCGGCCTCGACCCTCCCCGACACGGTGCGCGCCGGACAGGCGGTCACCGTCACCTGCTCCATCCGGAACAGCGGTGGCTCTCCGTTCACCGTGGACCCGAGCGCGATGCTGCTCCGGATCACCGACGGCGTCGAGACGGCGTCCGCTCTGGGAAGCGGCGCGCCGTTGATCCTGGGACCGAGCGCCTCCGCCACGCTCACGTTCCCGGCCGTCGCGTTCCCGGCCGCGCTGGCCAGCCAGCCCTATCCCGTGCAGCTCACGGTGCACGGGAGCGAATGGGGCCAGGCCGAGAGCACTGTCGTGACCTCGCCGCAGGGCGAGATCAGCGTGGTCGAGCCGGTTCCCGCCGCGCAGGTGCGCGCCCTTGGAACGGGCACGCCCGTGCAGGTCGCCGCCGACGGAACGCCGATCGCGCTCTGGACCCTAGAGCTCCAGCCGCTCCTGCCTCCGGGCGGCTCGGCCTCGGCGCACCTCAACTCGGCCACCCTGACCGTGCTTCTCGACGGCGCCGCATCCGGGAACCCGTCGAGTGCCTTGACGAGCATCGCGCTTCGGAACGCCCAGGGCGCTCTCCTGGCCCAGGCCGCGCCCGGAGCGGCGAGCACCGCCCTCCTCACGCTCTCCACGCCGCTCGCGCTGACCGGCCCCGCGGAGAGCCTCTACGTGGAGGTCGTGCTGCGCTCCGGCACGCCGGTCCACTCGATCGCTCTGCGCGTGGCGGCCGGGACCGACCTCGCCGTCACCGACGATCTCACGGGCGGCCTGGTGCTGATCACGGCCGCCGGCGGGCTCCCGTTCCAGCCCCTGACGTCCGCCGCCATCACGATCTTCGCCAAAGCCCACGGCTACCCCAATCCGTTCCACGTGGGACGCGAGGACGTGCACCTGTCATACCGGCTCGCCGCGGACGCTTCGGTGCGCGTGGCGATCTACACGCTCCTCGGCGATCTGGTGCGCGAGATCTCGCTCCCGGCCGGCGCGCCGGGCGGAGCGCAGGGCCTGAACGAGGTGCCGTGGGACGGGAAGAACGGCAGGGGCGAGGTGGTGCGTCCGGGCGTCTACATCGCCCAGATCGACGGGGGCGGCGTGAGCGAGCGGATCAAGGTGGGGGTGCTCCGATGAGGGCGCGCGGGCGCTCCAGGCGACGGCCGCTCCACGGCGAGGGGAAGCACGTCTTCCGCGTCATCGCGATGATCCTCTCCCTCGCGGCGATGATCCTGGTCGCCTTGAGGGCGCGGCCCGCCGCGAGCCAGACCGCGGGCACGGCGTACCTCCTCTCCTCTCCGGCCCTGTGGCCGACGACGGGAGCCGTGAGCGCGACGACCGCGCTCGGCATGGACCCGTACGCGGTCTTCCTGAACCCGGCTGGACTCGCGATGCAGGACGAGCGCTCGCTCCTGGTGCAGCACGGCCTTCTCCAGTTCGAGACCAGCTGGGACTTCGCCGCGGTGGGCGTGCCCATCCCGGGGCTGGGCGCGTTCGGTCTGGGCGTCGCGCGCCTCGGCACGTCGGGAATCGAGGCCTTCGACGCGCAGAACCAACCCCTGGGCACGTACGGCTACACCGAGACCGCGCTCGCGGTCAGCATCGCGCGCCGCGCCATCGGGCCAGCCTACGTCGGCGCCACGGTCAAGGTGCTCAGCCAGTCCCTGGGCGATGTCTCCGCCGCCGCGCCCGCGCTGGATCTGGGCCTGGTCTATCGGCCCTCGCGGCTCCGTGGGGGCCAGATCGGGATCACGGCCGAAAACGTGCTCGCGGGGGCCCTGGACCTGGGCGGTGCTACGCCGACGATCGGGCGCTCGCTCCGCCTGGGAGTGGCCAGCCCCGAGCGGCGGGTGGGGCGCGCGGGCCTGGTGCGCGCGGCGCTCGACGTGGCGCGCCACGGTGCCGAAGGAACCAAGATGCGCGCGGCTGTCGAGTACACGCGGGCGGGGCTGGGGTCGCTAAGAGCGGGCTTCGACCACGGCCGTCCGCTGTTCGGCGTGGGCTTCCAGTATCGCCGCTACGGCATCGACCTCTCCATGATCCAGGGCGCGACGGCGATGACGAAGCAGCTTGGCGTGCGCGTCGCCTGGGGCGAGCCGCTCTCCCAGTTCGACGCTCGGAGAAGCCAGGAGTACGCCAAAGCCGCCGAGGATTCGCTTCGGGCGCGGAGCGCGGCGCGGGTGGCTCTGGACCGGGCGCGGGCCGAGGCCGCGGAGAGCGCGGGCGATTACGAGACCGCGCTCGTGCTGTGGGAAGTGCTCCTCCGCGACCTGCCGGGAGACAAGTCGCTCACGGCGCGCTCCGACCGGGCGCGGGCCGCGATCGCCGGCCGGGCGAAGCAGGATCTCGTCTCCGAAAGCGCGCGCCGCCTCACCGGCACGCTCGAGGAATTGGCGCGCTCGGCTCTGGCGCGCGGGGACGTGGAGGAGGCGGCCGGGCTGATGCGCGCCATTGCGGACGCGGGGCCGCGCCCCGCCGGCGGCGCCGACAGCCTCGAGTCCCTGGACCGGCGGATCGCGGCGGCCCGCGAGTCAGCGGCGGACCAGGCCGTGCTGCGCGCCGAGTCGCTCCGGCGCGACGGACAGCTCCTCGCGGCGGCCGGGGAAGCAGCGTTGGCGCTGCGTCTCCGCCCGAACGATCCGCGCGCGACCGCGCTCTGGGCTGAGCTGGAGAATCTCTTCGGGAAGAGCGCGGCCGAGGCCTCGGTGTTGAGCCGGCGCCTGGAGGCGCTCACCGCGGTCCACGAGGCCTCGCTCGCCTTCAACGAAGGGCGCTACACCGACGCGTCGGATGCGGTGAAGCGCGCGCTGGCGGCGGACCCGACCAGCCGGGAGGCGCGGGAGTGGCGCGACCGCGTCCAGCGGCGGCTCTCGACGCCCAAGCCCGAGCTGGATGCGCGGATCAAGCAGCTCTACATCAAGGGGATGGAAGCGTTCAGCGCCGGCGACTACCAGGAGGCGCTCCGGAGCTGGGAGCAGATCCTGATCCTCGACCCGCTGAACGAAAGCGCGCGGCGGAACGTGCTCGAGGCGCGCGAGCGGATGAAGGCCGAAGCGCGGCGGTGACGACCGTCCGCGCCGCATCCACGGAGGGAGTGCGTTGGATCTGAAAATCCAACCGACACGGCGGTTCAGCCTGAAGGTGCCCGCCGAAGAGCGGCATCTCGCCGAGATCCGGGACTTTGTCTCGGAAGCTGGGGAGAAGCTGCTCATTCCGAACCGGATCCTCGCCAACACCAAGCTGGCGGTGGACGAGGCGTGCACCAACATCATCAAGCACGGCTACCGGGACTCGTCCGGCTCGATCGAGGTCGTGATCACCGGGAACGGGCGCGAGTTCTCCATCTCGATCAAGGACCAGGGCCGCCCGTTCGATCTCAGGAACGTCCAGAGCCCCGACCTCAAGATGTACGTCGAGAACCGGAAGCGCGGCGGGCTGGGCGTGTTCCTGATGAACCAGCTCATGGACGAGGTTCGCTACCGCCACGGGCACGACGGAAACGTGCTCCTGATGGCGAAGAAGCTGGACCGCCGGCGCGTGCGGAAGCGGAAGACGGGCGACAAGCCGCGACGATCCCTCCGGTTCCAGTACACGCTCCAGACATTTGGCGCCCTGGCCCTTCTCATCACCATCGCCTTCACGCTGGTCCACGTGCGGCAGACGCGCACCCTGGAGGAAGAGATGGTGGGGCAGGCCCGGAGCGGTGCCCGGAGCCTCTCCGCCCCCGCGCTGGGGATCCTGACCCGGCCCGAGCCCATGTCGATCGAGCAGACCCTCCTGAATCAATCGATCCGCGCGACGCTCAAGGCGCACCCCGAGTTCCGATCGGTCCGCGTGCTGGACGCGGCCGGACGCGTCTGGGGATCGAACCAGTTCCAGGAGCTGTTCACCCGGCGGGGCGTGCCGAAGGCGGGCGTGATCCGGGACGGCGACGCGCGGACCCTCTACGAGCCGGTGCTGCGGGCCGAGGGGCGGGATCATCCGGGGCTCATGACGCCCGTGGGGTGGGTCGAGGTGGCGCTCAAGGAGTCGGCGATCACGGAGCGCGTGCAGCGCGCCCGGGTCGAGCTGGCGACCATCGCGCTCTTCACGCTGGTGGTGGGGTGCGTGGTGACGGCGCTCCTCATCGGCATTTTCGTGAAGCCGATCCAGGCGCTGTCGGACACGGTCCGCGCCATCGGCGAGGGGCAGATGCTCACCGACATCGGCTCCAGCGGGAACGAGGAGATCGACGACATCGCGCGCGCCTTCAACGAGGTCACCGCCAAGTTCCGCGCGTCGCAGGGAAACGTCATGGAGCAGGAGCGGATCCAGCGGGAAATGCAGGTGGCCCAGGAGATCCAGCAGACCCTTCTCCCGCGCGCGGTCCCGGAGCTGGACGGGTTCGAGCTGGGCTACCTCTACCGCGCCGCGAAGGAGGTGGGCGGCGACTATTTCGACTTCATCACGGTGGACGACCGCACGATCGGCGTCGTGGTGGCGGATGTCTCCGGCAAGGGAGTCCCCGGCTCCCTGGTCATGACGATGATCCGGACGGCGCTGCGCATGGAGGCGCGCGGGAACCGGTCCGCGTCCGACGTCACGACGACATGCGGAAGGGGATGTTCGTGACCATGTTCTACGTGGTGCTCGACTCCGTGAACCGCGCGGTCTCCTACGCGAGCGCGGGCCACAACCCCATGATCCTCTACCGCGGGGGGCAGGACGCCACCTACTTCCTGAAGCCCAAGGGGATTCCAGTGGGGATCAACGTGCCCGACCAGGACCTGTTCCGCAAGACGATCAGCGTCGAGAAGCTGACCCTGCGCCAGGACGACATGCTGGTCATCTACACCGACGGGATCACGGAGGCGATGAATCCCGCCCGCGAGCAGTTCGGCGAGGCGCGGCTGCTCGCCGCCATCAAGCGGTTTGGCCACCTGACGGCGCAGCAATTCTCGGACGCGCTGAACGAGGAGATTCACGAGTTCACCGCGGGCGCCCTGCAGAACGACGACATCACGCTGGTCGCGATCAAGGAGAAGACCGTCGTCGAGGAGCGGATCGAGGACGCGCGGCGCGAGCTGTTCCGGCTGATCGAGACGGAGGGCATGGCCGTGGCCGAAGCCTGCGAGATGCTGCACGTGGCCCCCTCGACGTATTACCGCTACAAGCGCCGCGTGGAGACGATGGGGCAGGTGGAGGGGATGAAGACTTCGCGAAAGGGCGCCGGGTTCGCGCGGGCCAGCCTCGAGGAGGAGCACGCGATTCTCGCCATCATCCGGACCGAGCCGCTCCTGGGAGCGAAGCGGCTCCTGGACCTGCTCCGGGCCTCCCAGCACTGCCGTGAGGAGCTGAACGAACGGAGCGTCTACGAAGTGCTGCGGCGCCATGGCCTTAACACTCGGGAAAAAAGGCTGGAGTACGCCCGGAACGGTTCCGATAACCGGATGGCAAGGCTCGCGAAAGCCCTGGCCGGCCCCGAACCCGACGCCGGGCCCGAATCCGAGCCCGTGTCCGAGCCCACCGAACCCGTTGAACCGCAAGGAGACGGAGCATGAAGGGAATCGACGTCTATGTGGAGGAGGCCGTCCAGAACCGTGGAGTCTCCGTGCTTCGCGTCTCCGGCTACGTGGACACGACGACCAGCCCGGAGCTGGAGCGCCGCATGCAGGCGCTGCTTCGCGACAAGCGGTACCACATCGTCGTCGACTTGACCCGCGTCGAGTACATTTCGAGCGCCGGATGGGGCATCTTCATCAGCGAGATCCGCGAGATCCGGGAGCACGGCGGCGACCTGAAACTGGCCGGCATGGTCCCCGACGTGCGCGAAGTCTTCGATCTCCTCGAGTTCGAGAACATCCTCCAGGCGTTCCCCGACCCTGACCTGGCCGTCTCCTCGTTCGGCCCGATCGTCCCCGCCAACGAGCCCGCGGGGGCCGCGGCGGCCCGCCAGGCGGCGGCGCCGGGCGCGCCGAGCGTGAACGGGCCCGAGCGCACCGAGACGATCGTGTCCGACGACGACTTTGTCCGGGAGATCGCGCGGAAGCACCCCGACTACGGCCTCATGCGGATCCAGAAGGAGCTCCGGAAGCCCGAATTCGGGTCGCGCGAGCTGAACCCGGTCCAGCTCTACGTCCTCCTGCGTCGCTTGGGGCTGGACACGCGCGAAGGGCGCCAGGCGTTCGCGAAGACCGGACACGTCACGCCGACGACCGGAAGCTGACGATTTCCGCTTGACCCCGTCCGGGGGGCTTCCGTAACGTTTGCCGCACGCCTCCCGGATGGCTCCGCCTCCATCCCCCGTTCCTGATTCCCCGATTGGTCTCGTTCCCGGACCTCATCGTGTCCGTACGGGGTACCCCTAGCGGATGAAATCCGATCTGTCGTTGACGCCCACCCCGGCCGCGCTCCTCCTGATCGCGGCCGCCATCGGGGTGGCCGTGTGGGCCTACACCACCCGATATCCCATCCTCTCGTCGCGCCGCCGCGGCGTTCTCCTCGGCGCGCGCTTTCTCGCGCTCCTGGCGCTGCTCGTCGCGTCGCTTGCGCCGGTGCTGCGCTTTCCCACCGCCTCGCGCGAGCGGAACCGCCTCCTCGTGCTTGTGGACCACTCCGGGAGCATGGAGGTGCGCGACGCTCCCGGCGGGCAAAGCCGCGCCGCCGCGGCCGACAGCGCCGCGGCCTCCCTGGCCCGCGAGCTGGGGAGCCGCTACGACGTGCGCATCGCGCCCTTCGACGCGGCGCTGGGCCCGTTCACGCGAGGCCCGGCGTCGCTTCTGGCGGCCGACGCGGCGGGCGGGGCCCGGCCGAGCCGGCGCGTGGGCGAGACCGCGCTCGGAGACGCCCTGCGCCAGAGCGCCGCGCGCGTCGATCCCGATTCGGTTGCGGCGCTCGTCGTGATCAGTGACGGCGCGGTGAACCGGGGGGAGGATCCCGAGCGCGCCCAGGACCCGTCGCTGCCCGCCTTCGCCCTGGTGGCGGGATCCGCGGCCGACCCGCCCACCGTCGGCATCGCCGGCGTCGAATCACCGGACGAAGCGGTGCTGGGCCGCCCCGCCGCCGTACACGTGACCGTGCGCCAGGGAACGCGGGCCGCGGCGAAGGGGATCGTCCGGCTGGCCGAAGGGGGGCGCGAGCTGGCGACCGTGCCCTACGCCTTGTCGGGCGCCGGATCGTCCACCCGCGTGAGTTTGCCGTTCGCCCCTCTCTCCGCCGGCAAGCACTTCCTCTCGGTGACGCTCGATCCCGTCCCCGGCGACCCGATGAGCCAGAACAAGTCGCGGCTGATCGCGGTGGAGGTGCGTCCCGCGAAGCGGCTGGTGCCCGTGCTCTCGGCCGCGTGGGACTGGGATCTCCGCTCGCTGACGCGCGGGATCCAGTCGGACACCGCGTGGTCCGCGGTCCGGCTCGCGCCCGCGGGACCGGGGAGCGCGGCGGTGCCCGGCGGGGCGGCGGCCCCGCTCGACTCCTACCTCCAGAACGCCGAGGCGGTCGTGGCGCGCTACGACGTCCGCACGATGACCCCCGAGCGCGCCCAGGCGCTGCTCCGCTATCTGGAGCGCGGCGGCGGCGTCCTCTTGTGGCTGGATCCCGAAGGGCGCGCTCCGGCTGAGACGCCCCTGTCGCGCGCTCTCGGGTTGACGTGGCGATTCTGGAACGGCGATCCCGGCATGGTCGCGACGGCGGACCTGACGCCCGAGGGGCGCGTGCACGAGGTGACGCTCCTGGGCGGAGACGCGGCGAGCGCCGCGTCCACGTGGCGCGCCCTTCCGCCGGTCAAGCCCCCCGTCTTCCTGGGCGCCCGCGGTGGCGCGCTCGTGCCCGTCCTGTCCGCGCGCATCGAGGAGGCGCAGGTGCCGCTTCTCTTCGCCGGGCACGTCGGCGCCGGCCGGGTGGCGGTGCTGAACGCGGCGGGTACCTACCGGTGGGGGCTGACGGCCTCGGGGTTGGGAAACGGCGCGGGCGTCGAGGCTTCCTTCTTCGGAGGGCTCACCCAGTGGCTCTCCTCGGCGGGCGAGGACCGGCCGGTCCGCATCACCGCGCCGGACATCACCGCGGAGGGGCGCTCGATCGCGGTCCGCATGACCACCACGGCGCCGTTGGGCGGTGACGCGCGCGGCACGGTGCGCGCCAGGCGCATCGGAGCCGCGGGCGCGGCCGCCGTGGCGGGCGCCGGGGACGGGGGCAGAGCCGAGGCTAGAGCCGCGCTCTCCCCGGCGGAGCCCGGCGTCTACACGGGCTCCATCGCCGCGCCCCCGGGCGTCTATCAGCTCGTCGGCCGCGTGGAGCGCAGCGGTCGCGTGGTGGGCGTCGACAGCATGCGCGTCGCGGTGGGAGCGCAGGGGATCGAGTTCGAAACGCTGGCGGCCGAACCCGATGTCCTCCAGCGCCTGGCCGACCGTTCCGGAGGCGCGTCGGCGCCGCTCGAGCGGCCCGAGCCCGTGCTGCGGCGGCTTCGCTCTCCGGACCTGGTGCGTTCGCGCCTCGCCCAGGTGGACCTGTTCCACAACCCGCTTCTCTTCGCGATTCTGGTGCTCGCCCTGGCGGTCGAATGGACGCTTCGGCGGCGGTTCAATCTCATGTAGGGCGTCTCCGTTCTTGTGTGCG
>WNFL01048297.1_pt3 | contig 10955 bp, 12 predicted proteins | sample 5400361 | NCBI WGS metagenome assembly WNFL01 (sample SAMN13153351, study PRJNA577476) | soil metagenome | isolation source: 40 cm soil on Douglas fir-dominated hillslope | place: USA:California | collected 2013-09-17 | reverse complement strand
AGGTTACGGAAGTAACCCGCGCCGAACGAAAGACCGCCGCTCGGAGAGTCCGTCGAGAACGGCGAAGCCGCTTCGGTCGAGGACTTCGCGTAACCACCGCAAATCTCCAGCGTGCCCGTGCTCGGCATGGCCGAAGCCGCGGCGGCGAACGCCGTGACCAACGCGAACATGAAGACCAACATGGCAATTCGGGTGCGATTCATTTGGTTCCCCCTTAGCGTGAACGGTGCGATCCCTTCCGCCCCTCACTGACTACGCCGCGACGAGATCCAGCGCAGTCCCCCTTTACTGGACGGGGAAACTATCGGCATTTCGGGGAGGAACCTTGAGCCCAGGCTAACCCTATGTTGTGGTCTATTTTACGAATGTAAGACCTGCCTGGATTGCGCCGGAATTCACTTGGTGGGGGGTAAGTGATTGGTGCGCTTCAGGGCGCGGCGCGGGCCAGCATGCGCTAGCGCATACGAGCTTGAAGCTAGAACCGACCCCGAGCCCGTTCCTTTGCGGGCAGGATCTCGAGGCAGGTCGTCCACCACCCCGTGCGGATCGTCTCCACGAACTCGGCGGGCAGGGACTCCTCCTCCATCTCGCGGGCCAGCGACTCGAAGTCGTACGCGACGGGGATGAAGCGCGCCTCGTCGCTTCCCTCTTCGAGGAGCGCGTACCACGTCTCCGTTCGTCCGTCGTTCGCGGGCCGCCCCACGGCGCCGACGTTGATGAGGATGCCGCCGTCCGGCAGCCGTCGCTGCCAGTGGATGCCGGTGTGGGAGCAAACCAAGGAATCCGCCTCCGCATCGCGGAGGAGCCTCATGAGAAACGCATCGGAGCACGCGGATTCCCAGAGGAACTCGTTCACGCGGCGGGGTGAGCCGTGACAGAGCAGGACGCGCCGGTTGGCGCGCGTGAAGCGGATCGAGGGTGGAAGCTTCGCCAGCTTCGCGCGCTCGATATCGGTGGTGCGGCGATCCGTGTAGTCGTAGGAACGCTGCGCATACTCGTTGTCGCGCGGGTGCGTGTACCCGCAGCCGCAATCCGGGCGCCGTTCCGCCAATGATTGATCGTAATTCCCCGCGATCGTCGAGATCCCGAACTCGTCGAGGATCGGATAGATCTTCCCCGGGTTCGGCCCGAAGCCGCCGAGATCGCCGAGGCAGAAGAGCGCCACCGCTCCTCGGCGCCGAGCGTCCTCCGCGACCGCGCGAAGCGCGACGTGATTGCTGTACGGACCGCCCAGGAGCGCGATCGTGCCTTCCGGGCTATGGTATGCTCCGAACCCTTTGAATCGCATGTTCTCCAGGAGACTCTAAACCTAAATGATCTGGGACGTCCTCCTCATCGGCGCCGGTCCCGCCGCGCTCTCGGCGGCGCTCTTCACGCGCATGCGCCGGATGTCCACGCTGCTCCTCGACACCGCCGTGGCGGGCGGCCAGCTCGCCTCGCTCTACCCCAAGAAGCCGGTCCACGACTACCCGTCCTACACGTACGTCATGGGCGAGGATCTCGGGAAGAACTTCGTGGACCAGGCGAAGCACATGGGCGCCGAGATCCACGAGCGCGAGCACGTGACCATGATCGCACGGGACGAGGAGCAGAATCTGATCCGCGTCACCTCGACCAAGGCGACCTATGAGGCACGCGCGGTCATCGTGGCCACGGGGGGTGGCGCCTTCGAGCCCCGGAAGATCAACAAGCCGGGCGAGGTGGAGCTGAGAGGAAAGGGTCTCTTCTATGGAATGCCGGACGTAGACGAGTCGAAAGGAAAACGCATCCTGGTCATCGGCGGCGGCGACTCGGCCCTCGAGTCCGCGCTCTCCGTGAAGGACGTGGCGGACGTGACCCTGATCCACATGCTGGACAAGTGGCAGGGCATGGACAACTACGTCGAGGAGATCAAGGAGTCGAAGATCCGCGCCATGCTCGAGACCGAAACGGTGGAGATTCGGGGCGACGGCAAGGTCCAGTCGGTCCTGGTCAAGAACAAGAAGACCGAGGCGACCGAGGAGATCCAAGTCGACATGGTCTCGATCAACATCGGCTTTCTCATGGACACCAAGATCATCCGCTCCTGGGGGCTCACGCTGGAGGGGAACCAGATCAAGGTGGACAACCTCATGAACACGAACATCAAGGGCGTGTTGAGCTGCGGGGACATCGCGACCTACCCGGGGAAGTACAAGCTCCTGATCACCGCCTGCAGCGAGGGCGCCGCCGCCGCGAACACGGCCTACATCTATGTGAAGGCGCCGAAGACCAAGGAAGGGGGCGACACCCAGCCCAAAGCCACCGAGACGCCCGCCTAGCTCGAGCCGCCCACCGTCAGCTCCCGGAAGCGGATCGTCGGCGCGGCGATGTTGTTCCGGAACTCGAGATCCCTCCCCACCCCGTCGATCCCCAGCAGCATCTCGTCCAGCCTGCCGGCCACCGTCACGCTCTCGACGGCTCGTGTCAGCTTGCCCTTCTCGATGAGCTGCCCGTCCACCTGCTGCGAGTACTCGCCCGAGACGATGTCCACGCCGAAGCCCGCGAGCCCCGTGACGTAGAGGCCGTTCGGCACCTCCTCCACGAGCTTGTGCGTGGAGGAGACCGCGTCCAGGTAGAAGTTCGTGGGCCCGATGGCGGGCAAGGTGTCGTAGCTGCGGATCCCGTTGCCCGTGGGCGAGGCGCCCGTGCGACGCGCGGTCGCGCCCGTATGTAAGAGCTGCCGGAGCACCCCCTGGTCCACGACGAGGGTGCGGCGGGTCTGCACGCCTTCGCCGTCGAAATAGCGCGTTCCAAGGCCGCGGCGCATGGCACCGTCGTCGATGATCGTGACCAAGGGGCTTGCGATCTGCTGCCTGTGCTTCCCGGCCAGGAAGGACCGGTTTTCCAGAATGTTCAGCGCGCTGAAGGCCGGGAAGAGATTCCCCACGAACGCGCCCGCCGCCTCGGCCGAGAAGACCACCGGCATCTTGGCCGAAGGGATGGGGCCCGCGCCCAGCCGCGCCAGCGCGCGCTCGACGGCGAGCTGCCCGATCTGCTCGGGGCGGGTGAGGTCGCTCAGGAACCGCTTCCGGTCGGTGTAGTTGCCCTCGCGCCTCTGCGTCCCCTGCGTGGCGATGGGGGTGGCGCTGAGCCAGACCACGCTGGCCTTGTAGGTTTGACGCGGTATGTACGTGTTCGAGAAGTAGACGTCCAGGGTCGCGGCGCCGCAGCGGACGTCGCGCGTGGTCTGGATGCGCTTGTCCTGGGCGAAGGCGCTGTCCTCGGCCGCCTTGGACATGCGGATCAGGTCCTCGGGACGGAGCGCCGCGATCGCGTCGTCGTAGGTTTCGAGATTGGTCTGGGTGACGGAAAGGAACTCGGAGATCTTGTTCTCGTCCCGCGGGGTGGCCGCGTTCGTCAGGGCCATCGTCCGGTTCACGAGCTCGGTCAGCACGTTGTCGCGCAGATCGGTCGTCGAGAGGAACCCCATCCGCCGGTCGCGGAAGACGCGGAGCCCGACCCCCTGCACCGAGGACTGCTGGAGCAGCTCGATCACGCCCGAGCGCATCCGGACCTCGGTCGTGGTGCTCTGCTCCACGTAGACCTCGGCCTCCTGCGCGCCCGAGCGCTCGGCTTGGAGGCGGATCTTGTCGGCGAGATCGATGGCGCTCAGGCGTGCCATGCTAGAGTGCTGCGCCTCCGACGGTGATCGAGGAGAAGCGCACGGTCGGCTGCCCCACACCCACCGGCACCAGCTGTCCGTCCTTGCCGCACATCCCGCGCGTCAGCTCCACCTTGAGATCGTTCCCGATCCCCTCGATGCGCTGCATCGTGAGGAGCGAGTTCCCCACCAGCACCGCGCCGCGCGCGGGGCGCGTCAGTTTGCCGTTCTCGATCCAGTAGCCTTCGCGCACCGCGAAATTGAAGTTCCCGCTCGAGGTCTCGACCGAGCCGCCGCCCAGCTCCGCGGCGTAGAAGCCCTTCGTGATCCCGCTCAGGAGGGAGCCCGGGTCGCTCGTGCCGTTGTCGATGTAGGTGTTGGTCATGCGCGGAAGCGGCCAGTTCCGGTAGGTCATCCGCCGGCCGTTGCCGGTGGAGCGCTGGGTCATGAGCCAGCCGTTCTGCTTGTCCACGAGATAGGACTGGAGCACGCCTGAATCGACCGCGACCGTCCGCTGGGCGGGCGTGCCCTCGTCGTCGAAGGTGAACGAGCCGCGCCCGTTCGGCCAGCGCCCGTCGTCCACCACGCGCACGAGCGGTGAGGCGATCCGCGTGCCCTGGAGGCCGGCGAGGATCGAGGTGCCGCGCCGGATTCCATCGGCTTCGAGCGCATGCCCCAGCGACTCGTGGATGAGCACGCCGCCCCAGCCCGGGGCGATCACCACCGGCATCGCGCCCGCCGGCGCGGGACCCGCGTCCAGGAGACGCACCGCCTGGAGCGCGGCGGCCTTCGCCGCGTCCTCCACGCTCACCCGCGCGAAATACTCGGAGCCCACCCGGCCGCCCAGCGTCGCGAGCCCGCTCCCGCGCTTTCCGTTGCTGAGCGCCGTCGGGACGCAGGCGATGCTGGTGAAGTACTGGCGGTCCAGGACGAAGACGCCCTCGGACGTGCCGATCAAGACGTCCCGCATCTCGTCCAGGTAGTCGATCCGCACCGACACGATCCGCGGATCGGCGGCGCGCGCCGCGGCGTCCATGCGCGTCAGGAGGTCCAGCTTCCCCGCCTCCAGCATGAGGGGTTCCGGATTTACGAGCGTGAAGGGCGGCGCGGGATTCCGCAGGGACACGTCGATCGGATGGGTGGGGCTCTGCGTGTCCACGACGCTCGAGGCCACGCGCGCGGCGTCGAGGAGGGAGTTGAAGGAGATCTCGTCCGAGAACGCGAACCCGGTCTGGTTCCGGCGCACCACGCGCACCCCCGCGCCGCGCGGATACCCGTACGACACCGAGTCGATCTTCCCCCCGTCCAGCACGATCGAGGTGCGAAAGCGCTGCTCGGCGAACACGTCCGCCGCGTCCCCGCCCCGCTTGAGCGCCTCCTGGAGGATCCGGTTCAGGGTCTCCTCGTTCAGGACGTCGCGGAGCTCCTGCCCGATCCCCATGATGGCGGACTCTGCGATCCGGGGATGGAAGAGGGAAACCGCCTCGGGGAGACCCGCGGCCAGGGCGCCGGTCAGGAGGGCGCCCTTTCGGAGGAAATCCCTTCGGGAGATGGGATCGGGAGGCATCCAGGGGAGCGTTGCAGATTCCCAGGCGTGTTGCAAGCGCTCGGGAAGCTCTGATAACGTGAGGCAGCGGTTGGAGCGCGGCTCCACGACATCCACGGCGAGGGGCGGAATGGAACGAATCCGGAACAGGATCTTCTCGGTGGAAGAAGCGAACCGGCTCATCCCCTACCTCGAACAGGCCCTGGGCTCCCTCTCCGTCTCCGCGCGGGACATCGCGGCGCTCCAGCGCGAGGCCCAGGTCCTGACCGCCATCGAATCCACCGGCGCCACCAGCAAGAACCACGACGTCCGCGAGCTTCGCGAGAAGGAAGTGCTGAGCGCGCGGATGCTGGAGGAGTTCCGCGCCTCGCTTCACGAGATCGCCTCGCGCGGTTGCATCCTGCGCGACCTGGATCTCGGCCTCGTGGACTTCTACACCATGGCGCGCGACAGGGTCGTCTGCCTCTGCTGGCGGCTGGGCGAGCCGCGCATCGGGCACTGGCACACCACGGACGAGGGCTTCTCAGGACGGCGGCCCTTGTCCGAGCTTCCCTAGCCTTAGCCTCTCCCGGCCCTCCCGTGGACGCCCGTGACGTCGCACGCGTTCTGGACGAGATCGCGAGCCTCCTCGAGCTCAAGGGCGAGAACTCCTTCAAGATCCGCGCGTACGAAAACGCCGCGCGCGCCCTCGACGGCCTGACCCAGGACCTGGGAGCCCTGGTCGAGTCGGGCACCCTCACCGGGGTCCGCGGCATCGGCGACAGCATCGCGCAGAAGATCACCCAGCTCTGGAAGACGGGATCCATGCCGTTCCACGAGGAGCTCCTGGCGCAGGTGCCTCCGGGGTGGGCCGAGATGGTCCGCGTGCCGGGCCTGGGCGCCAAGCGCGTGCGCCTCCTGGGCGAGCTGCTCCAGATCACGACGGTGGCGCAGCTCAAGGACGCCGCCTCGAAGGGCCAGATCCGCGTGCTCAAGGGATTCGGCGAGCAGTCCGAGCGGAAGATCCTGGACGGCATCGCGCTGCTCGAGAAGGGCGCGGGGCGGTACCTCGCGGGCGACATCCGTCCGATCGCGGAGGAGCTCCTCGAGAAGCTCCGGGCGCTGGCACCTCTCGACGCCTCGGAGGTGGGCGGGAGCCTCAGGCGCTGGATGGAGACCGTGAAGGACGTGGATCTCCTCGTCGCGACGAAGAAACCCGAGAAGGTGGCGAAGGCATTTCTCACGCTCGTCCCCGGCGCGGGGACGACCGGAAGCGGCGATACCAAGCTCTCGGTGCGGCTGGACACCGGTCTCGCGATCGATCTCAGGATCGTGAGCCCCGCGCAGTACCCCTTCGCCCTCCACTACTTCACGGGCAGCGTGGCGCACAACGTCCGCGTCCGCTCCCGCGCCATCGAGCGAGGGATGAGCCTCAACGAGTACGAGCTCTCCGGGAAGAAGCACGCCCCGATCCGGACCGAGGCCGATCTCTTCGAAGTGCTGGACCTCGAGTACATCGAGCCCGAGCTGCGGGAGGACCGCGGCGAGATCGAGGCCGCGGAGACGAAGAAGCTCCCCCGCCTCGTCACGATGAAGGACATGGTTGGAATTCTCCACTGCCACACGACCTACAGCGACGGGCGCTCCACCCTGACCGAGATGGCGGAGGCCGCGGTGGCCCACGGCGCGGAGTACCTCGGCATCTCGGACCACAGCCAGTCCGCGCGCTACGCCGGCGGGCTGAGCGAGGACTCCCTGCGCTTGCAGGCGGCCGAGATCCAGAAGTGGAACAAGGCGTCCGGAAAGCTGCGACTTCTCAAGGGAGCCGAGGTGGACATCCTGCCCGACGGCACGCTGGACTATCCCGACCGGGTCCTCGAGAAGCTGGACTTCGTGGTGGCCTCGGTGCATACCGCCTTCGGCCTGGACGAGAAGGCCATGACCCAGCGCGTGGTGCAGGCCCTCCGCAACAAGCACGTCTCGATCCTGGCGCATCCCACCGGGCGGTACTTGTTGGAGCGGGACGGATTCAAGATCTCCCTCGAGGAGATCTACCGCGTGGCCGCGGAGGAGGGGGTCATCGTGGAGATCAACTCCAACCCGCATCGCCTGGACCTGGACTGGCGCGAGGTCATCCAGGCCAAGTCGCGCGGCGTGCGTTTCGCGGTCAACCCGGACGCGCACCAGGCCAGCTACGGAGACCTCCGCTACGGACTGGGCATGGCGCGCAAGGCGTGGCTCACGCCGGACGACGTGGTGAACACGCTCCCCGCGGAGAAACTCTTGAAGCTCTTCCGGAGCCGGAGGAAGTGAAACGCCGTCCGGCGGGGCCCCCGACCGTGCGCTTCTATCCCAACGACCCCGACGCCCCGGTGGGCCTGGAATCCGTGGCCCCCGTCGAGCCCGACGCGAAGGAGCCCTCCTTCACGATCGAGGGCGCCCGCTACGCCCCCGCCGCCTACGACCCCGGCACGCCGGAGTTCCAGTACTGGCAGGGCGAGGTGGCTCTGGCGCGCACCATCCGCGTCTGGGAAGACCTCCTGGACCGCGACTTCACGCGGTGGCACGACGACCGTCCTCTTGTCGTGAAGCTCCGCGCCGGGAAGGATCTCAACGCCTTCTACGACCGGAAGAGCCTCCAGTTCTTCTACGACGTGGACAAAGAGACGAAACGCACGGTGTACGCCGCGGAGTCCGTGGACATCGTGGCCCACGAGGCGGGCCACGCGGTCCTGGACTGCTACCAGCCCGGGTTCTGGTCCACGCCGGACCTCGAGACCGCGTCCTTCCACGAGGCGTTCGCGGACTGTTCCGCGCTCCTCGTGACGCTGACCGATCCCGCCGTCTGCCGCGCGTTGATCGATGAGGCCGGCGGATCCTGGGAGAAGAGCAACCAGGTCTCGCGCCTGGCGGAGGCGCTGGGCCGCGCGATCCACGACAACTACGGCGCGGGATCGGTAAGCGATCCCACGCGTCTGCGCGACGCGCGAAACCGGTTCCGGTACACGGATCCGGAATCCCTTCCCTCCGGCGCGGACGACACGGAGCTGGCGGCGGAGCCGCACTCCTTCTCGCGCGTGTTCACGGGAGCCTTCTACGACGCGATGGTGCTGGTCTTGGCCCGGGAGATGAAGAAGCGTCCCGGATCGGAAGCGATCGAGACGGCGCGCGGCCTCCTGGGCCGGGCGCTGGCGCGGGCGATCGAGAAACTCCCGCCGGGACACGCGCGGTACGCGGATATTGGTATCCTCATGCGCTCGGCCGATCAGACCGAGGAAGGCGGCCTGGCCACGCGTGAGATCGAGGCCGGATTCGCACGGCACGGGATCGAGCTCACCGCGCTGGGCAAGGCCAGGAAAGGGATGGGCGCCCTCCGCTCCCTCGATCCCGAGCACCCCGGGGGGCTCGGCGCGATGCGCGCCGCGCTCCATCTTCCGCCCGCCACGGCTGGCGCGAGCAGTACTTCCATGTCGACGAGTACGTGCTGCGAGGCAAGAGGCTCGGCACCTTCGACGGGGTCATCGTGCGCGTGCCGTGCGGCTGCACGATCGTGCGCGGGCCGTCGGGCGACGTCTCGAACCTGACGCTGGCGCCCCATCCCCATCCCAATCCCACCGATCTCATGCGCTCGCTCCGGCCCTGGATCCGGCTCGACGCGATCCACCCCGTCCGCGGCGCCCGCGGGAGAGCGCGCGAGTTCTTCAAAGAGCGGAAGCCCTTCCGCCTCACGGCCGAAGGGCTCCTGACCCGCGTCTATTTCGATTCCAGCAGCTAGACGGTCTCTCCGGGCTTCACCATCAACACCTCGATCCCGGTTCCCTTGAGGAGTTCCCGCAGCTCTTCAGGTCTTCCCGTCAGCGCCGGGAACGTGGAATGGTGGATGGGCAGCACATGCTTCACGTTCAGGAGCTTCGCGGCGTAGGAGGCCTCGAGCGGGGACATGGTGTAGAGATCCCCGATCGGGAGCGCCGCGATTACGGGCTTGTAGATCTCCCCGATCAGCTTCATGTCGTAGAAGACTGGATGACGAAGCCCGCGGGATCTCCGACAGCGAGGAGCTGATCCCCCATATCGAACGAGCTCGAGTGGACCGCGTTCGTCATGGTGACGCGGATCCCGGCCACCGACAGCGTGCCGCCTTTCCCCATGCCGTGGATCTTCTTCATCTCCTTCCGCTCGTAGTACTCCGCCATCTCGTGGATGCAGACGATCTCGGGGTCGTGCTTCTTCACGATCGCGTTCAAGTCGGCGATGTGGTCACCGTGCGCGTGCGTGAGTAGCAGGACGTCGATCTTCGGGAGCGCCTTCGCCTCCGCCGTGGCGACGGGATTCGTGTCCACCCACGCGTCCGCGAGGACGTTCTTCCCCGAGGCCGAACGGTAGAGCACCGTGCCGTGCCCGATCCACGTGATCCCGACGCCCAGGTCCTGCTTGGTCATGACTCCGCCGGACTGTTCCTTTTTCATCGCTGCCTCCTGGCCGCTACCCGGCGGCCGAGCGTGACGTTCAGCCGGGACGGAGCGCCGGCATTTCCTCCGAACGCTCCAGCACGGGCGGAGCCGACCCCAGCGCGAGCGCCTGCTCCACCGCCTCTCCCAGCGCCTCGTATTCCGACTTGATGAACCCCTCCACCCGCTCCGCGATGATGCCCGTTCCGTCCACAACGAAGACGGTCGGGACCGTCGTGATCCGGTACGCCCGGGAGGCGTGGTACGGAGCCGACTGCCACGCGAGCGGAAACACCAGCTTGTGCTTGTCCCGGAAGGCGCGCGCCGTTTCCTCGTCGTCCTCGGCGATGGCGAGGAAGAAGCGGTCTTCTCTCTCCAGCGCCTTCGCGAGAGAGCCGAGCCGCGACACCACCATCTCGCTCGTGGCGCATTCCTCCTTGAAGAAGACGAGGATGCCTCCGCCCGGATCGAGGAGGTCGTGCAGGCTCCGGTATCCTCCGCCCACGAGCGGGAGGTTGAAGTCCGGCGCGCGCTCTCTCAACGGCGCTTCCTCTTCTTCGCGACCTTCTTCTTCACGACCTTCTTCTTCCTGATTTTCTTCTTGGGAGGCTCCTCCCGGGACGCGCGCTCCCAGGGCGGAAGCTTCCCGCTCAGGAAGTATCGGGCGCTGGGACAGAGGTCCACGACCGGACAGATCGAGCACCTGGGCTTCCGGGCGATGCAGACCCGCCGCCCGTGATGGATGAGAAGATGCGCGAAGAGGATCCATTCCTCGCGAGGCACCACCCTGCTCGACGTCGCCGGGCGTTCCGGCGCGGGTCAGCCCCAGGCGGCGGGACAGGCGATACACGTGGGTGTCCACGACGACCCCGACGGCGATCCCGTAGCCCGTTCCCAGCACCACATTCGCGGTCTTGCGCGCCACGCCGGGAAGCTCGAGAAGCTCTTCCATGGTGGCGGGCACGCGGCCCTGATGCACTTCGGTGAGCCGGCGCGAAGCGCCGAGGAGCGACTTCGCCTTGTTGTGGTAGAACCCGGTCGTGCGGATGAGATCCTCCAGATCCTCGACCGGCGCGTCCTTCATCGCCCTGGCGTCGGGATAACGCTTAAAGAGCGCGGGCGTGACCTTGTTCACCCGCTCGTCGGTGCACTGCGCGGAGAGGATGGTGGCCACGAGGAGCTGGAAGGGATCCTCGTGACGGAGCGCGCAGGCGGCGTCCGGATAGGCCGCCTTCAGGCGCTCGATCAGAGCCAGGACGCGGGGGTCAGTTGATTCGCTTGTCGCGGGGATAGAGATGGCGCACACGCTCGATCCGCTCCTGGGTCTTCGTGGCGTTGGTCAGGATCTGGAGCAGGGCCT
>WNFL01397502.1_pt1 | contig 10956 bp, 10 predicted proteins | sample 5400361 | NCBI WGS metagenome assembly WNFL01 (sample SAMN13153351, study PRJNA577476) | soil metagenome | isolation source: 40 cm soil on Douglas fir-dominated hillslope | place: USA:California | collected 2013-09-17 | reverse complement strand
GTCGCCGACAACATGGGCCACATCGAGCTGTCGCGCGATCGCGACCTGATCGTGGTGGCGCCGGCCTCGGCGGATTTCATGGCGAAGCTCGCGCACGGTCTTGCCGACGATCTCCTGTCGACGCTCTGCCTGGCGCGGCGCTGTCCCTTGCTGCTCGCGCCGGCGATGAACGTGGAGATGTGGGAAAACCGCGCGACGCAGCGCAACCTGGAAATGCTTTACGAGGACGACGTCCTCTTTGCCGGTCCGACGGCAGGTGACCAGGCTTGCGGCGAGACCGGCCTGGGGCGGATGCTCGAGCCGGCCGGCATCGTCGACGAGATCGAGGTCTTCTTCCAGCCGAAACGGCTCGCCGGCAAGCATGTCCTGATCACGGCGGGCCCCACCGAGGAGCCGGTCGACCCGGTTCGGGTCCTGACCAACGCGAGCTCGGGGAAGATGGGATATGCCGTCGCTCGAGCCGCGCGCGAGGCAGGCGCCGAGGTGACGCTGGTGAGCGGCCCGGTGGCGCTCGCGACTCCGCAAGGAGTGTCGCGAGTGGACGTGCGCACCGCGCAGGAAATGTTCGATGCGGTGAAGAAGAGCGTGCAATCCTCGGACGTCTTCATCTCCGTCGCCGCGGTGGCGGACTACCGGGTCAAGAACCCTTCGAGTCAGAAGATAAAGAAGGCGGGCGGCAAGGACCTGTCGCTCGACCTGGAGGAGAACCCGGACATCCTCGCCTGGGTCGCGGCGCTGCCGAAGCCGCCGTTCTGCGTCGGCTTCGCCGCGGAAAGCGAGAAGCTCGCGCAGAACGCGACCGCCAAGCGCGCGAAGAAGAAGTTGCCGCTCATCGCCGCCAACCTGGCGCAGGAAGCGCTGGGCGCCGAGCAGAGCTCGATCGTCCTGTTCGACGATCGCGGCGAGCATCCGCTCGGGCGCGGGCCGAAGATCGAGCTGGCGCGCAAGCTGCTGGAGCACGTCGCCGGCATGCTGCCGCCGGAAAAATGAGAAAGCTCGAAGTAAAGATCCTCGACGAGAGGATCCGCGTCATGCTGCCGCGCTACGCGACCGAAGGCGCCGCCGGGCTGGATCTGCGGGCCTGCATCGATTCGGCCCTGACCTTGAATCCCGGCGACAGCCAGCTCGTGTCTTCCGGGATCGCGATTCACGTCGGAGATCCGGGATACGCCGCCGTCGTCCTGCCCCGCTCGGGCCTGGGCGCGAAGAACGGCATCGTCCTCGGCAACCTCGTCGGCCTCATCGACTCCGATTATCAGGGGCCGCTGATGGTCTCGCTCTGGAATCGCGGCAAGGCGGCGTTCACGGTGCAACCGCTCGATCGCATCGCGCAGCTGGTGGTGGTGCCGGTGGCGCAGGTGGAGTTCGAGGTGGTGGAGGAATTCGCCGCCAGCGCCCGCGGCGCCGGCGGTTTTGGTTCTACCGGGAAAGTTTAAACAGCAAGAAGTTAAGCCGCGGAAACCTAGCTCAGCATGTCTGCCCAGATATTCTGGGCCCAGCTCCAGCCATAGATGCCTTCCTGCGCATTGCGCGCGCCGGACACGCCGTTGGAGCCCGGGACGATGGTCACCGTCTTTTCCTTCTCGTTCCACTGGTGCACGGAAGCGACGTGGATGACCTCGGTGTCCGACACGAAGCTGTAGCAGGTGTTGCTGAGAACCGGATTGGGATTCGGCGCCGCGCCGTTCAGCAGCGCGACGATGGCCGCCGCCGCGATCTTGCCCTGCTGGTTCGCCATGTGGCCGGACTTCGGCAGCGCCGGCGCGGAAAGCGTCGCGTCGCCGAGCACGTGCACGCCCGGGACCGCGGTGGACTCCATCGTGCGCCAGTCGACGTTGCACCAGCGGTTGTTGGTGGTGATGAGGCCGGCCTTGAGCGCGATATCGCCGGCGCGGTGCGGCGGCACGATGTTCAGCACGTCGCCGGTGACGTCGTCGAGCTCGAGCTTGACGGTCATCGTCCTGGCGTCGATCTCCACGGCTTTCGAGTTGCCGCGGTACTCGATCATTCCGGGGTAGAGCTCGGCCCAGGCCTTCCTGAAAAGCGGCCCCTTGGAGGTCAGGTCGGGATTCGCGTCGACCAGCAGGATCTTCGAGTGGGGCTTGGCTTTCTTGAAATAGGAAGCGACCTGGCACGCGCGCTCGTAAGGCCCGGGCGGGCAGCGATAGGGCGCCAGCGGCACCGACAGCACGAATACGCCGCCGTCTTTCATCGCCTCGAGCTGCCGGCGCAGCTGCAGCGTTTGCGGGCCCGCTTTCCACGCGTGGAGCACGCGCCCTTCTTTTTCGGCCGCCTGATAGCCCGGCATTTCGTTGAAAAGGAAATCGACCGCGGGCGAGACGACGAGCCGGTCGTAAGAGAGGCTGGCGCCGTTTGCGAGCTTGACGGTGCGTTTCGCGGTATCCACGTCCGTGGCTTCGTCCACGATCAGCCGCACGCCGCGCTTCGCCAGGCCTTCGTAGCCGCGGCTGATGTCGGACATCGTCCTCGAGCCGCCGAGCACGAGGTTGGAGGTCGGGCAGGAGACGAAGCTGCGGTTGCGCTCGACCAGCGTCACGTCAATTGCGGGATCCCACATGCGGATGTACTTCGCGGCGGTCGCACCGCCGAAGCCGCCGCCGATCACGACCACGCGCGCCTTCGCGCCGGCGTTGCTGGTCCCGGTGCTCGCGCAGCCGGCCGCCGAGAGCGCCGCGGCGGCGCCGGTCAGCTTCAGGAATTCACGTCGTTTCAGCTGCGCCATCCTCGCCTCCTATTTTTTCGCGGCGAAATAGTCGGCGAGCTCGACGATCTGCTGGTCGGTATAGCCTTTCGCGATCTGATGCATGACCGTCGCGGGGCGGGTGCCGTCCTTGAACACCTGCATCTGCGAGATCAGCTGCGCTTTCGGCATTCCCGCCAGCGAGGCCACTTCCTTCGTGACGCTGCGGCCTTCGGTGCCGTGGCAGCCGGCGCAGGTGGCGGCCAGGCTGCGCACGGCAGCCGCGTTGTCCTGGGCGAGACCAGCGCCGCAGGCGCAGAGAAGGGCCGCCGCAAGGAGAAGTCTGGGAGTCATCGGATCTGCGCTCGAGCGTTCGTGGTTTGCAAAAAAGGTAAACCCGCGCGCGAGAAAGCGCAATCGGGGAGAGCGGCCAACAAAAAAGGCCGCGCGAAGGCGGCCTTTTTTGTCGCAACCACCCGGATCAGGCGACCGTAGCGGGCTCTTCCTCGAATTTGAGGATGATCTTCTCCGCCTCGCCGAGGTCGATCGTCACCTTGCCGCCGTGCTGCAGCTTGCCGAAGAGAAGCTCGTCGGCAAGCGCCCGGCGGATGGTGTCCTGGATCAGCCGCGCCATCGGGCGGGCGCCCATCAGCGGGTCGAAGCCTTTCTTCGCCAGGTGCTCCTTCAGCGCCTGGGTGAAATTGGCCTCCACCTTCTTCTCGGCGAGCTGCTCGTCGAGCTGCATCAGGAACTTCTCCACCACGCGCATGATGATGCCGTGGTCGAGCGAGCGGAACGAGATGATCGCGTCCAGCCGGTTGCGGAACTCGGGCGTGAACATGCGCTTGATCGACTCCATCTCGTCGCCGGCCTGCTTCGAGAGCGTGAAGCCCATGTTGTTCTTGGCGAGCGACTCGGCGCCGGCGTTGGTCGTCATGACGATGCAGACGTTCCGGAAGTCGGCCTTCCTGCCGTTGTTGTCGGTGAGCGTGCCGTGGTCCATGACCTGGAGCAGGATGTTGAAGATGTCCGGGTGCGCCTTCTCGATCTCGTCGAGCAGCAGCACCGAGTAAGGCTTCTTCGTGATCTGCTCGGTGAGCAGGCCGCCCTGCTCGAAACCGACGTATCCCGGCGGCGCGCCGATGAGCCGCGATACCGCGTGGCGCTCCATGTACTCGGACATGTCGAAGCGGATCAGCTCGATTCCCATGCAGTAGGCGAGCTGGCGCGCGACCTCGGTCTTGCCGACGCCGGTCGGGCCGGAGAACAGGAAGTTGCCGATCGGCTTCTGCGGATTGCCGAGGCCGGAGCGCGCCATCTTGATGGCGGCGGCGAGCGCGTCGATCGCCTGGTCCTGGCCGAAGACGACCGCCTTCAGGTCGCGGTCGAGGTTCGCCAGCGCGCTACGGTCGTCGGTCGAGACGCTGCGCGGCGGGATGCGCGCGATCTTGGCGATGATCTCCTCGATCTCGGTCTTGCCGATGATCTTCTTCTGCTTGGCCTTGGGCGCGATGCGCTGCGCGGCGCCGGCTTCGTCGATGACGTCGATCGCCTTGTCAGGCAGGTGGCGGTCGTTGATGTAGCGCGCCGAGAGCTCCGCCGCGGTGGTGAGCGCGTTGGCGGTGTATTTCACGCTGTGGTGGGCCTCGAAGCGGGTCTTGAGCCCCTTCAGGATCTCCACGGTCTCGTCTACCGAGGGCTCGACCACGTCGATTTTCTGGAAGCGCCGGGACAGGGCATGGTCCTTCTCGAACACCCCGCGGTACTCATTGTAGGTCGTCGCGCCGATGCACTTCAGCTGGCCGGTGGACAGCACGGGCTTCAGCAGGTTGGACGCATCCAGCGTGCCGCCCGACGCCGCGCCGGCGCCGATGACGGTGTGGATCTCGTCGATGAACAGGATCGCGTTCGGGTTGTCGACGAGCTGCTTCAGCACCGCCTTGAGCCGCTGCTCGAAATCGCCGCGATACTTGGTGCCGGCGAGCAGCGCGCCCATGTCGAGCGCATACACCGTGCATTTGGCGAGCAAGTCGGGAACGGCGCCCTCTACGATGCGCCGCGCCAGTCCCTCGGCGATGGCGGTCTTGCCCACGCCGGCTTCGCCCACCAGCAGCGGGTTGTTCTTGCGGCGGCGGGTCGATCTTGCCCGCGAGCGCGAGCGAATTCAGGTTCTGGGTGTAGTTGTCGAGCGGGCTGTTGGAGGTCTCGGCCTGGCCTTCCTGGTCGGCCTCGGGGTCCGCCGACTTGCCCTGGTGGGCCTGCGGCGTCTTGGTGATGCCGTGCGAGATGTAGTTCACCACGTCGAGCCGTGCGATGCCCTGCTGCTGCAGGAAATACACCGCGTGCGAATCCTTCTCGCCGAAGATGGCGACCAGCACGTTGGCGCCGGTCACTTCCTTCTTGCCGGAGGACTGCACGTGCAGGATGGCGCGCTGGATCACCCGCTGGAAGCCGAGCGTCGGTTGAGTGTCCACCTCGCGGTCCGCCGCGATGCGCGGCGTCTGCTCGGCGATGTGCTGGGTCAGGTTCTTGCGCAGCTCGTCCATGTTGGCGCCGCATGCGCGCAGAACTTCTGCGGCGGTCGGGTTGTCCAGCAGCGCGAGCAGGAGGTGCTCGACGGTGATGAACTCGTGGCGCTTCTGGCGCGCCTCGACGAACGCCATGTGCAGACTGACTTCAAGCTCCTGGGCGATCATTCCTTACCTTTCACCTACGTTGGCTCCATGACACACTGTAGCGGATGCTGATGCTTTCGGGAGTATGCCGCGACTTGCTGCACTTTGGTTTTGGCGACATCGTTCGGATAGACCCCACACACGCCAATGCCTTCCCGGTGCACCTTTAGCATCACCTGCGTCGCCCTCTCCCGCGACATGCCGAAGAACTTCTGCAGCACCACCACGACGAATTCCATCGGCGTGTAGTCATCATTCAGCAGCATGACCTTGTACATCGGCGGAGGCTTCAGTTTGCTGCGCTGCGCCTCCAGTGTCGTGTCGTCTTTGAACTGCGCCATGCCACCTTGTTGAGCGCCGTCTAGCCCCCTGAAATCGGACAGTTTCCGTGTGCGTCCGTTCCCGCTCTGTTGCCATGAAAACCCAGTACCACCTTCCGTTCTATCCTAGTCTTAGTAGCGGGCGCGTGCAATGCGGCAAAGGGAACATGGCGGACCGAATTGCGGTGCTTTTTCACGGTCTTGGCGCGCGCGCGACACTCGGCCGACGGCCCTTGACGACACCCGGCAGGGCGCGTAAAAGGCGGGCTGTGTTTGGATTCTGGCTGTCTGTTTCGCCATCAGGTACCAACCGGCGGCGGGGTCGTGGAGTTCCAGGCATGGCTCGGGTCAAACGCCCGGTAGCTCAATCAACAATCAGGGAGAGCAGATGGCAACAGGCACCGTGAAGTGGTTCAACGACGCGAAAGGCTACGGGTTCATCACCCCGGACGACGGCAGCGAGGATCTTTTCGCGCATTTTTCCGCGATCAACATGTCGGGCTTCAAGACCCTCAAAGAAGGTCAGAAAGTCAGCTTCGACGTGGTGCAGGGGCCAAAAGGCAAGCAGGCCTCGAACATCCAGAAGAGCGGCTAGCCAGGCCGCCTGAGTAAAAAAGCCGCCCGAGGGCGGCTTTTTTTATTGGCGAGTCCTGTTTTGGTGCAGGAAACCCCTACATTCTCTCGATCATCGCCTGGCCGAAGCCGGAGCAGGACACCTGCTTGGCGCCCTGCATCTGACGCGCGAAATCGTACGTGACGATCTTGTCCTGGATGGCTTTCTCCATCGACTTGATGACGGCATCGGCGGCTTCCACCCAGCCCATATGGCGCAGCATCATTTCGGCGGAAAGGATCTCCGAGCCGGGATTCACGTAGTCCTTGCCGGCGTACTTGGGCGCCGTACCGTGGGTGGCCTCGAACATCGCCACGGTGTCGCTCATGTTGGCGCCGGGCGCGATCCCGATGCCTCCGACCTCCGCCGCCAGGGCGTCTGAAATATAGTCGCCGTTCAGGTTGGTGGTCGCGAGCACGTCGTACTCCGCCGGCCGAAGCAGGATCTGCTGCAGCATCGCGTCGGTGATGACGTCTTTGATGACGATGTCCGGCCCGCCTTTCGGATTCCTGAAGCTGTGCCAGGGTCCGCCGTCGACCGGCTTCGCGCCGAACTCCTTGACCGCGAGCTTATAGCCCCATTCGCGGAATCCGCCTTCGGTGAATTTCTGGATGTTGCCCTTGTGCACCAGGGTCACCGACTTGCGCTTGTTGTCGATGGCGTACTGGTAGGCGCGCCGGATCAGGCGCTCCGAGCCTTCGATCGAGATCGGCTTGATGCCGATCGCGGAGGTGTTGGGGAAGCGGATCTTCTTGACCTTCATTTCCTTGATCAGGAAGTCGATGACTTTCTTCGCCTCCGCGGACTGCGCCGGCCACTCGATACCCGCATAGATGTCCTCGGCGTTCTCGCGGAAGATCACCATGTCCACGTCCTCGGGTTTCTTCAGCGGCGAGGGCACGCCGGTGAACCAGCGCACCGGACGCAGACAGACATAAAGGTCGAGCTCCTGGCGCAGCGCGACGTTGATGGATCGCATGCCGCCGCCCACCGGCGTGGTGAGCGGGCCCTTGATCGAGACCACATATTCCTTCGACGCCGCCAGGGTTTCCTCGGGCAGCCACATGTTCTCGCCGTACACCTTGCAGGACTTCTCTCCGGCGAACATCTCCATCCATACGATCTTGCGCTTGCCGCCGTAGGCTTTCTTCACTGCGGCGTCGACCACCTTGAGCATCACCGGGGTGATGTCGACGCCCGTGCCGTCGCCCTCGATGTACGGGATGATCGGGTTGTCGGGCACCGACAGCGAGAAATCCTTGTTGACCTTGATCTTTTCGCCGCCCGAGGGAATCTTGATGTGTTCGTAGGCCATGAGACGTTGAATTAGACGCTCACACGGCGAACGCGTCCATCGCGGCGTTGAGGGTAACGCTGGGGCGCATCACTTCGCCCGCCTTGCTCGGGCTCGTGGCGTAGTACCCGCCGATGTCCGCGCGCTTGCCCTGGACTGCGTTCAGCTCGTCGACGATCTTTTTCTCGTTTTCTGCCAGGCGCTTGGCGAGCGGCGCGAAGCGGGCCTTGAGCTCCGAGTCTTCGGTCTGGGCCGCGAGCGCCTGCGCCCAGTAAAGGGCGAGGTAGAAGTGGCTGCCGCGATTGTCGAGCTGCCCGGCCTTCGGCGAGGGCGTCTTGTTGTTGTCGAGCAGCTTGCCGGTGGCCTCGTCGAGCGTCTTGGCGAGGATCATCGCCTTCTTGTTGTTGTGCTTGAAGCCGACGTCTTCGAGCGACACCGCGATCGCCATGAACTCGCCGAGCGAATCCCAGCGCAGGTGGTTCTCCTCCACCAGCTGCTGCACGTGCTTCGGCGCCGAGCCGCCGGCGCCGGTCTCGAACATGGCGCCGCCCGCCATCAGGGGCACGATCGATAGCATCTTCGCGCTGGTGCCGAGCTCCATGATCGGGAAGAGGTCGGTGAGGTAGTCGCGCAGGATATTCCCCGTCACCGAGATGGTGTCCTTGCCGCGGATCACGCGCTCGAGAGTGAAGCGCATCGCGCGCACCTGCGACATGATTTGGACATCGAGCCCGGTCGTGTCGTGGTCCTTGAGGTAGCGACGCACCTTCTTGATGATCTCGTTCTCGTGCGGGCGGTATTCGTCCAGCCAGAACACCGCCGGCGTGTTGGACTGGCGCGCCCGGGTGACCGCGAGCTTGACCCAGTCGCGAATTGCCGCGTCCTTGGTCTGGCACATGCGCCAGATGTCGCCCGCCCCGACGCTCTGCTCGATCAGCACGTGGCCGTCCTGGTTGTCGACGATGCGGGCCACGCCGTCCTCCGGGATCTCGAAGGTCTTGTCGTGCGAGCCGTATTCCTCCGCCTGCTGCGCCATCAGGCCGACGTTCGGCACCGTGCCCATGGTCCTCGGGTCGAAGGCGCCGTTGGTCTTGCAGAAGTTGATGACCTCCTGGTAGATGCGCGCGAACGTGGACTCGGGCAGCACCGCCTTGGTCTCGTGCATCTTGCCGTCCGGGCCCCACATCACGCCGCCGGCGCGGATCATCGCCGGCATGGAGGCGTCGACGATCACGTCGTTCGGGTTGTGCAGGTTGCTGATGCCCTTGGCCGAATCGACCATCGACAGGCGCGGCCGCTTCGCCTCGCAGGCCTTGATGTCGGCCTCGATCTCGGCGCGCTTGGCGTCCGGCAGCGCCTTGATCTTGTCGAGCACGCCGGCGAAGCCGTTGTTGACGTTGACGCCGAGCTCGGCGAGGAGCTTGCCGTGCTTTTCAAACAGGTCCTGGTAGAACACCCGCACCGCGTGCCCGAACACGATGGGGTGCGAGATCTTCATCATCGTCGCCTTGACGTGCAGCGAGAAGAGCAGGTCGTGCTTCTTGGCGTGCTCGATCTCCTTCTCGAAGAACGCGCACAGCGCCTTCTTGCTCATGTACATGCTGTCGATGACCTCGCCCTCGAGCAGCTTCACCGCCGGGCGCAGCACCAGCGTCTTGCCGCTTTTGGTGACGAGGTCCATGCGTACCTCGCACGCGTGCGACAGAGCCATCGATTTCTCGCCGTGGTAGAAGTCGCCGCTGCGCATGTGGGCGACGTGGGTGCGCGAGGCCGGGTCCCATTGCGCCATGGAGTGCGGGTTCTTGCGCGCGTAGTTCTTCACCGAGGCCGGGGCGCGCCGGTCCGAATTGCCCTCGCGCAGCACCGGGTTCACCGCGCTGCCGAGCACCTTCGAATACTTCGCCTTGATCGCCTTTTCCGCGTCGTTCTTCGGGCTATCGGGATAGTCCGGAATCTTGTAGCCCTTCGACTGCAGCTCCTTGACGGCGGCGGTCAGCTGGCCGACCGGGGCGCTGATGTTGGGCAGCTTGATGATGTTGGCCTCGGGCCGGAGCGTCAGCTTGCCGAGCTCCGCGAGGTTGTCCGGAATGCGCTCGTGGGGCGGCAGGGATTCGGGAAACTGGCCGAGGATGCGGGCAGCCAGGGAAATGTCGCTCTCCTCGACGTCGATCCCGGCGGGCTTGATGAAGGCACGCAGGATCGGCAGGAGGGAGTAAGTCGCGAGGCGGGGTGCCTCATCGGTCAGGGTATAGATGATCTTGGGCTTCGCGGAGGACACGAGAATTCGCCTTTGCAAGTTTTTGGACGACCCGGGCAATTGCGCGGGCAGTTGCGGGAAACCCGGTATTTTAATGGCCTAGGACCAGATCTTCACGTTGAGCGCGCGCTCGAGGAGCCAGACGCCCGCCACGAGCGCGATCGCCGCGGAGCCGCCGACGAAGATGAGGCGGCGATAGAGCCAGGTCCGGCGCAGCGCGAAGGCGAGCGGCAGAAACGCGGCGATGATCGCCAGCTGCCCGCCCTCCACGCCCACGTTGAAGCCGACGAGCGCGACGAGGAGCGCGCCCTGCGGCAACCCGAGATCGGCGAGCACGCTTGCGAAGCCGAAGCCGTGGATCAGGCCGAAGCCGAATGCCACCAGCCATCGGCGGCCGTGCACCAGCGGCCACAGATTGTTGAGCGCCGCGAGGACGACAGAAAGAGCGATCGCCGACTCGACCAGCCGCGAAGGCAGCTGGATGATCGAGAGCGCGGCGAGCGACAGCGTGATCGAGTGCGCTACGGTGAAGGATGTGGCGACCTTGAATACGTCCCAGAAGGTGCCGCCGAAACGCTCCGCGGGCGCCCAGTTCCTGCCTGAGGACATGAACACGGAAGGCAGGAGCAACGACACGAGGAACAGGATGTGGTCAAAGCCGATCCAGATATGCCAGACCCCCTCGCCCGCGTAGTCGATGAACTGCTCCAGACGCGAGCGGCCCTCGGCGCTCAGCTGCAGCCGCGGCCGGTCGGGCGAGAGAATTCCCGTGGTGGAGTCTTTTCCATGCGCCACGCGCAGCAGGCCGCGATGGGTCGGGTCGAGGTCGAAGAACAGGCTGTATTCCACCTCGGCCTTGGCGTAAGTGCCGGCCTCGCACTTTGCGTCGAAGCGCAACACCGCGTAAGCGCCGTCGGTGTGGTCGTCGACGAGATGCTCCGTCGGCGTAAGCTGGCAGGGCTTGCCTTCGGCGCGCAAGGCGAGCCGCGCCAGCACGTAGGCGTCGACCTCGGCCTGTTTCGCTTTGAGCTCGCCCCAGGTGATCGCGCCGTCGCCGTCGGCATCCAGGCCGACCGCATATTCGAGATCGCGAAGC
>WNFL01339922.1_pt2 | contig 10956 bp, 13 predicted proteins | sample 5400361 | NCBI WGS metagenome assembly WNFL01 (sample SAMN13153351, study PRJNA577476) | soil metagenome | isolation source: 40 cm soil on Douglas fir-dominated hillslope | place: USA:California | collected 2013-09-17 | reverse complement strand
CGCCTGGTGCACGCTGCTGGCCGATCACGGCACGCGCGACATCGGCAGCTTGCTCCAGCACGCCATCAAGGCGGCCGACGAGGGTTTCGTCGTCACGCCCCGCGTCGCCTATGACTGGGAAGCCATGGTTTCGCGGCTCAAGCACGACCCGGCGACCACGGCGATCTTCCTGCCGGGCGGCCGGACGCCCAAGGTCGGCGAGCGCCACCGCAACCCCAAGCTCGCCGAGACCATGCGTACGATCGGCAAGCAGGGCCGCGACGGCTTCTACAAGGGCGCGGTGATGGAGGACCTGGTCGCGCATCTGCGCGAGCTCGGCGGCCTGCACACCGCCGACGATTTCGCGGCGCAGAAGAGCGACTACGTGACGCCGATCGCCGCACCCTATCGCGGCTACGAGCTGCACGAGATCCCGCCCAACGGCCAGGGCATCGCGGCGCTGATCATCCTCAAGATCCTGCAGCACTTCGACATGTCGGAAAGCGCGTGCAGCGAGGCCGACCGCATCCATTTGATCGCCGAGGCGACCAAGGCGGCCTACTGGGTGCGCGACAACAAGGTCGGCGACCCGAGCGCGATGGGCGAGACGCCCGAAACCATTCTGGACGATGCGCGCATCAAGCAGGCAGTCGCCAAGATCGACCGCAACCGGGCGCAGCCGCAGTCTCGCTACGACTGGGAAGAGCACAAGGACACGGTCTATCTGACGGTGGTCGATCGCGACCGCAACGCCGTGTCGTTCATCAACTCGCTGTTCCAGAGTTTCGGGTCCTGCATCACCGGGCCGAAGAGCGGCGTGCTGCTGCACAACCGCGGCATCTCGTTCCGGGTCAAGCAGGGGCATCCCAACGCCGTCGGCCCGCGCAAGCGGCCGATGCACACCATCATCCCGGCGATGCTGGTCAAGGACGGCAAGGCCCAGATGCCATTCGGCGTCATGGGCGGGCACTACCAGTCGACCGGGCACGCGACCATCGTGTCCAGCATGCTCGACCGCGACTGGGATCCCCAGCAGGCCAACGAGGCGCCGCGCCACTTCGCTTATGACGGCGTTCTGCAGCTCGAGCAGGGCGTGCCCGAGCCGGTCGCCGCGGAGCTGGCCAAGCGCGGCCACAAGATCGATCGCGTGCCCAAGCCGCTCGGCGGCTGCCAGCAGATCTGGATCGACCACGAGCGCGGTTTTTTGATGGGCGGCTCCGACCCGCGCAAGGACGGCTGCGCGTTCGGCTATTAGGGTCGACGCGGCGCGGCTGCGCGGATCTCAAGGACGTCGATCACCGGCGGGGTCAGGAAGCGCACCGGCATGATGCTGGTGCCGATCCCCGTGCTGACGAACATGTCGCGGCCGCTCTCGGCGATGTGGCCGAACATCCAGCGGTTCGGGATGCCGCGCGACGTGATGAGCGCGCCGAGGAACGGCAGCCGCACCTGGCCGCCATGGGTGTGGCCGGCGATCAGGATCGCCGGGTGGTCGGGCATGGTGTGGTAGGGCACCGGGTTGTGCGTGATCGCAATCACGGGATCGGCGCCCGTGCCGGCGAGCGCGCGCTCCCAGCTCGGGCGCCGCGTCATCGCATCCGCCAGGCCGGCGATCCAGACCGGGCGGCCGTCGATCTCGCGGCGCACCGCCTCGTTGTCCAGCACCGGGATGCCGGCGCGCTCGAAGGCGCGGCGCATGTTGACGCCGTCGTCCCACCAGTCGTGGTTGCCCAGCACGGCGAACACGCCGAGCCGGGCGTGCAGCTTGCCGAGCGCGGCGGCGACCGGCTCGATCGGGATCGGTCGGCCGAAGCGCAGGCGCTGGATCACGTAGTCGCCCAGCAGCACGATCACGTCCGGTTCGGTCGCGTTGGTCTCGGCGACGATGCGCTCGATCTTCGGCAGGTCGATGAACGGCGCCCCGGCATGCAGATCGGCGATCGCCGCGATGCGCAATGGCGGATAGGCGGTCGGCCAGCGGTCCAGCGGCAGGTCGTGGCGCGCCACCACCAGGCGGTCGGGCTCGATCAGGAAACCCCAGCCCAGCAGGCCGCTGCATAGCAGGAGGATCGCCGCGAGCGTGATCAGCGCGCGCCGGACGATCCGCCGCAGCCGGGAGACGGGCGCGCGGATCACGGCGTCGGTCATGCGGGGAAGCTCACGGGGATGGGGGACAAGGTCTCGACAGCAGCGGGCAGAAACATGGCATAGTCATGGCGGCGTTTCGCCCAGCCGGGTTGCACCTTATGTCCGCCGTCGCCGCCGCGCCAAGCCTCGAGACCCCCCTGGAGACCGACGACCCGCACGCGCTGCGGCTGGCGTTCCGCGCCGGCCGGGACGCCACCACGACGGCGCGGCTGGCGCCCGGGCGGATCCAGGGCAACCTCGTGATCCTGCCCGACGCGGACGCGCAAGAGTTCCTGCGCTACTGCGCGGCGAATCCAAAGCCGTGCCCGGTGCTCGGCGTCGGTCGGCCGGGCGATCCGCTGCTGCCGGCGCTCGGCCGCGACCTCGACATCCGCACCGACCTGCCGCGCTATCGGGTCTGGCGCGACGGCGCGCTGGCCGATGAGCCCGCGGACGTGCGCGGGCTGTGGCGCGACGACTTCGTCGCCATCGTGCTCGGCTGCTCGTACTCGTTCGATCAGCTGCTGGTCGAGGCCGGGGTCGCGTTGCGCCACTGGGAGCGCCGGCAGAACCCGCCGTTCTGGCGCACCTCGATCGACACCGTCCCGGTGGGCAAATTCGGCGGCAAGCTGATCGTGTCGATGCGGCCGTTGACGCCCGCCGACGCGATCCGCGCGATCGACGTGACGGCGCGCTATCCCGCCGTGCACGGCGCCCCCGTCCACATCGGCTTCCCGGAGGCGATCGGCGTCGATCTCCAGCGGCCGGACGGCGGCCAGGCGCTCGCGGTCGAGCCCGGCGAGCTGCCGGTGTTCTGGGCCTGCGGCGTCACCCCGCAGAGCGCGATCGAGTACGCCAAGCCGGCGCTGTGCATCACCCACTGGCCGGGCGCGATGTTGGTGACCGACCTCAAGCTGAGCGATCTCACGCCGTCATGACGAAGAAGCCGCGCAAGCGTGATACCTTGCCGGCGCGCAAGCGCGATACCTTGATCGTGCATGCCGGGCGCGACCCGCTGGCCAATCACGGCGTGATCAATCCGCCGGTCTACCACGCCTCGACGATCCTGTTCCGCGACATGGCGCAGATCCAGGAGACCCGGCGCGACCAGGCGAGCGGCGAATTCCGCCAGGTGTCCTACGGCCGCGAGGGCACGCCGACCACCAAGTACTTCGAGGAGGCGGTGGCGGCGCTCGAGGGCGGCCATCGTGCGGTCGTGCTGCCGTGCGGCATGGGCGCGCTGACGGTGTCGTTGCTGGCGTTCCTCGGCGCCGGCGGCCATCTCCTGCTGCCGGCCAGCGTCTATGGCCGCACGCGCGACTTCTGCGAGGACCCGCTCAAGCGCTTCGGCGTCGAGATCGGCTACTACCCGGCGCGCGCCGGCGCCGAGATCGCGACGCACCTCAAGGCCAACACGCGCGTGGTGTTCGTCGAATCACCGTGCTCGCTGAGCTTCGAGATCCAGGACGTGCCGGCGATCGTCAAGGCGGCGCATGACCGCGGCGCCGTCGTGATCATGGACAACACCTGGGCGTCGCCGTTGTTCTTCCGCGCCATCGAGCACGGCGTCGACGTGTCGGTCCACGCGGTGACGAAATACATCTCCGGCCATTCGGACCTGATGCTCGGGGTCGCGATCACGACCGAGGCGACCGACGCCAAGGTGCGCAAGACCGCCTCGCAGTTCGGCTTCTGCGCCGGGCCGGACGACGTCTACGCCGCCCAGCGCGGGCTCCGCACCCTGGCGGTGCGCATGCAGCGCCACCAGGAGAGCGCGCTCAAGATCGCGCAGTGGCTCGAGGCGCGGCCCGAGGTCGTGCGCGTGCTCTATCCCGCGCTGCCGAGCGATCCCGGCCATGCGCTGTGGAAGCGCGATTTCCTGGGCGCCTCCGGCTTGTTCGGCGTCACCTTCGCGGAGCGCTTCACCGAGGCCGGCCTGACGGCGATGCTCGACGGCATGCAGCTGTTCGGCCTGGGCTACAGCTGGGGCGGTCCCGAGAGCCTGATCGTGCCGGTGTCCCCCGAGAAAGCGCGCTCGCCGGACCGCTGGCAAGGGCAGGGCCCCTCGGCGCGCCTGCATATCGGCCTCGAGGACCCCGACGACCTGATCGCCGATCTCGAGGCGGGCCTCCAGCGTCTGGCGAGCGCCAGCTAGGTTAGGCGTCGTCCGCGCCGCTGCCGGGGCGGCGCTGCGCGAGGCGCGTCAGCGCGGCGGTCTGGCGGTGCCATTGCCGGATCGGCAGGGCCGGCGCGCCGCCGATCGTCAAGCCGGGCTCGACGTCGCGCATCACGCCGCTGCAGGCGGCGATCCGCACGCCGGAACCGATCGTCAGATGATCGGCGATCGCGGTCTGGCCGCCGATCATGACGCCGTCGCCGATCTGCGTGCTGCCCGCGATGCCGACCTGGGCGGCGATCACGCAGCCGCGCCCGATGCGCACGTTGTGGGCGATCTGCACCAGGTTGTCGATCACGGTCCCGGCGCCGATCACGGTGTCGCCGAGCGTGCCGCGATCGATCGTGCTGTTGGCGCCGACCTCGACCCGGTCGCCGATCACCACGCGGCCGAGCTGGGGCACGCGGACCGGTCCGCGCTCGCCGGGCACGAAGCCGAACCCCGGCGTGCCGATGCGCGCGCCGGGGTAGATCTCGACCGCGTTGCCGATCAGCGCGTGGCTGATCGAGGCGCCGTCGCCGACGACGCAATCGTCGCCCAGCACCACGCCGCGTGCGATCACGGCGTTGCAGCCGATGCGGCAGCGCGCACCGAGCACCGCGCCGGCGGCGATCACCGCGCCGGGCTCGATCCGGCAGTCGGGCCCGAGCGTCGCGCCGTCGGCCACGCTGACGAGCACGCGCTGGGCGCCGTCGCCGCCCGACGGGGTCTCGGGATAGAACAGCCGCGCGATCGCGGCGTAGTGCAGGCGCGGCGCGGTCGAGAACAGCAAGCCGGCGGCGGGACGGCAACGCGCGGTCGCCAGCGTCTCGCTGGTCAGCACGGCGCCGGCCGTCGTCGCCTCGAAGGCGGCGCCGTGGCGCACCTCGGCGAACAGGCTGAGGTCGTCCGCCTGCGCCTCGTCGAGCGGCGCCAGGTCGGACACCCGACGGTCGCCCGCGGTCGCGTCGCCGAGGCGGGCGCCGATGCGCGCGGCGATCTCGTCGAGCGAGAAGGGACCGGCGCGTTCGTAGAATCGCAGGTCTGGCATGGCGGCTCGGCCTCGTCGGGATGACCGGTCGAAAAATACCGGGCACGCAAACATTCCGTGCGCCGGCACCGATCCTATCACTGATCTTGGGGCACCCTGCGGAACAAATGGCAAGTCCAAGACGGCAGCCTGATATACACCCAATATTCCGTCACCGTGGCGACCTGCCCGTGACTGCTCCGAATTCGATGAATTCCTTGTCGCGGTGCGCGTGGCCCTGTGCGATCGGGTATCCGGCGGGTGTCCGCGTCCTTGAAGACCGGCCGCCGGCGCGGCGGTCTCGACCGGCATTGGAGCAGTCTTTCTGTTGAAGTTTTCAGTATTTGGGTGGCTCGGTTTGAGTAATATCCGAGTTTTTCCGCCTGCCTGAAAAATATTTTTGAGATACTCCTTTCAATACTCTCCGGCGATCCCCAAATATTGACGACGGATGGTCGACCGTGTCATTTGCGCCGTCGCACCGATCCCGGGGAAAAAATCATGGCAGGCTCGGCTTCCGGCGCGCGGTGGCAAGACTATCGCGCATCCAAGACCGTATTGTTCTGGTGCTGCGCGGCCAGCGTCGTCGCGACCCTGATCGTCGGGTTCAACTGGGGCGGCTGGGTGACCGGCGGCACCGCCGGGAAGATGTCCGACAGCGCCGCGTCAAGCGCGCGCGCCGAGTTGGCCGCGACGATCTGCGTGACCCGCTTCATGGGCGGCCCCGACATGACCGGGCAACTCGCCGCGCTCAAGGCGAGCAACTCGTGGAGCCGGGACGATCTGATCGACAAGGCCGGCTGGTCGACGCCGCCGGGGCTCGACAAGCCGATCCGTGGCGCCGCCGAGCTGTGCGCCAAGCAACTCCTCGAGGCGAAGGCCGCCGGCACGGCCGGCTAGGTCACCGGGAGGAGGGCGTCGATGAACATGGGCAAACGTATCGGCAAGTGGGCCTGGGCGCTGTCGTCGGACGAACGCCTCACCGCGGCGCTGGTCGACGCGGCGCGCGGCGACGCCGACGGCCTCAGCGCGAAGGTCCGGCGTGCGCATGACGCCATGCAGGTCAAGCAGAAGAAGCTGCTGGCCCGGCAGAAGAGCGACGTCGGCGCCGCGCCGCGTCGCCCGGGCGATGGTTGGGACTGGACCAGGAGGACCGAAGGCGATGCAGCATCCACGGAATGACCATGACGCGACCCGGGCGATCGTGCGCTACGACGTCGCGCGCAAGGTGGTCGTCATCACGTTTCAGGGTCAGACCCACGTCCTGCCCGAGACCTTTCCGACCTACGACGACGCCATGATCGCCGGCTACGGGTTCGTGCGGGCGCAGGGCTGGCACGGCGGCGTCTGACGCGTCCCATGACCGGTCGCACCGGCACCAAGGTGGTCACGTTTCGCCGGCCGTTCCGACTGGCCGGCCTCGACGGCGAGCTGCCGGCGGGCGCCTACACCGTCGAAACCCACGAGGAACGGCTGGACCTGTCGTTCGAAGCCTATCGCCGGCTCGCGACGTGGATCCGCGTGCCGCTGGGCTCCGCCCTGGGATCCTCGCAATCGGTCCCGATCGATCCGGCCGAGCTCGAAACCGCGCTCGTCCGCGACGCCGCATCCGACGCAGGCTGACGGTCAGCCGCCAAACGTCCGCAGATACTTCATCCCGGTGTCGCACATCACCGTGACGACGGTCGCCTCGGGGCCGAGGCGCTCGGCCAGGCGCAGCGCCGCGTAGACGTTGGCGCCCGTCGAGGTGCCGGCGAACAAGCCTTCCTCGCGCGCCAGGGACAACGCCATCGCGATCGCCTCGCCGGTCGACACGCGGTCGATCTCGTCGGCGATGCCGGCGTGCCACAGCGGCACGACGAAGCCGGCGCCGACGCCGTCGATCTTGTGCCCGCCCGGCTTGCCGCCCGACAGCACCGCTGACTCGCGCGGCTCGACGGCGACGACCTTGATTCCCGGATTGCGCTTGCGCAGCGCTTCGCCGGTGCCGCGGATCGACGCCGCGGTGCCGACGCACTGCACGAAGCCGTCGATCCGTCCCTCGGTCTGGCGCCAGATCTCGTCGGCCATCGTGTGATAGGCCGCGAGCTGGTCGGTGTTGTTGAGCTGGTCGGTCCAGTAGCCGCCGGTCGTCTCGACGGTCAGGCGCGCGGCCTCGACCATCTCACGGGTGAGCTTCTCGGTCATGCGGCGGTTCTCGCTCGGCACGATCTGGAGCTGCGCGCCCAGGATCTTCATGTGGTCGAGCTTCTCCGCGGCGAAGGCGTCCGACGACACGATGTGCAGGGGATAGCGCTTGACCGCGCACACCAGCGCCAACGACACGCCGGTGCTGCCGCCGGTGTACTCGACGACGCTGCCGCCCTGGCCCAGCCGGCCGTCGGCCTCGGCGGCTTCGATCATGGCCAGGGCCATGCGGTCCTTCATGCTGCCGGTCGGGTTCTCGTTCTCGAGCTTGAGCAGGACGCGCGCGCCGTTGCGCGGCCGGATGTGGCGCAGCGCCAGCATCGACGTGTTGCCGATACGCTGCAGGATGTCGTCGGCGGCCAAGGTGCTTCCTCTCTCCCGGTTGTCCTGTCGTCCCTAGCACGCCCCGACGATTCGCGCGCCAGCATTTCCGCGCAGCCTCCTTGACGCCTAGTCAGGCGAGGCATACTGTGGCTATGGATACCGGGGAGAGCCACATGCCGTTCGCCAAAGTCCACGTGCCTGCCGGCGTGCTCACGACCGACCAGCGCCGCGAGATCGTCAAGGGCATCCATGACGTCATCAACCGCGTGCAGAACCGTCCGCCCGAGTCGCCGGTGCCGACCTACGTGCTGATCAACGAGGTGCCGTCGGAGGATTGGGGCCGTAGCGGCGCGCTCCTGGCGGCGAAGTCTTAGGAGGCAGGCCATGGACAAGATTTTCCGGAGCGCAGACGGCGTCAGCCGGCGCAGCGTGCTCGTGACCGCGACCGCCGCCGGCGCGCTGGCCGCGGCACCGACGGTCCGCGCCGAGGCGGCGGCCGCCACGGACTTCGGCGCGCCGATCGTCGAGCTGCAGTTTCCCGCCGGCGTGCTGTCGCGCGAGCAGAAGGCGGCGATGATCGAGGGCGTAACCGACGTCGTCACCGCCGCCATGCGTCAGCCGGCCGATCCGGCGCGGCGCTTGTTCGTGCAGATCCTCGAGACCCCGGAGGGCGGCTTCGGGGTCAACGGCAAGGTCGTGGTGCCGCGCGCCAAATGAGGGCGTGATAGGATCCGGGCATGGAAGGCGACATGCTCAAGGGTCATCTCGACCTGATCGTGCTCGCGGCGCTCGCCCCGGGACCGGCGCACGGCTATGCCGTGATCGAGGAGATCCGGCGCAAGAGCGGCGAGGCTTTCGACCTGCCCGAGGGCACGATCTATCCGGCGCTGCACCGGCTCGAGGCGGCCGGGGCGCAAGCGCCGCATCTATGCCTTGACCCGCCAGGGCACACGCGCGCTCGCCGAGCGCCGCGCGGTCTGGGAGCAGTTCTCCGATGCGATCGGCAGCATGCTGAGCGGCGGCCGTCGGGGCAAGCCGGCATGATCGCCGACTATCTCGACGCGCTGTCGCGCGCCTTGAGCTTCGATCCGGGCTTGGCGCGCGGCGTGCGCCAGGAGGTCGAGGATCATCTGTGCGAGGCCGTCGCCGCGGCACCGGTGCACGATCGCCGCGAGGCCGAACGGCGCGCGATTGCCAATTTCGGCAATCCGCAGGCACTGGCCGCGCAGTTCGCGGTGGTCGCGCTCCAGCGCCGGGCCCGGATCGCCGCCTTCGCGGTCGTGCTCGCGATCGCCGGCGTGCTCGTGGCCATGAAGGCCCGGGTCGCCTGGTTCGAGTTCGTGCAATGGACCCTGAACGACGAGGTGCGGGCGATCAGTGCCACCGTGTTGACGGTCGACCGGGGCGCGTTCTGGCTCGCGGTCGGCCTAGGGCTCGCCGCCGTGGCGTATGGCTGGCACATCCGTGGTCGCGCGGTTCGGAGCCGGGGAGGCCATCGCCAGGCGTGTCGCGCCTGCGTCCTGGGCGCCGCGGCGACCGCGTCGCTGTTCGTGTCGGTGATCGGCGACGGCGTGTTGACCGCGCTTCGGGTCGGGACGGATCTGTGCGCGTCGTCGCTGATCCCCATCGGCTCGTTGGGAGTCGAGATCGCCTGTGCGACCATCGCCGGCCTGCTGATCCTCGACACCACCCGCCGTGCGGCGTCTTCGGCAGCCTTGTTGCGATCCTGACGCTGGCCCGCGTGCGCCGACCCCTGCGGCGGCGCCAGCTCGCGCCGGTCGTGAGGTCGGATAGCTGCTCCAGATGATGGGCTCGCATCGTTGCGGGCGGCCGCACCGGGACATTGTCCGGGCGCCCTCGCAGCGTAGCCTACAGTAAGATTCTTCCACCGGATGACGGGCCGTGAAATGCGTAGATAGCGTGTGCGCGCGTCGGCTCCGTTGCGAGCGTTCCCGAAGCGAACGGCGCTGCCGGCACGGCGGCCAGCTATCGAGGAGGTGCGATGTGACGGCGCGACGCGTGGCGGCCTTGCTCGCCTGTCTCATCGTGACGGTGATCGCGCTGCCGGCAGCGGCGCAGCGGCCGGCGCCCGCGTCGGTGCCGGACGGTGCCGACGCGGCCAGGGCTCGAACCCTGTTGACGCGCATGGGCGAGCATCTCGGCGCAGCGCAGAAATTCTCCGTGGCGATCGATGCCGCCTATGACGTGAGCCAGTCGTCCGGCCAGAAGGTCGAGTTCGGCGCGGTCCGCCGGCTGCTGCTCAGCCGGCCGGACAAGTTGCGGATCGAACTCGAGCAGCGCGATGGCCGCAAGGAGCTCGTGCTGTTCGACGGCGCCAACATGACGATGTTCACCGCGAAAGAGAATGTGTTCGCCCGCGTGGCGAAGCCCGGCACGATCGATCAGATCATCCACTATCTGGTCGACGATCTGCAGACGCCGCTCCCGCTGTCGGTGATGTTGCTGACCACGCTGGCGCAGGATCTCGATCGACGCGTGACCGAGGTCGCCCTGGTGGACGAGGAAACCGTCGGCGGTCGGGCGGTCGATCACGTGGCGGCGCGCACCGCCGAGGTCGACTTCCAGGTCTGGATCACCCGCGGCGAACAGCCGGTGCCCGTCCGCATCGTGATCTCCTACAAACAGGCCGCCGGGCAGCCGCAGTTCTCGGCGACGCTCGCCGAGTGGAATTTCAATCCGACGTTCGAGCCGTCGGCCTTCGTCTTCGCGCCGCCCGCCGGCGCGACGCCTGTGGCCTTCATGATTCCCGCACCGGCCCGCGCACCCCCCAGCGGGAAGAGGTAGGCCATGAGCATCGCCGGTCACGTCAATCATCGGGTCCTGCTGGCCGTGCTGGCGCTCCTGTTCGTGATCGCCGAAGGCACCGCCTTCGCCCAGCGTCGCGGCGGCGGCGGTGGCGGCGGCTTCTCGCGCCAGGGCGCGGCCAGCGCCGGCAGCTTCGGCGGCGCTGCTGGCACCGCGCAGGGCGCGCGCGGCGGCACCCCACCGGCTGCCCAGGGCGGTCAACGCGGCGCGGCCGCCGGTGCCAACCAGGCCGACCGGCAGGCGACCGCCACGGCCAACCAGGCGAGCCGGCAGTCGGCCGGCGCCGACCGGCAGGCGACATCCTCGGCCAACCAGGCCGATCGGCAGG
>WNFL01086006.1_pt1 | contig 10957 bp, 11 predicted proteins | sample 5400361 | NCBI WGS metagenome assembly WNFL01 (sample SAMN13153351, study PRJNA577476) | soil metagenome | isolation source: 40 cm soil on Douglas fir-dominated hillslope | place: USA:California | collected 2013-09-17 | reverse complement strand
GGTGCGCATCGGCCGCGCCATTGTGATATGCGATGCTGAGGAGCCACGCCCCGACCACCGCGCCCGTGATCTGCGCCACCCAGTAGAGGAGGGTCATCCCCGGGGAAAGGCGCCGCGTCACGAAGAACGCGAACGTCACGGCCGGATTGAAGTGGCCGCCCGAGATGTGGCCCAGGGCGTAGATGCCGATGAGGATCGCGAGGCCGTGGGCCACGGCGATTCCCGTGGTCCCGATCGTCTGCGTCATCTGCTGCTGGAGAATGGCCCCGGCGCCGATGTAGACGAGCCCGAAGGTGCCCAGGAATTCCGCCCAGAATTTCCGCGCGGCCTGCATCAGAGCGACGCCACGGTCTTCTTGTCGAGCCGCTTCGTCAGCTCGACCAGGAGCTTCACGGCCTGGTCGTAGTCCTTCCGGTCCATGATCGTCGAGTGGCTGTGGATGTACCGCGTCGGGATGAAGATCACGAGCGACGGAATCCCGGTGTCGTAGACGTGGAACCGCCCCGCGTCGGTGCCCCCGCGCTCCACGGTGCCCAGGTGATAGGTGATCTTCTGCTTCTCGCAGATATCGACCGCCAGATCGCGAAGCTTGACGTTCGGGATCATCGAGGCGTCGTAAACCAGGATTCCGACGCCCGCGCCCAGCTTCTCGTCTCCCTCGCCCGTGGTGCCCGGAGTGTCGTGCGCGATCCCGACGTCCACCGCGATCGCCACCTGCGGCTTCACGGAAGCGACGCTGGTCTGCGCCCCGCGCAGCCCCACCTCTTCCATGGTGGTCGCGACGCCGAACACGGTGTTGGGATGGCGCGCCTCTTTCAGCTTCCGCAGCATGTCGACGACGAGCGCGCACCCGACCCGGTTGTCCAGCGCCTTCGCCAGGTAGAGCCGATCGTTGGACATGACCTCGAATCCCGCTTCAGGCACGATGGGGTCCCCGGGGCGGATTCCGAGTTTCTTCCGCACGTCGAAGTAACTGGTCGCGCCCACGTCGATGAACATGTCCTTCAGCTCGAGCACCTTCCGGCGCTCTTCCTCGAGCAGCTCGTGCGGCGGCTTCGACCCCACCACGCCGATCACGTCGCCCTTCTTCGTCCGGATGCGGACTTTCTGCGCCAGGACGACGTGGCCCCACCATCCGCCCATCGGAAGGAACTTGATGAAGCCCTCGGGCGTGATCCCCTTCACCATGAAACCGACTTCGTCCATGTGGCCGGCGACCAGGACGCGCGGCTCGTCCGACGTCCCCTTCTTCCGGCAGATGACGCTCCCCAGGCCGTCCTTCGAAACCTCGCCCAGGCCGCGGAGATGCTTCTGCATCTTCCCGGCGATCTCCGACTCGTGCCCCGGGGGTCCGAATCCCTCGCAAAGCTCCTTCAGCAGCGCATGGCTGGCATCCATGGAGACTCCTCGATCGAAGGCGTAAGTGAATGAATTCGCGCGAGTATCGGACGGTGGGCGTGGGCTGTCAAGGCAAGGGGCGGGCGAAGAAAACGCCCCCGCGGGGGGTCCGCGGGGGCGTCAGGAACCGAAAGGTCTCAGCGTGCGGCGGCGATTACCGCAAGGCGACGGTCACCGGCGCGTCGACCCGGATCGTCACCTTGCTCCCTGGAGGCACTTCCACCTCGTAGCCCTTCGCGGAGAGGACCACACCCGTTCCGACCACGGCGCCGCCCACGGCGCCGATGACGGTGCTCTTGGTGGAGTGGCCGGCCACCTTGCCGATGATCGCGCCGGCGACGGTGCTCCCGCCGATGATCAGCTTGTCGCGCGTGCTGGTCGACTTGGCCGCGAGCTTGCCTTCGCTGCCGGTCACCGTGGAGCTGATCCGCTTGGTGCCGCCGACGGTCTCCAGCTCGTTGAAGTTGAACTTGATCAAGGCGCGAGCGTCCTCACTCTTCGACTTGCTCGCGCGCTGCAGGTCGGCGATGTTGCCGCGCACCGTCGCGCCCTCTTCGGCGACGACCTTGCCGTCCCCGACCAGCGGGGCGGTCAGCTTGGCTTCGACCGCATCCCCGATGTTCGAGGTGCGCGTGTCCGCGCTCGTGACCATCGCCACATCGAAGGTGGTTCCCTGCGAAATCTGCGCGGTCCGCTCGCGCGTCTCGTGGGTGCTGGACGAGCCGCCCGTGTGAGTGGTGTGCGTGGTGTGCATCGAGCCGCCGCTGGACCGAGGCGGGTTCGACGGCGGAGGATTGGTGGACGCCGGCGGCGGGGTCTCTTCGACCGGATACGGGCTCTCGGCGCTGGTCGACGTGGTGTCGGTCATCGAGGTTTCGGATTGCTTCTTCTGGCACGCGGAGAGCCCGACCGCGAGGACGAGCACCAGTGCGAGAAGCACGGCAAAGCGCAACAGTCTCATGACACCTCCTCCGTCCCTAGTACGCTAGTAGATGAAGCGGTACGTGAACCCGCCCAGGAGCTTCAGCTGGTTCGCGTCCGAGACGAAGTTATACCGCAGCTCGCCGAAGAGGGCCAGATTCGGCATCACGTCGGTGCGAACGCCGCCCTGGATGTTCAGACCGAGCTTGGTTTCCGATTGGTCGGCAATGTTGGGCACGTTGGTCGTCGCCTTGATCCAGTGCAAGCCCAGGCCGCCGCCCGCGTAGGGCGTGACGCGGCTGTCCTGGAGCGGGAAATCGATGTTCAAATCCGCGCCGAGGGAGAAGTCCTTCAAGTCCGCGTTATAGGGGCCGACGTCCTGGCCGACGCTCCAGTACTCGACGATCGGCGCGATACGGATATTCCGCGCCAGCTCGCCCGCATCGATGTGGACCCCGAGATCGACGGTGCTGCTCGCTCCCTCGGGGTCGACGAGGCCAATCCGCGCCCCGATGCCCTTGAAGCCGAGCCCGACGTCCTCCGTCGTGCGTTTGGTCTGGGCCGAAGCGGCCGGCGCGAACGCCGAGAAGCCCGCGACCGCCACCAGTGCGATCCCGAGCGCGGCGGAAAGCGTCGCCCGTCTGCTGCGTGTACGATCCATAGTTCCACCTCCCGGTTCTTCCCGTGTTCCTCGGATGCTCCGCGAGGAAAGGTACCCCAGGGCGCCATCGTCGGCTACTAGAACCGGAAGCGGAGACCCCCCTGCAGGGCCAGGCCGTCGAGATCGATCTCCTCTTTGACCTGACCGTTGACCGTGGGATCGAAGAACTTGGCCGACACCGTGCTCTTGTTCCAGACGCCCTCGCCGTAAAGCGACATGTTGGGCGAGACGCCCAAGTTCAGGCCGCCGAAGAGCTGGGCTCCCATCCCGTCGTAGTCGTTCTGGAAATCGAACCCGGAATCGTCGGTGCCCTGGACGGTGAGCCATTCCCACCCCAGGCCACCGCCGACGTACGGCTGAAACTCGTTCGTCACCGGGAAGCGGACGCGAAGAATCGCCATCAGCGGCACGAGGTTCGTCTCGACGCTGTTCGTCTCGACGACGCGCCGGCGGGATCGGTGAACGTGGAAATCACCTGCGACTGGCCCGACTGGCGGTGATACCAGGAAGCGCGCACGCCCAGATCGAGGGCCTGGCCCACTTCACTCCCCAGCTCTCCGTTCAACCAGAGCCCGTTCCCGGGTTGCTCTTCGGGATCGAAGCTGCCCGCGCCGATGGAGCCGAAGTAATGGGGCGTGTACGAGCTGTAGCTGTCGTCGCGGTAACGGTCGCGGTAGCGCGGACGGGTGCGGCGAATCGGATGATTGCTCTCGGAGGCATAGTGCGCGGTGCCCAGGAGCGTCGGAGTCGACGCGGCCATGTCGTTCTGGAACGCGAGGCCCTGATAATCCAGAGGCGACGCCACGGCGGGGACCGGCGCACCCGCCTGGGCGCCTACGAGGACGAAGGCGATTGCCAAAATCAGCGTGACCGGATACGTACGTCGCCCGGCTGCCCGTCGTCCGACGGTAGCGTGAGATGAGCGAAACATGGATGAGCCCCTCCCTTTCGCGAAAAGGTGTGACACGGAGACGTTTCCCTGCCCAGCAGGCCATGTGCCACGCGTGAACATATTGCCGTTGCTCCAGTTACGCGGGCTGCGCTCCGCCCGGGTTGCATCGTGTTGAACACCCTGTGTCGAACTTTCTACATACCTTGACCCCGGTCGACTACCCTCCCCGCGTGACGAGAAAGCTCCCCGGCGCCCCGCGAGCGCCGCTCCCGTGGCTCTTGGGGGCGGCGATCTTCGTGCTGCCCGCCCTGGGATGGGCGCAGCCGGCGGAGTTCCTCCCCGCACGGCATCCCGCTTACGAGGAGATCGAAGCGCTCGCCGCGCGCGGAAACCTGGACTCGATCGCGGTCTACACCAGGCCGCTCGCCCGCGTCGACGTGGCGCGGTCGTTGATGCGCGCGCTCCGGCTGCATCCCAACCTCGCTTCGGACCTCCACTACCAGAGGCTGGCGCGAGAGCTGGAGCGAGAGCTGGCCGACCTGGGCGCCGAGACGCAGGTCGCGGAGACAGGACCGCTCGTGGACCTTGGACCCCGCGAGCAGCGGTTTCGTTTAAGCGCGGCGGGTCACTTGCGCGGCGATTACGAGGAGCGGCGCGCCATCCACTTCCGCTTCCGCGACGAGTCCTCCGTGACCACCCGCCTCTCGCTCCAGCTCTGGCCCGCCGTCGCGGCCTTCGAGGATCTGGGGATCACGCGGATCCGCTCCCAGCGCGCGTGGATCGACGCCATTGCGCTCCACAGCGACCTGGAGACGACCGTGCTCCGGACGGACCTGACCGCGCGGACGGGGCCCTGGACCCTGGCGGCCGGCTACGACTACTTCCGCTGGGGCCCGGGAAGGCGGGGCACCCTCCTCCTCTCCGACGCCGCGGGTCCGATGGGGTTTTTGTCGCACTCCGTCCACCTGGGCCGCGTGACCGCGACGGCCCTGACCGGGCAGCTCTCGCGGGCGGACGGGCGCTACCTGGCGGCGCATCGCATCGAGGCCGCGGTCAGCCGGCGGCTCACCGTGGGGCTGGCCGAAGCGGTGCGTTACAGGAGCGGCAACGTGGACCTGCTCTACGCCATGGGGCTGATCCCCTACGCCATCGTGGAGCGGACTCAGATCCGCGACGCGGCGACCGACTCGGTGCGCGGCCTGGAGCGCGCGAACATCATGGCCTCGATGGACCTGGTCTGGCGGCCGATCCCCGACCTCTCGCTATCGACCGAGCTTCTGGTGGACGATTACGCCACCGAGAACCGTGACATGCCGAACCGCATCGCCTACCAGTTCGGAGTCAGCAGCGACCGCCCGTTCGGCGCGCGCGCCGTCCGGCTCTCGGGCGAGTACACGCGCGTGCGGAATTTCACCTACTCCGTGGATTACGGGCAGAGCTTCATCCACCGGGGCCATCCGCTCGGCTACGTGCTGGGACCGGACGTGGAGAACGTCTTCGTCGAGGCGATATTCGACGTGAACCGCGACTGGCAGCTCCGCTGGAGCGGCGACTTCACCAATCACGGCGAGGGGCGGCTGGGCCAGGCGTGGTCGCCCGCGCTGGGCTTCGTGTCCAACGACGGGCTGAGCGGCATTGTCGAAGAGCGCCGCGAGGTGTGGGGCGACGCGCGCTGGATGCCGCGCGACAACGTGGACCTGTCGCTGGGGGCGGGCTACCGCCGCGTGCGGAACGAAGGGAACATACCGGGCAGGGATCCCAAGGCCTGGCTCGCGCGACTCGCGTTCGACGTTCGCTACTAGCGGCGCCCCGCTACTAGCGGCGCCCCACCGCGCGTTGCCGCCGCGCTGCTAGTTCCCCCGCTGCAGAAGACCGATCCCCGCGACCGTGGCGCCGGCCAGGAACGTTGTCCACGCGATCACGGCGAACCACACCAGGCAGCCGATGGCGCAGACGAGGAGCGCCCGGCCGGTGCTCTGATAGTCGAGCGCCTGGCGCACGGCCACGACGAACGCGGCGAGCATCCAGAGCCCGGCCACCACCTCGAAGAGCAGGCCGACGAACGGGAGCCCGCCCAGGATCCGGAGGATTCCCGGAGCGCTCGCGAAACCCCAGGCAGGATCTTCGTCCCGATGAGCCACGCGAGGGCCGCCCACAGGACCCAGCCCACCAGGGCGCCGATGATCCGGAATCCGATCGCGCGACCGCCGCCGTCCGCCATCGAAAGTCCCGCCGCGACCGCGGAGACCAGCACGACCGCGAGAGCCTGAACGTTCGCGGTTTTGTCGGCTTCGACTTCCTCGTAGGTGGCGGAACGCAGCATCGCGGCCCCGACCACGCCATTCATCCAGCTCGACATGGGTTTCCCTCCGTGGAAACGTCAGGCTATCCCGCGGCGGGCGCACGCCGCAGGGGTTGGAACACGCTTCGCTCCGGATCGTCGGTCCTCGAGGCGTTCGCCTTCGCCTCCTCCCAGAAGACCTCCTGGGCGCGCGTCGGCTTCTTCCGGCCGTCGCGTTTGGCATAGGTGCCGTCCGCCTTCAGCTCCCGCGCCTTCACGTTGTCGGCGAAGATCGCGTCCAGGATGCGGCCCAGCCGGGCGCGGTGCTCCGGCCGGTTGACCGGCGCCATCAGCTCCACGCGGCGGTCCAGGTTGCGCGGCATCCAGTCGGCGCTCGAGATGAAACTCTCCACGTCGCCGCCGTTCCGAAACTCGAAAATGCGCGCGTGCTCCAGGAAGCGGTCCACAAGGCTCGCGACGCGGATGTTCTCGGACAGATCCTTCACGCCGGGCCGGAGGAGGCACGACCCGCGCACGTTGAGATCCACTCGCACCCCGGCGCTCGACGCCTCATATAGCGCCTCGACGAGGGGAATGTCGAGCAGCGCGTTCATCTTCGCCCGGATCACCCCGGGGTCCTCCGGCGTGGACTTCGCGATCTCGCGCCGGATCAGACCGAGGAGCCGCGACCGGAGCCCCAGCGGCGCCATCTCGATCCGCCGCCACTGCAACGGCTCGGAATAGCCGGTGACGACGTTGAAGAAGCCGGTGAGATCGGCGCAGAGGTCCTCGTCGGCGGAGAGAAGTCCGATGTCTGAGTACTCGATGGCGGTCCGCTCGTTGTAGTTCCCCGTGCCGACATGGGCGTAGCGCTCGATGCCGCCCGTCCCGCGGCGCATGATCAGGAGCGCCTTCGCGTGCGTCTTCAGCCCGGCCAGCCCGTACAGCACCTGCGCCCCCGCGTCCTCCAGGCGGCGCGCCCAGTTCACGTTCCGCTCCTCGTCGAAGCGGGCCTGCAGCTCGAGCAGCACCGTCACCTGCTTCCCGTTTTCGGCGGCGCGCTCCAGCGCGTTCACGATCTCGGACGTGGAGGAGGTGCGATAGAGCACCTGCTTGATCGCCAGCACGTTCGGATCCTCGGCCGCCAGCGCCAGCAGCCGCACCACCGGCTCGAACGTCTCGTACGGATGGAACAGGAGGATGTCCTCCTCCTGGATGGCGTCCCACAGGCCGTCCAAGGGCGGGATCCCGGGCACCGGCTGCGGCGGCCACGCGGGAGCGCGGGGCGCGCCCAACGAGGGCAGGCGCGCGAAATCGGTCAGGAACTTGAGTTCCAGGGGCTCGGGCACGAGGTAGACCTCGCTCTCCTCCAGCTCCAGCGCCGTCCGAAGCCGCGTCACCAGCCCCTCGCTCGCCTCCCGGGCGATCTCCAGCCGGACGGGATCGCCGCGCATGCGCTGGCGGAGCACCTGCCGCACGGCGTCCACCAGGCTCTCTTCCTCCTGATCGTCCGTCGCGAAGTCGGCATCGCGGGTCACGCGGAACGCCACCGCCTCGCGGATCTCGTACCCGTGGAACAGCTCGGCCAAGTGGTCTCCGGCGGCATCCTCGAGGAAGACGAAGCGGTGCACCGCTGCCTGGGCGCCGTCGACCCTCGCGCCGCCGCCCACCTGGACCCAGCGAGCGCCGGAACGCGGGAGCTGCACGATGGCGAGCCGCTCCTCTTCCCCCTCTCGCGCGAGGCGCACCGCCAGGTGGAGCGCCAGGTGGTGGAGGTGCGGAAACGGCAGGTCGGTCGAGACCGCGGCGGGGCTCAGAACCGGCAGGATCTCGCGCGCGAAGAGGTGATCCACGAACGCGCGCTCGCCGGGGTCCAGCTCGGCCGCGCGCACGAAGCGCACGCCCCCGTCCCGGAGGCCCGGAACGATCTCGCGCTCCCAGAGGGCGTAGGCCGCCGTCACCAGCTCGCGCACGCGCGCCTGCACGGCCGCCATCTGCTCCTCCGGGGTCAATCCGGTCGGGGTGCGCTGCTCCACGCCCATCCGGATGCGGTCGCGGATCGCGGCCACGCGGATCATGAAGAACTCGTCCAGGTTCGAAGAGAAGATGCCCAGGAAGCGCGCCCGCTCGAGGATCGGGTTTTGCGCGTCCTGCGCCTCTTCCAGCACGCGCCCGTTGAACGCGAGCCAGGTGAGCGCGCGGTCGAGATAACGAGCCTCTGCTGTCGTCGGTTCGGCGGTCGGCACTTTTGTGGGTCCTGATCGTGAATGATGATGGCCACAACTCTTTATTGTTACGGCAATTAGAACACAATGCCGCCCGCGGCGCACCTAGATTCCGGAGAAAGCAGCGTTGACTTGCAGCGGGTTTTTTCGGAAAGTTAAGCATACTTAATCATCGATACTCGAAGCCCCATCCCGATGCCGGAGCCGTGCGCATGGAAACGTGGAAGCGGTTTCACGAAAAGGAGCTGACGCACTCGATGGCGCATTACCTCCAGGCCATCGCAGCCCTCACGCGCGCGGGAGGGACGTCGGTGAGCGCGATCGCGGAGAGGCTGGGAGTGAGCAAGGCGGGCGTGACGTCGATGCTCCGCTCGCTCACGTCGCGCGGGCTGGCGAACCACGAGCCGTACGGCGACGTGACGCTGACCGCGGAGGGACATCGGCTGGCGGCGCGCACCGAGCGGAGCCGCGACGTGCTGACGCAGTTCTTCGGCGAGATCCTGGGTCTGGATCCCGCGACCGCCGAGGAAGACGCGTGCATGATCGAGCACCTCGTCAGCCCCGAGTCGATGGTGCGGTTCCTTCGTCTCACCGCGTTCCTCAGATCCGACGATCCCGCGGCGGAGCGGTTCCGCTCCGAATTCCGCGACTACCAGAACCGCTGCGAGAGCGGGATCGAATCGGAGCACTGCCCCGTCTGCCACGGTCACTGCCTGCGCCATGCGCTGGACGCGCTGGGCGAGGCACCGCCGGCCGGCGGCGGGGAGACGAAATCGTGACCGCGATGACGCTCGCGCTCCTGGCCCCCGGGGACCGGGCGGTGGTGCGCGGCATCCAGGCCGATGAGGATTTCGCCCGCCGGCTGATGGAGCTGGGCCTGACGCCCGGAACCGAGGTCGCGCTGGTCCGGCGCGCCCCCTTCGGCGATCCCCTGGAATTGGTCGTGCGCGGTTCGCATTTCACTCTTCGGCGCTCGGAGGCGGAACGGATTCATGTCGAAGAGCTCTGAGCGCATCGCCATCGTCGGCAGCCCCAACTCCGGAAAATCGTCCCTCTTCAATCGCCTCACCGGCCTCCGCCAGAAGGTCGCGAATTATCCCGGCGTGACCGTCGAAAAGAAGGTGGGCCAGTGCCGCCTTCCGTCGGGCCGGGATCTGGTGCTGGTGGACCTCCCGGGCACGTACAGCCTGTCGCCGCGCTCGCCCGACGAGGCGATCGTCCGCGACGTGCTGGAAGGGCGCGGCGCCGCCGGTGAAACCGCGGACCGCGTGGTCGCGGTGGTGGACGCGACCAATCTGGAGCGCCAGCTCTACCTAGCCCTCCAGATCCTCGCGACGGGGCGCCCCGCGATCCTGGTCCTGAACCTCATCGACGCCGCCGAAGCGCAGGGGATTTCGATCGACGTCGCGCAGATGGAGCGCCTCCTGGGCGTGCCGGTGCTCGCGGTGTCGGCGAAGACGGGGCGCGGCATCGACCGCCTGCGCGTCGCGCTCGACGCGCCGCACGCCAACGGGCATCGGTGGGCTCTCGAGGAAGCGCTGGACCCCGCGCGCGGCTACCGGAACGTCGAGGAGATCGTCCGCCGCGTGGTCCGCCGCACCCCCGGTCGAAGCGGCGCGCGCGCCGGTCTCGACCGCGTGCTCACGCATCGCGTGCTCGGCCCCGTCCTCTTCGTCCTCTTCATGGGTGCCGTGTTCCAGAGCATCTACGCCTGGGCCACGCCGGCCATGGACGCGCTCGCGGCCGGCTTCGGCGCTCTCGCCGGCGCGGTGCAGGCGGCCCTGCCCGCGGGGCCGCTCCGCTCGCTCCTCGTGGACGGCGTCATCGCGGGCGCCGGCACGGTGGCCGCGTTCCTGCCCCAGCTTGCGATCCTCTTCTTCTTCATCGCGCTGATGGAGGACACGGGGTACATGGCGCGCGCCGCGTTCATCATGGACCGTGTGATGGGCGCGGTCGGACTGCCGGGACGGGCCTTCCTGCCGCTCCTCTCCTCGTTCGCCTGCGCCATCCCCGGCATCATGGCCACGCGAACGATCGAGAATCGGAACGACCGCTTGGCGACGATCATGATCGCTCCGCTCATGACGTGCAGCGCGCGCCTTCCCGTCTACGCGCTCCTGATCGGCGCGTTCATTCCCGACCGCCACGTGCTGGGGATCCTGAGTCTCCGCGGCCTGACGCTCCTGTCGCTCTACCTCTTTGGAATCCTGGTCGCGCTCGCCGTGGCGTGGGTGCTGAAACGCACCCTGCTGCGCGGCCCGCGACCGCTCTACGTCATGGAGCTTCCGCCGTACCGCGTGCCGTCGTGGCGCTCGGTCTTACTCACGATCAAGAACCGCTGTCTCCTCTTTCTCCAGAAGGCTGGGACCGTGATCGTGGCGGTTTCGCTGGTGCTCTGGTTCCTCGCTTCGTATCCGACGAGCAAGCCGGGGACGCCTCCAGGCGAAGCGCTCCGCCATTCGTTCGCGGGGCAGCTGGGACGCGCCATCGAGCCCGCCATCCGGCCGCTGGGCTTCGACTGGAAGATGGGGGTGGGGTTGATCTCGTCGGTCGCGGCGCGCGAGGTCATGATCTCGACC
>WNFL01437116.1_pt1 | contig 10958 bp, 13 predicted proteins | sample 5400361 | NCBI WGS metagenome assembly WNFL01 (sample SAMN13153351, study PRJNA577476) | soil metagenome | isolation source: 40 cm soil on Douglas fir-dominated hillslope | place: USA:California | collected 2013-09-17 | reverse complement strand
CGCCAGTGTCGGATCGATAACGCCGAGATCACTCGCGAGCGCCAGGAGCACGATGGCGAATTCGCCCGCCTGCGCGAGATAGAAGCCCGTGCGCAATGCGGCCCCCAGCGGCGCGCCGAAGATCCGGGCAAGGACGACGATCAGGATCAGCTTGGAGAGCACCGGACCGACGAACAGCAGCGCGACCCAGCCGAGGTGCGCGCCGACGATTCTCAGGTCGAGATACATCCCGACCGTGACAAAGAACAGGCCCAGCAGGACGTCGCGGAACGGCTTGATGTCGTCCTCGACCTGGTAGCGATACTCGGTTTCCGCGATCAGCATTCCGGCGAGAAACGCACCGAGCGCAAACGACAGTCCCGCCAGCTCGGTGAGCGCCGCGAGCCCGAGGGTGACCAGCAGCACGTTCAGCATGAACAGCTCCGGCGAACGCGCCCGGGCGATGACGTGGAACCAGGCGCGCATCGGCCTCTGTCCGAAGACGAGGATGACGCCCAGGGCGACCGCGGCCTTGGCGGCCGCGATCCCGAGCTGACGCCACAAGTCAGAGTCGCCGGCGGCGAGCGTCGGCACGGCGATGAGGAACGCGACGACCGCGAGATCCTGAAAGAGCAGCGTTCCCATCACGTCGCTGCCGTGCGTGGAATTAAGCTCCATGCGCTCGGCGAGCATCTTGGAAACGATCGCCGTCGAGCTCATGGCCAGTGCGCCGCCAAGCGACAACCCCGCAAGCCAGCCGTAGCCGAGCAGGTACAGGGCGACCATGGCCATCAGCGTCGTAATCGCAACCTGCGCCAGCCCGAGGCCGAATACCGCGCGCTGCATTGCCTTCAACTGCGGCAGGCTGAACTCCAGACCGATCGAGAACATCAGGAAGACGATGCCGAACTCCGCCAGATCGCGCACGTCGGCGTTGTCGGGCACCCAGCCCATCGCATGGGGTCCGACCGCGATCCCGACCGCGAGGTAGCCCAGGATCGGCGGCAGCCGCACGAGCCGGCAGGCGACGATGGCGACGACGGCCGCCGCCAGAAGCAGCAGGATCAACACCAGCGTGTGCGACATGCGTTGAATCTAGCATAGCGGTGCGAGCAGCGAGGGGGGATCGCGCGTGGCGAGTCGACGCAGCGGCCGACACTCGACATTTCATATTGCCGCAGGGTCCAAGGAGGCTGCCGATGCGGGGCGTCGGCGGCCCTTCCGGTATACTTTGGCGCATGTCTGCAACGATGGTGGCGAACCCTCCAGCCGCGCGCGGGGTCGATGCGAAGCGCGCGTTGGCGCTGGGCCGCGACGTACTCGCCACGGAGGCCGCGGCGATCGCCGCGCTCTCCGAGCGACTTGGCGCCGCGTTCCTTGCCGCGGCGCGCACGCTGTTCGAATGTCGCGGTCGCGTCGTCGTGACCGGCATCGGCAAGTCCGGCCATATCGCGCGCAAGATCGCGGCAACGCTCGCGTCGACGGGAACCCCCGCGTTCTTCGTGCACGCCGCCGAGGCGAGCCACGGGGACCTCGGCATGATCACCGCCGATGACGTCGTGCTGCTCCTGTCGAATTCGGGCGAGACCGACGAACTCGTTTCGCTGCTGCCGCATCTGAAGCGCCAGGGCGCGCGCCTGATCGCGCTGACCGGCAACGAGCAATCGTCGCTCGCCCACGCGGCGGACGTGCATCTGGACGCGAGCGTCGACGCCGAGGCCTGCCCGCTCGGCCTCGCTCCGACCGCGAGCACGACCGCGGCCCTCGCGCTCGGTGACGCGCTCGCGCTGACGCTGCTCGACGCGCGCGGCTTCTCGGTCGAGGATTTCGCGCGCGCGCACCCCGGCGGCTCACTTGGGCGGCGCCTGCTGACGCGCGTGTCCGACGTCATGCGCAGCGGCCCTGAGGTGCCCTTCGTCGGGCTCACAGCCACGCTCGCCGAGACGGTGATCGAGATGAGCAGCAAGGGCATGGGCATGACCGCGGTGGTGGACGCGGAGCAGCGCGTCGAGGGCATCTTCACCGACGGGGATCTCCGCCGCTGTCTCACCCGCGTCGGGGACTTTCGAGCCGAGCGTGTCGCCGGACTGATGACGCGGCAGCCACGCATGATCGGCCCCGAGCGCCTGGCGATCGATTGCATCGAGCTCATGGAAAACGCGCCGAAGGTCACGCAGCTTCTGGTCGTCGACGCCGAGCGCCGGCTGGTCGGCGCGTTGCACATGCACGATCTGTTTCGCGCCCGGGTGGTGTGATGCCGGCCGTGGATCTGATCGCCCGGGCGCGCCGTGTCCGGCTGCTGACCTGCGACGTCGATGGCGTGCTGACCGACGGCCGCATCTACGTTGCAGAGGATGGCCGGGAGATCAAGGCGTACTCTTGCCTCGACGGCCTGGGCATGAAATGGCTCGAGCGCTCGGGCGTGGCGATAGCCTGGATCACCGGCAGTACAGCACCCGCAGTGGTGCAGCGCGCCGCAATGTTGGGGATCGAGCGCGTGTTTCAGGGCGCCGAGGACAAGCTGGCGGTCTGGGAGCACCTTCGTGCCGAGCTCCGCGTCGAGCCGGGAGAGTGCGCGCACATCGGCGACGATTTCCCCGATCTGGCGGTGATGGTGCGCTGCGGCCTGGGCGCGACGGTGCCGCACGCGCCGGAGCCGCTCCAGCGCCGCGCCCATTACGTCACGCGCACCGAGGGGGGCAAGGGCGCGGTGCGCGAGCTTGCCGAGCTGATCCTCGGCGCCCAGGGCAAGCTCGAGGCTCTCCTTGCGAGCTACGGCGAGACGTCCGCCCCCGACATCGAGGCGAAGGTCAGGCGGCTGTGACCTCGCGCGCCCAAACCTGGCTCGATCGGTTGATCGCCTGGTCCCCGGTGCTGCTGCTGGGCGCGCTCGCGGCGCTGACGTACTGGCTCAACGCCCAGGTCCAGGTGGCAGGTCCGAGCTTCGACGGCTCCGGTCGCCACGATGCCGACATCTTCGTCGACAACTTCAAGGCGTTCAACCTGGACAAGGATGGACGCATCCGTCAGGCGCTGGTTGCCAAGCGCGCGCAGCATTACCCGGATGACGACACCACTACGCTCGATGCGCCGGAGATCGGGTTCACCGACCCCGGTAGGCCGCGGCTCGACGTCACCGCAGATCACGCGAAGATCACCGGCGACCGCGAGCACGCCTACTTCGAAGGTCACGTCAAGGCAGTGCGCGAAGCCACGACCGACGCGGAGGGCAAGACCGAAGGGCCGGTCACCTTCGTAAGCGAGTTCCTGCACGTGATCCCGAAGGAAGACCGGATCGTCACCGATCGCCCGGTGACGATCACCGATCCGCGTGGGACAATCAACTCGACCGGCTTGGAATACGACAACAAGGCCAGGACCCTCAAGCTCAAGTCGCACGTCAGCGGACAGCTGCAACCGCAGAGCAAGTCGCCATGATCGATCGACTCCTACGCCTGGTCCCCGCCGTAGTCTTGGTCGTCGCCGCGATTCACGTGCCTTCCGCTTGCGCGGAGCAGGCCGACCGCGACAAGCCGATCCACTATCAGGCGGACACCGGCGACGTCAACGTGCAGACCAAGGTCGGCACGCTGCTGGGCAACGTGATTCTTACCCAGGGAACGCTCACCATCCGCGCCGACAAGATCGTGTTTCGTAAGAACGCCGACAACTCCGTGTCGGCGACCGCGTGGGGCAACCCGCTCACCTTCCGCGAGAAGCGCGACCAGGTAGACGAGTATTACGAAGGCGTCGCCCAGCGCGCCGAATACGACGGGCAGAAGCGCTTCCTGGAGCTTTTCGACCGGGCGCTGCTGCGCAAGGGAGCCGACGAGATCCGCAGCAATTACATTTCGTACAACGCCGAGACCGAATTCTTCAAGGCGGAGGGTCGTCCCGACACACGCCCCGCTGCCGCCGGCGAGTCGCCATTGGGCGCGCGGGTGCGCGGGGTGTTTCAGCCGCAGCAGAAGGATGCCAACAAGGACGACAAGACGGGCAAGAACGGCAAGGCGCCGGCCGCGCCACCGAAGCCCAATCCGCCCGCACCGCTCAAGCCCGAGGGCGCGCTGTCCACCGAACCGGCCAAGTGATCCTTGACAGCGCCCGCGCCGCGATGAGCACGCTGTCGGTCGCCGCGCTCAACAAGCGCTACAAGTCCCGGATCGTCGTTCACGACGTCTCGCTCGCGCGTCGGCCTGCTCGGACCCAACGGCGCGGGCAAGACGACCTGCTTCTACATGATCGTCGGCCTGGTGGCCGCCGATGGTGGCACGATCGAGCTCGACGGCGACGATCTCACCCGCATGCCGATCCACGTGCGGGCAAGACTCGGGTTGTCGTACCTGCCGCAGGAAGCCTCCATCTTTCGCAAGTTGACGGTCGCGCAGAATGTACTGGCGATCCTCGAGCTGCAGGGGATCGAAGGTGACGAGATCGCCAATCGCCTCGACGCCCTGCTCGAGGACCTGTCGATCTCCCACCTGCGCGATGCACCGGCGCTCTCCCTCTCCGGGGGCGAGCGGCGCCGGGTGGAGATCGCCCGGGCGCTGGCAACGCGGCCGCGCTTCATCCTCCTCGACGAGCCGTTCGCCGGCATCGATCCGATCGCCGTGCTCGATATCCAGAAGATCATCGGCTTCCTGAAGGAGCGCGGCATCGGCGTGATGATCACCGATCACAACGTCCGCGAAACGCTCGGCATCTGCGACCGCGCCTACATCATCAGCGAGGGCCGGGTGCTGGCTTCAGGGACCCCCGATGAAATTGTTTATAATGAAAGCGTCCGGAAGGTTTATCTCGGGGAGCACTTCCGCCTCTAACCCGCCGCGGCCATGAAGCCGACGTTACAGCTAAAATTAAGCCAGCACCTCACGCTGACGCCGCAACTGCAGCAGTCGATCCGGCTGTTGCAGCTCTCGACGCTGGAGCTGAACGCCGAGGTCGAACGGCTTCTGCAGGAGAATCCGCTGCTCGAGAAGGCCGACGACGAAGAGTCGCCCGGCCCGCCGCGCGACCTGCTTGTTCCGGTGGCCACCACGTCGACCGACAAGACCTCGGACGCGACGGACGAGCGGGCCGTGGAGCCGTCGGATCTGCTGATCGGCGGCGACGGCGACTGGGGCTCCTCGACGAGCACGAGTGAGGACGACGATGAGACGTTCCTGCCGCAGCAGGTCGCCACCAGCTCGCTGCGCGATCATCTGAACGCACAGCTCGCGCTGCTCAACCTGCCGCTGCGCGACCGGCAGATCGTCGCGGCGCTGATCGACGCGCTCGACGAAGACGGTTACTTGACGACCACGCTCGAAGAGCTGCTCGAGCTTTTTCCCGAAGAGCTCGAGATCGACGGGGACGAATTGTCGATCGCGCTCAAGCACCTGCAGTGCATGGAGCCCCCGGGCGTCGGCGCGCGCGACGCCGCCGAGTGCCTGTCGCTGCAATTGAAGGCGCTGCCGGACTCGACGCCGTTCCGCGGCGATGCGCTGAAGCTGGTGCAGAACCACCTGCCGCTGCTTGCCGCGCGTGATTTCGGCAAGCTCAAGCGCCTGCTGCATGCGGACGACGCCTGCCTTCGCGGCGTACGCACGCTGATCACGAGCCTCAACCCGCGCCCAGGTGCCGGCTTCTCCAAGACAGAGGCGAACTACGTAATCCCGGACGTGGTCGTACGTAAGGTGCGGGGGCGCTGGATAGCCGCGCTCAACGAGGCGGCCATGCCCAAGCTGCGGCTCAACCGCATCTACGCCGACATTCTCACCCGCAATCGAGAAGCGTCGAATCAGCAGCTCGCCGCGCAATTGCAGGAAGCGAAATGGCTGATCCGCAATGTGCAGCAACGCTTCGAGACGATTCTGCGCGTCTCGCAGGCCATCGTCGATCGCCAGCGTCATTTCTTCGAGCATGGCGAAGTGGCGATGCGGCCGATGGTGCTGCGCGAGATCGCGGAGATCCTCGGCTTGCACGAGTCCACGATTTCGCGCGTCACGACGCAGAAGTACATGCTTACGCAGCGCGGAACCTACGAGCTCAAGTACTTCTTCGGCAGTCACGTGGCGACCGATACCGGCGGCGCGGCGTCCGCCACGGCGATCCGGGCGCTGATCAAGCAGCTCATTGGCGCCGAGGATCCCAAGGCACCGCTGACCGACAGCCGGATCGCCGACCTCCTCGGCGATCAGGGTATCCTCGTTGCGCGGCGGACGATCGCGAAGTACCGGGAAGCGTTGCAGATTCCACCCGTCAACGTGCGCAAAGCGGTGTAACCGCCGCGGCGCGCGTCAGAGCAGCCAAAGGGAAAGGAGCGCAGGATGAATCTCAATCTTAGCGGCCATCATCTGGACATCACCCCGGCGATCCGGGCGTACGTCGTCAACAAGCTGGAACGCGTGACACGCCATTTCGATCACGTCATCGACGTCAACGTGGTGCTTGCCGTCGACAAGCTCCGACAGCAGGTCACGGCCAACCTGCATATCCGCGGCAAGGAGTTCCACGCCGAATGCGTGGAGCCGGATATGTACGCGGCCATCGACGCACTCGCCGACAAGCTCGACCGGCAGGTGGTCAAGTACAAGGAGAAGCGCAACGGGCAACGCCATGCTCCCGTAGCCGTCAAGCGCACCGCCGCGGCCACGACGACGGCCACGGTCACGCGGCGGAGAAAACCCGCGGCTGGCGTATAATTCTGCGCCACCCTGCTGGCGGGCCACGTCATAACCCGCACGGGCCCGCGTGAACCAGATCGCGCAACTCCTACCCGAATCGAATATCCTGCTCGATATAGAGGCGACGAGCAAGAAGCGCCTGTTCGAGCAGGTCGGAGCACTCTTCGAGGATCGCGCGCAGATCGCGCGTTCGACCGTGTTCGACAGTCTGTTCGCGCGCGAGAAGCTCGGCTCGACCGGCCTCGGCCAGGGCATCGCGATCCCGCACGGTCGCATCAAGGGCCTCGATCACGCGCTCGCGGCGTTCGTCAGGCCACGCCAACCCATCCCGTTCGATGCGCCCGACGGCAAGCCGGTCGTGCAGGTATTCGTGCTGCTGGTCCCCGAGCACGCGACGGAGGAACACCTGCAGCTCCTGTCCGAGCTCGCGGGCATGTTCAGCGAACGCTCATTCCGGGACGAGCTCGCCTCCGCCACCGATTCCTCCAGCCTGCACCGCCTTTTCTCGAGTTGGCAGGGGCCGCCATCGTGAACGACGGGATCCCGATGCGGCAGGTCAGCATCGAAAAGCTCTTCGCGGAAAATCAGTCGCGACTGGGGCTGAGCTGGCTCGCCGGTCGTCAGGGCGGGAACCGCGTGCTGACCGGAGAGACCGAGCTCAAGCCGACCATCGGCCAGGTCGGCCACATGAATTTCATCCACCCTTTCCGCGTTCAGATCATCGGCGCAGCCGAAGCGGCGTTCCTCCGCGCTCTGCCCGAGGACGCGCTGCGCGATTCGATCGGCAGGCTGTTCACCCGCGAGCTGGCTGAGATCATCGTCGCCAACGGCGAAGAAGTGCCGGACCACTTGCTCGAGGAATGCAACCGGCATCACATGGCGCTGATGACGTCGCCCCAGCCTTCGCCGCATATCGTCGACGTCATCCGGCTGTATCTGTCGCGAGTCCTCGCCGAATCGACCACGCTGCACGGCGTGTTCCTCGACGTGCTGGAGATGGGCGTGCTGATCACCGGCGCGTCCGCCATCGGCAAGAGCGAGCTCGCGCTGGAACTGATCTCGCGCGGTAACGGCCTGGTCGCGGACGACATCGTCGAGTTCTACCGGATCTCGCCGGATACGCTCGAAGGACGCTGTCCCACGGTGCTCAAGGACTTTCTCGAGGTGCGAGGAATCGGTGTCCTCAATATCCGCACCATCTTCGGCGAGACCGCGGTGCGCCCGCGCAAGCTCCTGAAGCTCATGGTCAACCTCGAGGACCACAGCCACGAGCAGTTCTCCGAGCTCGACCGGCTCCAGGTCGACGCGACTTATCAGGAAATTCTCGGCGTGCCCATCCGCAAGGTGACCATTCCCGTCGCGGCCGGCCGGAATCTCGCCGTGCTGGTCGAGGCGGCGGTACGCAATTTCGTGCTCAACCAGCGCGGCATCGACAGCACCAAGGAATTCATCGAAAGGCAGCAGAAGCTGATGGAAGACGGGGATTAGCGGCGTAAAGCTGCTGCGCTTGCTGGGGCTTTGTTACGCGCGGCCTCGCAATCCTCATGTACTTCATGCTGTACACTCCGGTTGCTCGGCCGCGGGCGCCTCGCCCCAGCTTCGCTCGCGACGCTTTCCGCTCGCTAACCCGAGGTTTCACATAGTTCGACAGCGATGGACCTCCTGCTGATCGGCGGCGTCTCCGGCTCCGGCAAGAGCGTCGCGCTCACGGCGCTGGAGGATAGCGGCCACTACGCGGTTTCCAACCTGCCGCCACCACAGCTCGCTGGGCTGCTCGCGCACCTCAAATCGGCCGGCACGGATCGCGTCGCGGTCGTGCTCGACGTCAAGACAGGCGGCGGGCTTGCCGATCTGCCGGTCGCGATCGACAGCGCGCGCGCCGAGGGTTGGACGGTACGCTTTCTGTATCTCGACGCCACGACCGAGACGCTGGTCAAGCGCTTCTCCGAGACGCGGCGCCGGCATCCGTTCTCCGGCGACGAGCGCACGCTGACCGAGGCCATCGAGTTCGAGCGCGCCCTTTTCGCCGATCTGCGCGCGCTCGGCTACAGCTTCGACACCAGCGACCAGTCGGCGGCAGCGCTGCGCTCGTGGGTAAAGGATTTCGTCAGCGTCGATCCGTCCGGGCTGACGCTGCTCTTCCAGTCGTTCGGCTACAAGCACGGCGTGCCGCTCGACGCCGATCTCGTATTCGACGTGCGCTGCCTGCCGAACCCGCACTACGAGCCCGCGCTCGCGCCCCTATCCGGTCGCGACCCTGCCGTGGTCGCGTACCTCGAGCAATACCCCGAGGTCGAGCGGATGTACACCGACATCTACCATTTCGTTGCAAGCTGGCTCCCCGATTACGCGCGCGACAACCGCAATTACCTGACCGTTGCGATCGGCTGCACCGGCGGACAGCACCGGTCGGTCTATCTTGCCGAAAGGTTGGCGCAGGCATTCGCGGGTCGCTATCAGGTGCTCACCCGTCATCGGCAGCTTGCCTGATGCGCTGGCCTGCTAGAATCGGCGACATGACCTCCCCGCGCACGATTACGCTTGCCTTCACCGGTGCGTCGGGCCTGCCCTACGGTTTGCGCCTGCTCGAATGCCTGCTCGCGGCAGACGCGCGCGTGTACCTGCTCTATTCACCGGCCGCGCAGGTCGTCGCACGGCAGGAGCTCGATCTGACGCTACCGACGCAGCCCCACGCTGCCGCCGCGTTTTTCGCGGAGCGTTATCGCGCGAAGCCCGGACAGCTTACGGTCTTCGGGCGCGAGGACTGGCTCTCCCCGATCGCGTCGGGATCGAACCCGGCCGACGCGATGGCCATCTGTCCGTGCAGCATGGGGACCGCAGGCGCGCTCGCAGCCGGGCTCGCCGACAATCTGATCGAGCGCGCCGCGGACGTGATGCTCAAGGAGCGGCGGACCCTGGTGCTGGTGCCGCGTGAAACGCCGCTGTCCGCGATTCACCTCGAGAACCTGCTCAAGCTCGCGCGCGCGGGGGCCGTGATCCTGCCCCCCGCCCCCGGGTTCTATGCTCATCCGGCGACGGTCGGCGACCTGGTCGATTTCGTCGTCGCGCGCGTGCTCGATCAACTAGGTGTCGCACACTCGCTCTTACCTCGCTGGGGAGAAGCACGCGTCGCGCCACCCACCGTCGAGCGCGCGTAGCCGATTTCCGCCCGGATGTTTTCTTTCATCCACGGCGCGCCGTCGCGAGAGCCGGCCCCGTTGCCGCTGTTTCCACTCAAGACCGTGCTCTTCCCGGGCGGCGTACTGCCGCTCAAGATCTTCGAGCAGCGCTACGTCACGATGACCAAGGCCTGCGTCAAGGACGACACGCCGTTCGGCGTCTGCCTGCTGACACGTGGCGAAGAAGTCACCGGCTCGTCCGCGGCGAGCGCCGAAATCGCTTTCGCGCCGATCGGCACTCGCGCGCGGATCACCTCGTGGGACATGCCGCAGCTCGGCATCCTGCACATTCGCACCGAAGGACTGGGCCGGTTCCAGGTGCAGTCCCACGCGATCGCCAAAGACGGCCTCGCGGTCGGGCTGGTGACCGACCTTGCGCCTGAACCCACGCTCCAGCTACCCGAGACGTTCAAACCCCTCGCGAGCCTGCTCGAGCTTCTGATCAATCGCGTTGGCAAAGAGAGCTTTCCAGCCGATCTTGCATTGACGGATGCCTCGTGGGTCGGCTACCGGCTGGCCGAACTCCTTCCGCTGCCGCTCCCGATCAAGCAGAGCATGCTCGAGATCAACGATGCCGAAGTGCGACTGACCGTGCTCGCGCGGTTCCTGAAGCAACAAGGCTTGTTGTAACGCAGAACCGAGCGTCGCGCGCACCGGCGGTCTCTATCGGGCGCGTATAATTTCGCCGTTCTCACGACGATCGATTGATCCATGGCCGGCCACAGCAAGTGGGCGAACATCAAGCATCGCAAGGCAGCCACAGACGCCAAGCGCGGCAAGATCTTTTCCCGCCTGATCCGTGAGATCACGGTCGCAGCGAAGCTCGGCGGGAGCGACGCCGCGAGCAACCCTCGACTGCGCCTCGCGATGGACAAGGCGATGGACAACAACATGCCCAAGGACACGATCGAGCGCGCGGCAAAGCGCGGCGCCGGCGCGCAAGAGGGCGTGAACTACGAGGAGATGCGCTACGAGGGCTACGGCATCAACGGCGCCGCAGTAATCGTCGACTGCCTTTCCGATAACCGCACGCGCACCGTCGCGGAGATCCGCCACGCGTTCGCCAAGAACGGCGGGAACCTCGGCACCGACGGATCGGTCGCGTTCCTGTTCAACCACTGCGGTCAGATCGTAT
>WNFL01038419.1_pt1 | contig 10958 bp, 8 predicted proteins | sample 5400361 | NCBI WGS metagenome assembly WNFL01 (sample SAMN13153351, study PRJNA577476) | soil metagenome | isolation source: 40 cm soil on Douglas fir-dominated hillslope | place: USA:California | collected 2013-09-17 | reverse complement strand
CGGCACTGACGGCGGGACCCCGGACGCGGGAACCCCGCCCGACGCGGGCACGCCGCCTGACGCCGGCACGCCGCCCGATGCCTGTACGCCGCCCGGCGGTGGCACCGACGCAGGCGTGGTCGGTACGCATCTGCTGCTGGACGTGGTCGCCTCCGGACAGAACCAGATCCTGGGGGTCGACCAGGCCGGCACCGTGTACTCCACCGCGGTGGGCGACTCGGGCCAAAAGCTCTACGCCTCGACCGACGGAGCGCGCACCTGGGCCTCGCGCGGCACGGCGACCGGCGACTTCCGCGCGATGACCGTCTTGTCGGACGGCACGCTGCTGGCGCAGGTGGACGAATCCTCCGGCCACTTCCTCGCGCGCTCCGGGGACCACGGCGCCACCTGGACCGACGTGCGCGCGCTGGGGAGCTACCTGGGCCTGACCCCGCACAGCTTCGCCGAGCTGGAGGGCGTCGTTTATTTCATCGAGTACCAGTACTTCTCCGGGAACGACACGCCGATCCACCTGTGGGCGTCGTCGGACATGGGTCGCACTTGGAGCCTGCGCTCCACCATCAGCGGGACGAGGCATGGCCACGGGCTCGCCGCAGACCCGGCCCGCCACGCGTTGTGGGCCTTCCTCGGCGACACGGACCAGCAGTCGCGGACGCTCCGGTCGACCGATGGCGGCGCTACCTGGACGATGGTGATGCACACGCAATTGGGCGGGCAGGTGGATGCCACCGTCCTGGCGGACGGGTCGCTCCTCTACGGCCAGGACATCACCTACCTTCCCGACGAGCCATGGGTGGTGAAGCTGGGCATCGACGGTACGCTGACGAATTATCTGCGGCTGCCGGGGCCGGCGTACTCGATGCATCCGCTCCCGGGCGGCGGCTACGTCATGGGAGTCGGGCGCGAAAACGGCGGCGACGTGTACCCGGCGGGCGACGTGAGCGCGTTCGTCTACACCAGCGTGGACGGCGTGCACTGGGAGCAGGTGTTGCAGTACCCGCGGCTCAACTCGATCGACGACGTGCGCGCCGACGTGTACTGGGCCCTCCCCAACGGCGACCTGCTCCTGGAGCTGCGCGACGCAAAGGCGTTCAGCTCCGGCACCGGGTACCAGATCCTCCACCCGCGGTTTCAATGAGGCTTGGGCCCAAAGACGCCTCGACGACGACGGTCAGGGGCCTACCTCGTTGACCGGGTATTGCGGCAGCTCGCCGCGCAGAACGCGCGCCGCGTCGGTCAATGCCATGGTGGCCATCTGCTCGCGCGTCGCGTGCGTTGCGCTGCCGAGGTGAGGGAGCAGCACCACGTCCTCGCGGCCCAGGAGGCCCGGGTGCACCAGCGGCTCGTTCTCGAAGACGTCCAGCCCGGCGCCGCCCAGGTGGCCCGATTCGAGCGCCCGCACCAGCGCCGATTCGTCCACGACCGCTCCGCGCGAGGTGTTGATCAGGATCGCGCCGCGCTTCATCCCGGCCAGGCGGCGCGCGTCGATCAGGTGGCGGGTGGCCGCGGTCAGCGGGCAGTGCAGCGTGACCACGTCGGCGCGGGCCAGCAGCTCTTCGAGCGGGATCCCGCCCCTCGAAGTGGTGTGCAGGACGTGCATTCCGAACCCGCGCGCCCGGCGCGCCACCGCTTCCCCGATCCGGCCGAGGCCGACGATGCCGAGCGTGGCGCCGCGCAGCTCGAGACCCAGGAGCAGGGTCGGCGTCCACGCCTGGTAGAGGCCCCCGCGGAGGAAGCGCTCTCCCTCGCCGACCCGGCGGGCCACGGCGAGGATCAGCGCCCAGGTCAGATCGGCGGTCGACTCGGTCACCGCGTCCGGCGTGTTGGTCACCCACACGCCGCGCGCGGTGCATGCCGCCACGTCCACGTTGTCGACGCCGACGGCGTGATTCGCGACCACCCGCAAGGACGGCGCCGCGTCGAGCAGCTCGGCATCGATCCGCTCCGTGAGCAGCGCGAGCAGCCCGTCCGCGCGCGACACCCGCGCGAGCAACTCGCCTCGCGGAGGCGGCCGCTCGTCGTCCCACAGGTCGACGTCCACCTCCGGACCGACGACGCGGCGGGGGTCCACCGATAGCTTTCGCGCGATGAACAGGCGAGGCATGATGCCGGGCGGCTGCGCTTGCCCAGCGCAGTCGTTATGGCATGCATTCGAGCCGCCGCGCGCGTCAAGTTCCCGAGCGCGCGGTGCGGCGGGGTGGGGGGCAGGAGGCGGCCGTGGCGTTGACCATCAGCTCACCCGCGTTCGAGCACGGTAGCGAGATCCCCAGGCGGTACACTTGCGACGGGGAGGACATCTCCCCGGAGCTGCGCTTCGGCGGCGTCCCGCAGGGCGCGAAGAGCCTGCTGCTGCTCGTCCACGATCCCGACGCTCCCGATCCGAAGGCGCCGCGCATGGACTGGGTGCATTGGATCCTCTACGACCTGCCGACTTCGACGACCGTGCTCCCGGAGGGCGTGCGCGAGACCGATCTGCCCCCGGGCACGCTGCAGGGCTTGAACGACTGGAAGCGCACGGGATGGGGCGGCCCTTGCCCGCCCATCGGCCGCCACCGCTACTTCTTCCGGCTGCACGCGCTGAACACCATGTTCCCCGACCTGGGCAAGCCGGACCGAAATCGGGTGCAGCGCGAGATGCAAGGGCACCTGCTGGGCAGCGCCGAGCTGATGGGCACCTACCAGCGGAGCTAGGCCGCCCCTCAGCTCGGCCATGCCGAGTTGAGGATGACCTGGCAGAAGTTGGCGCGGTGGAACTGCGGGTCCTTCAATTCGAGCACGTCGGCCTTGACGTTGCCGAACGTGGTGTCCGGCTTGTGCCGGATGCCCTGGTAGAAAGCTTCGATGATGTCCTGCTTGAAGTGCTCGCCGCGCGGGTGCGCGGCGACCACCTTGGCGCGGTCGGCGTCGCTCACCTCGGGGAAGCCCAGCCCGAGCACATCCATTTCCACGCCGGCCGTGAGCAACGCCACTTCGGCTTTCTTGTGCTTGGGAATGCCGGGCGTGGTGTGCAAGGCGATCGCGTCCCACACCACGTCGCTCGAAGCCTCGGCGATGCCGTGGCGACGCAGGAAGTCCCGCGCGGCGTTGGCGCCATCCACCTCGAAGCGCTCGCTCGGGCTGCTGTACGGCTTCATCAGCCCCATGTCGTGAAACATGGCGCCGATGTAGAGCAGCTCGGGATCGTAGGTCAGGCCCTTGCTGTCACCTGTCAAGGCGCCGAACAGGAACACCCGGCGCGAATGGTGGAACAGCAGATCGGTCTCCGTATCCCGCACCAGGTCTGTCGCCTCGCGGGCGAGTTGACTGTCCGGAATCCTGATTCCTGCAACGGTGCTGCTCATGGGCCCCCGAGGGCACGCGATGGACCTAGTACCTGAGAAGGTCGACGGCTACCGCGCCCGCGCTGACCTCCCGCGTTTCGGGGGCGCGGTAGCCACGGCCGGATTACGTTGCGCGCGCGCCCCCGGTTCGGGCGCGGCGTGGAGCGTTCGTGCGAAGGTGCCTCTGCCTGGTCGCAGTCGTCGCTGTCTCGGCCTCGCCCCCGAGCGAGCGGGCGAGCGCTCCCGCCGCCTCGTCGACGCTCGACTACCTGAACCAGGCGGTCGCCTGGTATCGAGGCGTCGCTGCGATGGCGGCCGTGGCCGCCAATCCGGCCGAGGTCCTCGTCCACAACGACGCCCGGCAAACGGCGCTCGAAGTGCTGCGGCTCGCCTTCCCGTTCGCTCGCGCCCAGGTCGACCTGCTTCCGCCGGCGCCAGTTCCCCCGCCGTCAGCCCCGTCCGGCGGCATCGACCCCCAGACGCTCGCGCGGCTCGCCGCCGAAGCGGCGGCACGCCTGAAGCAAGCGCAGTCGGGGATCGAGCGGATCCAGCGTGAGCTGGCCCCGGCGCCTCCCGGGCGGCGCGCCACGCTCCAGCGGCAGCTCGCGGAAGCCCGCGCCGAGCTGCAGCTGGCGAAGGCTCGCCAGGGAACGATGGATGCCTTCACGAGCTTCACCGCGCGGCAAGGGGTCGGCGCGGGTCTGCTGGAGCAGATCGACGGGCTCGAGCGATCGGTCCCCGAGCTCCAGGCCAACGCGGGGAAGACCGCTCTGCCAGCGGAGCGGGCGGCCGCCGGCCGTTCGCAGGATGGAGGCGTCCTGGCGCTCTCGGGCGACTTGCTGTCCCTGGTGCGCAAGCGGAGAGAGGTGCAGGACGAACGCAGATCAACGGACGCCTTGCGAGACGCGGCCGGTCGGTTGAGCGCGCCGCTGGTCGCCGATCTGCGCACGGCCTCGCAGGAAGGCGACCGGCTGACGCTGGCCGAACGGTCGAACAATCTGACCGTGCTGGGGGAGCGGACCCGCCGCATCGAGGAGGTCACCTCGCATTTCAAGAAGGTGTCGGATGCATTGGTGCCGCTGGCGAAGCAATCGGTGCTCCTGGACGCGTTCGAAGGCCACCTCTCGGCGTGGGACAAGCTGATCGACCGGCAGCTAGGCTCAGACCTTCGCGGCCTCCTCCTGCGGTTCGCGCTCGTCGCCCTGGGAATCGCGGCGGTGCTGGCCGCCTCCGAAGTCTGGCGCCGCGCGACGTTCCGGTACGTGCACGACGCCCGCCGCCGCCGGCAGTTCCTTCTCCTGCGGCGGATCGTCGTCACCGGCGCGGTCGTGCTGTTCATCGCGTTCTCGTTCGCCACCGAGCTCGGCTCGCTCGCCACCTTCGCGGGGTTCATCACCGCGGGGCTCGCGATTGCGCTGCAGAACGTGATCCTCTCCGTCGTCGCGTACTTCTTCCTGATCGGGAAGTACGGGGTGCGAGTCCGAGACCGCGTGCAGATCTCCGGTGTCACCGGGGACGTCATCGACGTCGGCCTCGTGCGGCTGCACCTGATGGAGATCGGCCCCGATGGTCAGCCCACCGGCCGCGTCATCGTGTTCTCCAACGCCGTGCTCTTCCAGCCGACCGCGAACTTCTTCAAGCAGCTCCCCGGCTCCAATTTCACCTGGCACACGGTGACGCTGACGTTCTCCCCCGAGAGCGATTATCGCTTGGCGGAATCGAGGCTGCTCAGCTCCGTCGAGGCGGTCTACGAGAAGTACCGCGCGTCCATCGAGGCGCAGCACCAACGCGTCTCCGAAGACCTGTTCGTGCAGCTGGCTGCGCTCAAGCCGCAGAGCCACCTCCGGCTGACCGCCGCCGGCCTGGAGATGATCATCCGCTTCCCCGTCCCGCTCGACAAGGCATCCAGCATCGACGACGAGGTGACGCGCGCCCTCCTCGATGCGATCGAGCGCGAGCCGAAGCTCAAGCTGGCCGGATCGGCGATTCCGACGATCAGCGCAGCCGGAGATCAATCCGCCGCGGCGCACTAGCAGCTCGCGCACCGTGCGGCGGACAGACGGGGGACTGCTCCATCGCGTTCCGGCCGATGGACGCCTGAACCGACCAGCCCCGTTCGACATCCCAGGCACGATGAGTGCCCCGGCCCATCCGGTTCCATCTGCATCGAACAAAGACGCCCTTGCTGCGGCCGCGCCGTGCTCCGTTTCGCTGACCGCCGCGGCAAAGCGAATCCTCGAGATGATCGCCGCCGGCGCGAGCCTGAGGGAGATACTCACGAGTTTGTGCGCCGCGATCGATGATCAACACCCCGACATGATGTCGATGGTGATGCTGATGGATCCCGACGGCCAGCGGCTGTGGCCGGTCGCCGCTCCCCATGTACCGAGCGATTGGACCCAGGCGATCAGTCCCTTGACCATCGGCCACAACATCGGCTCGTGCGGCACGGCGGCCTTTCGAAAAGAGCGGGTCATCATCTCGGATGTGGGCACCGATCCGCTGTGGTCGGATCTGCGCGACGGTCAGTCGCGCGAGGCTGCACTCGCTCATGGACTCCGGGCGGCATGGTCCCAGCCGCTCCTTTCGAAGGACGACGAAGTCCTGGGCACGTTCGGGTTGTTTCACGGCACGCGCCGGAGCCCCACCGGCCGCGAGCTGCAGTTGATCGAGGACGCGGCAAACATCGCCGTCATCGCGATCGAGGGGGAGCGCTCACAGACTGCTCTCAGGAAGGCGTTTCAGGAGATCAAGGCTTCGGAGCAGGAGCTGGGGGACATCCTGGATGCCATACGCCAGACCATCGTCGTCCTCAGCCCGGACGGGATTCCCATCTACGCGAACCGGTACGTTCTCGAGTACACGGGACTCACCATCGAAGAGATGAGAGGCCCCCGCACCCGGTTTGTCCATCCCGACGACGTGACCCGGCTCCAGAATCAGCGTCGAGCGGGGCTGTCCCGCGCGGTCCCATTCGAAGCCGAGTATCGCGTCCGGCGCAAGGATGGGCAGTACCGGTGGTCACTGATCCGCTACAACCCCTTGTGCGACGAGCAGGGACGGATCCTCCGGTGGTATGCGACCGGAACGGACATCGACGACCGCAAGCGCGCCGAGCAGCGCATGCGCAATGAGACCCTCGCGCTGCGCGAAGACATCGACCGCGCCTCGATGTTCGAGGAGATCGTCGGATCGTCCCCGGCCCTGCAGCGCGTCCTGGCGCAAGTCGCGAAGGTGGCGAAGACCGACTCCACGGTCCTCATCCTGGGGGAAACCGGCACCGGCAAGGAACTGGTCGCCCGCGCCATCCACAGGCGGTCGGCACGCTCGACCCGGGCATTCATCCGCGTGAACTGCGCGGCGATTCCGCCGTCGCTCATCGCCTCGGAGCTGTTCGGGCACGAAAAGGGGGCATTCACCGGCGCGCTGCAGCGGCGGATCGGGCGGTTCGAGGCCGCCGAGGGCGGCACGATATTCCTGGACGAGATCGGCGAGCTTCCCGCCGAGACGCAAGTCGTGCTCCTGCGCGTGCTCCAGGAGCGGGAGATCGAACGGGTGGGCAGCAGTCATCCGATTCCTCTGGACGTCCGCATCCTCGCTGCCACGAATCGCGATCTCGACGACGCGGTTGAGCGTGGCACCTTCCGCGAGGACCTCTATTACCGCTTCAATGTCTTTCCCATCCGGATCCCTCCGTTGCGCGAGCGCCTGGGTGATCTTGCCCTCCTGATCACCTACCTCGTCCAGCGCTATGCCAAGAAGGCCGGAAAGAGCATCCGCAAGATCGAGAAACAGACCTTGGATCTGTTTCAAGCCTACGATTGGCCGGGAAACGTGCGCGAATTGCAAAACGTAATCGAGCGCGCAGTCGTCTTCTGCGAGGACGAGACCTTCGTCGTCGACGAGTCATGGCTGAAGAGATGCCCTGCAGTATCGCGGGTCGAGCGTCAGGTGACCACGCTCGCCGAGGGTGAGAAGGCCCTGATCGAAGCCGCTCTCGCGGAGTCCAGGGGACGGATTTCTGGCCCCCTGGGAGCCGCGGCAAAGCTCGGCATTCCACGCCAGACGCTCGAATCCAAGATCAAAGCCCTTCGCGTCGACAAACACTCGTTTCGAGGAGAGCAGACGGGGTCGGTCCGGGAGCTCTTCGGAGCCCGGCGGTTGCGGTCGAGGACAGGCTCGAGATGATCTTCGATTCGCATCATCCACCCTTGGGGCATGGCATGCCTGCGCTGACCCAGGCTTCCAGCGCTTCTACGAACTTCTCGTGCGAGAGCGGCGGGGTGGTGCGGCCGGCGCCCGGAGTCCAGGCCCACAGGACGAGTGGATCCGACTTCATGTGTTCGATGACGTCCTCCCCCGTGTGACGGCCCCCGTTGCGCGCCGGGTCCTTCATCTGCTCGCAGATCTGCTGCTTGGTCCGTCCCTCCCACAGCATGGACAAGGGTGCCAGCCCCCAGGTCGATACGCCTGGGACGAAGCCATCGGCGGTGTTCGTCGTTTGATGGCACGTCTGGCACGGCTGCGTGGGCGCGCCGTGGCCGTCCTTTCCGCGGACGACCAGCGGTCGATGAAGAATCTTGGCGTCGGTCTGCCTGGGAGACTCGTCCTGGTGGCAGTTGATGCACCTCGGATGCATGAGGACGCTCGCGATTGGATCGAACGGCGCGGGATCGGCCGTCTGCGCCGCTTCGCTGCGGCTGCAGGCGGCGATCGGCAGGACTGCGATGATGAGCGTCGCGAAGGCACGCATGATCGTTCTCCTCAAGCCGAGCGGAGCTGCCGCTCGAGCGGCAGCGTCCGGATTCGCTTGCCGGTCGCAGCGAAGACCGCGTTGGCAAGCGCGGGTGCCGTGACCGCGGTGCCCGGTTCGCCGATCCCGCCGGGCGATTCGCCGGTCCGCACCAGGTGCACTTCGATCGCCGGCGTCTCGTTGATCCGTAGCACGCGAACGTCGTGGAAATTCGACTGCTGCACGCGGCCCTTCTCGAGCGTCACCTCGCCGTACAGCGCGCCGCCGATTCCGAAGACGATCCCGCCCTCGATCTGCGCCTTCACCGTGTCCGGGTTCACCACGGTCCCGCAGTCGACCGCGCAGACCACGCGGTGGACCCGCACCTCGCCCGACTTCGACACCGCCACCTCGGCGACCTGCGCCAGATAGCTGCCCCAACCACTGTAGAGGAGCGAGACGCCGCGGCCGCGGCCGGCGGGCAGCGGCTGGCCCCAACCTGCCGCCTTCGCCGCGAGTTCGAGCACAGCCCGTGCTCGCGGCGACTTGCCGAGCAGCCCGCGCCGGTACGCGACGGGGTCCTGCTTGGCGGCCGCGGCGAGCTCGTCGATGAAGCTCTCGATCACGAACGTGTTGTGCGTGACTCCGACGCCCCGCCAGAAGCCGGTGTTGAGCACCGGCTCCTCGTGGCGCACGAACTCGACCTGGATCGCGGGGATGTCGTAGAGCAGGTGCACCGCCCCGTCCAGCCCGTCGGGATCGATCCCGTCCTTGAACGCGGCCGGCAAGTAGCGCGCGAGAATCGCCGGACCGGCGAGCCGGTGCATCCACGCGATCGGCTGGCCGCGGGCGTCCACGCCCGCAGCTATGCGGTCGTAGTAATACGGGCGATATACGTCGTGCCGGATGTCTTCCTCGCGGCTCCAGACCACCTTCACCGGCCCGTCGACCTGCTGGGCGATGCGCACGGCCTGCGTGACGTAGTCGTGCTCGAGGCGCCGGCCGAATCCGCCGCCCAGGTAGTGGTTGTGTACGATGACCTTCTCGAGCGGCAGGCCGGTGACTTTGGCGGCCGTCGCCTGAGCGCGGCTCAGGACTTGGGAGCCGGTCCACACCTCGCACCGGTCCGGCCGGACGTGCACCGTGCAGTTGATCGGCTCCATGGCCGCGTGCGCGAGGAAGGGGACCTGGTACACCGCCTCCATCTTCGCCGGCGCACCCGCGATCGCTGCGGCGGCATCGCCCTCCTTCCGCGCCACCACGCCTGGGGTCTGCACGGCCGCCGCGAGGCCCTGGACGACGTCGGCGGTGCTGAGCGTCCTGTTGGGCCCGTCATCCCAGCGGATGGCGAGAGCCTTGAGGCCCTGTTTCGCCGCCCACATGTGGTCGGCCACGACGGCCACCACGTCGTCGAGGCGGACGATCTGGCGCACGCCCTTGATCGCCCTTGCCTTGCTGTCGTCGACGCTGGCCACCTTGCCGCCGAGCACCGGACTTGCGGCGACGGTGGCGACCTTCATCCCGGGCAGCCGCACGTCGATGCCGAACTGCGCGGTCCCATTCACCTTCGCCGGGGTGTCGAGCCGCTTCGCGGGCGTCCCGATCAACTTGAAGTCCTTCGGATCCTTGAGCGTGACCTTCGCCGGCACCGGCAGTTTCGCCGCCTTGCCGGCCAGCGCTCCGTAAGTCAGCGTACGGCCCGTGGGCGAGTGGGTCACCACGCCCTTCTCGGCCCGGCACGACTCGGGGTCCACGTTCCACGTCGCCGCTGCAGCGGCCACCAGCATCGTGCGCGCCGCCGCCCCGGCGCGCCGCAGCGGCTCGTAGAACGCCCGCACGGACGACGAGGCGCCCGTTTCCTGATCGCCGAACAAGGGATTGGCGTAGAGCTTGTCGTTCGGCGGAGCGTGCTCGAGCCGGACCTGGTCCAGTCCGATCTCGAGCTCTTCCGCCAGCAGCATGGGCATCGAGGTGTACGTGCCCTGACCCATTTCGACCTGGTTCATGACGAGCGTGACCCGGCCGTCGGTGCCGATGCGAATGAACGCGTTCGGCGCGAAGGCCGGCGGCGTCGCCTTCGTGGCCCTTGCGGCGCCGCGCCCTTGCGCATCGAAATGCCATCCCAACAGCAATCCGCCGCCGGCGGCGGCGCCGGCCGTCAGGAAGTGGCGGCGAGAGACGCGGGCCATGTTCAGCCTCCCCCCTTGACCATGGCCGACGTCTTCGCCGCCTGCTTGATGGCCTCGCGGATGCGCGGGTAGGTGCCGCAGCGGCAGATGTTCCCCGACATCGCCTGGTCGATATCGGTGTCCGTCGGCGCCGGTATCTTCGCGAGCAACGCAGCGGCGGACATGATCTGGCCCGACTGGCAGTAGCCGCACTGGACCACCTCGAGATCGAGCCAGGCCTGTTGGACCTGCTTGCCTACCGGCGTGGCGCCGATCGCCTCGATGGTGGTGATGGCATGGCCGGCGGCGGCGCTCACCGGCATCACGCACGATCGCCTCGGAATGCCGTCCAGATGCACGGTGCACGCCCCGCAGAGCGCCACGCCGCAGCCGAACTTCGTGCCGTTCATGCCGAGCACGTCGCGCAGCACCCACAGCAAGGGCATGTCGGGGGAGACGTCGACCGTGTGCGACTTGCCGTTGATCTTCAGCGTGGTCATCGCGATGCCTCCAATTCGCCAGTCTCAACTGCATCTGTCGGGCCACCGCGGCGGGCATCGCTGGCGAGGGCGTACGCGCCGTGGCAGCGGAGGCGCTGACCAGGCCGAGCGTTCGGCAATTGCTGATCGGTCGGCATCGTCGCGGAGCCCACCCGACACTGAGGCACTTGGCGCCGCGCTTGCACTGGTTGACCGTTCTGGAGGAGCCGTCATGCCTTGGATCAATCTGACCGTCCGA
>WNFL01325834.1_pt1 | contig 10959 bp, 4 predicted proteins | sample 5400361 | NCBI WGS metagenome assembly WNFL01 (sample SAMN13153351, study PRJNA577476) | soil metagenome | isolation source: 40 cm soil on Douglas fir-dominated hillslope | place: USA:California | collected 2013-09-17 | reverse complement strand
CCGAGAATACGACTTTTAGCTGTTGCGCAATTGTGCGCAACGTTCCCGAGAATGCGACAAACGTGCCAATCGGCAGGCCCATCGCGAACAGCAAAGCCTACGTGCTGGACGCCTTTCTAAATCCGGTGCCCATTGGTGTTCCGGGCGAGTTGTATTTGGCTGGAGATGGCCTGGCAACCGGTTACTGGAATCGGCCCGAGCTGACGGAAAAATCATTTAACAAGCCACCCGCTTCGATCCCGGAATCGGTCCTGTACCGTTCGCGAGATTTGGTGCGCTACCTCTCGGACGGGAACATCGAATTTCTGGGACGCATGGACCAGCAGGTCAAAGTACGCGGCTTTCGAATCGAGCTGGGAGAAATAGAGACGGTGATGGCAAGCCATCCAGCGGTAAAGGAATGCGTCGTCACGGCATGCGGCAATCGGAGCGAACAAAAGAAATTGGTGGCTTACTTCACCACAAATGGCAAACGCACGCCGAACGCGAGCGCGTTGCGCTCGTTTCTCCAGCAAAAACTGCCGGAGTTCATGCTGCCCGCCACGTTCATCCGGCTGAACGCCATTCCTCTGACGCCAAATGGGAAAATCGATCGACAGGCGCTGCCGGCGCCCACGCAAACGCGGCCTGAATTGGAAGGACAATATGCCGCCCCGCGTGATGAAGTGGAGGCGGAGCTGACCAAAATTTGGGAACAGGTTTTGGACGTAAGACCGATCGGGATCGAGGACAGATTTTTTGATCTTGGCGGGCATTCATTGCTGGCCACTAAAGTCATTATTCAAATCGAGAAACGGTTCGGCAAAAAGCTCCGATTAGCGACGATTTTCCAGGCGCCAACGGTCGAGCAGTTGGCGGCGGTCATCCGCGAGGAAATTAAAGAAGGCAGCATCACGGCTGGAACATCGCTTGTCGAAATCCAATCTAAAGGAACGAAGCCGCCGCTCTTCCTCGTGCATGGCGCCGGCGGCGGAATGTTCTGGGGTTACGTAAATCTATCGCGGTACCTCGGCGCGGACCAGCCGATCTATGGTTTTCGCTCGCGTGGCCTGGACGGGAAACAGGAATTGGAGCGGCTTGAAGAAATGGCAGCCAGTTATGTGGCGGATCTGCGAGTCGTCCAGCCGCATGGTCCCTATTATCTCGGCGGGTATTGCTTTGGCGGCAACGTCGCCTTCGAGATGGCCAGGCGGCTCTGCGAGCAGGGTGAGCATGTCGCGCTCCTGGCGCTGATGAATTGCGCGCCTCCAAACTCTAATTATTCGAAAGTCCGATTCAATCCGATATGGATGGCCCGCTTCGGCCGTAACCTGTTCTACTGGCTGAATTATTTCAGGCAGTGGACACCAGCGCAACGCCGCGAATTTTTCAATTGGAAATTTTCCCGCCTGCGGAAGAGGCTGGCCGGTTCCCGCCACAAATCGACAGCGGCGGGCTTAAACGAAGCCGACAAGGCGGTTGATCTCTCGTCCTTTTCCGCAGAGCAGCAAAAACTCTGGGCTGCGCATATTCACGCGCAGCATCTTTATCATCCACGCCCGTTTCCGGGCAGGATTCGCCTGTTTCGATCCAAGGGACATCCGATTTGGTGCTCGTTTGATCCAAACTATGGGTGGGCGGATTACGCGCTCTCCGGGGTAGACGTGTCAGTCGTTCCAGGCACGCACGAAAAGATACTCAAAGAACCAGCCGTGGTTGTTCTGGCCGAAGAACTCGGCAAATACCTGGCGAAGGGAAATAAAATGCAGAACGCGACGTTGTACGAAACCGGGCGATCGTCCGTGGCGGAACCGGGCAATCGCGATGAAACCGAGGCGATACACTATTGGAAGGCAAAACTTGCCGGTGCTCCGGTGCTGCTTGAGCTCCCAACGGATTTGCCCCGGCAGGCACAACGGGCCGGGGATGCCGACAAGCAAAGCATTTTACTTAATCCGGAAGTTGCTTCTCGGCTGAATGCACTGAGCAACAGCGGTGAGCATCCTGCCTGGGCTGTTCCATTTAGCGCGATGCAAATCCTTCTCAAGCGATATTCCCGAACCAATGACCTCGTCACTGGCATATGCGTTTCAGAATCGATGCCCGGTTCGGATCGGACAAATAATGAAGAAGCCCACCGTATTCGGCTGATTCGTTCCGATCTCGCCGATGATGTTTCGGCACGATCATTCATTTCCAAGGTTGTTGAAGCCCACGGCGAGGCCAGGGAAAGCGGCGACTGTTCATTCGAAGCGATATGCAAGAACCTGGAGCTTAAGCCTGATCCGAGTTTTCATCCTGTTTTTCAGTGTGTTTTCACTTTCGACGCATCCTCATCCCGAACTGATGATGAAAACGGCAAGACGAAATTCGATTTGGAATTCAAGCTTAAGTCGAGAGTTGAGAGTTATGAATTAACCATCAAGTTCGCGCGGGATTTATTCAAGGCCCCAACGATTTCTCGAATGCTGCAACATTGGGAAACCCTGATTGGCAGCATTGTTGCCAGTCCGGAGAGCCGCCTCTCCGAATTGGCCATGCTCCCGGCGCCGGAAGAAAAACTGGTTATACACGATTGGAATGACACAAAGCTGCCTTTTCCGGAAAATCGAAGCCTAATCGAGTTGTTTGAGGAACAGGTAAATCGGCTGCCCGACGCCGAGGCGGTAATTTGCGGTGAAACGCGGTTAACCTTTGGTCAACTGTACGATCGCGTGTTGCTTGTAGCGGCAGAGTTGAAAAAGCAAAATCTCGGTAGCGAATCTTTGGTCGGCATTTGTTTGGAGCGCTCATGGCAAATGATAGCCGCGATTCTCGGCACGCTCAAAGCAGGGGGAGCCTACGTTCCTATGGACCCGGCATACCCTGCCGATCGCATCGCGTTCATGCTGGAGGATGCAAACGTCCAGGTGCTTTTCACGCAGCGTAAGTTGTTGGATTCTCTTCCTGCATCCGGCGCATCGCGAATTTGTATCGAAGATATCGATTGGAATGGGCAGCCCGACGAATCTGCTTCGTGGCCGGCAGTTGCGCCATCAAATCTGGCTTACGTAATCTACACGTCTGGCTCGACGGGCAAACCGAAAGGCGTGGCATTGGAGCACCGTAGCGCAGTGGCATTTGTGACCTGGGCAAAACAGGTGTTCGAACCCGACGAACTTGAAGGAGTCCTTTTTTCCACGTCGATTTGTTTCGATCTGTCGATTTACGAAATGTTCGTGCCCTTATGTTGCGGCGGAAAATTGATCATTGCCGAAAACGCTCTCGCCTTGCCAAGTCTCCCGGCAAAAAACGAGGTCACCTTAATTAATACCGTCCCATCCGCCATCCGCGAGCTGGTACGGCTGAAAGCCGTGCCCGAGTCTGTGACCGTCGTGAACCTTGCAGGCGAACCGCTGCCTACCCCGCTGGTGAATCAAATTTATTCACGAACCCCTGTGAAGAAGGTTTATGACTTGTATGGTCCGACCGAAACAACCACCTATTCGACGTTTACACTGCGTAAACCCGAGGAACCGGCGACGATTGGCAGGCCGCTGGCGAATGAGCAGGTTTATCTGTTGGATGAATCGCGGCGTCCCGTGCCGATTGGAGTACCGGGGGAGCTTTATATCGGCGGAGTCGGCCTGGCTCGCAAATACTTGAATCGGCCAGAAATGACCGCGGAACGATTTGTGCCCAACCCGTTCGCTTTCGGGACTCGGCTGTATCGCACGGGCGATTTGGCTCGCTGGCGAGTTGATGGCCAGATCGAGTTTTTAGGCCGCATCGATCACCAGGTAAAAATTCGCGGCTTCAGAATTGAGCTGGGCGAAATTGAATCGGTCCTCAAGAAGCAAAGCGAAGTTCACGACGCAGTAGTCTTGGCAAGAGAGGACGAACCCGGTGATAAACGGCTGGTTGCGTATGTCGTGTTCCATACCAAACAAAGCGCGACAGCGGACCAATTGAAGTCGGTGCTTAAAACGCGGCTGCCGGAATACATGGTGCCTGCGATTTTTGTCTTCCTTGATTCGTTGCCGCAAACCCCCAATGGCAAAATTGACCGAAAAGCGTTGCCCGCGCCAGACCAGGGAATCCAGGCTTCCCGCGGCGATCTTGTTCGCGCGAAAACGGCGGAAGAAGAGATTCTGCTAAGCATCTGGCGCGAGGTCTTGCGATTGAAAGAGGTTAGCACCCAAGACAATTTTTTTGAATTAGGCGGACATTCGCTGCTCGCGACTCAGGTCGTGTCGCGAGTGCGGGAAATTTGCGGAGTCGATATGCCGCTCTCGGCGCTGTTCGATCGGCCGACTATAGTGTCGCTGGCCGAAGGGCTTTCGGCAGGAATTTGGGAAAAACTCCCGGAGAGCGAAGGGCGGCTGAAACCAGTCCCCAGATTACCGGAAATGCCGGCATCCTTCGTCCAGGAACGCCTCTGGTTTTTGGATCAGTTGGCTCTTGAGAGCCACGCGTACAACGTCCCGGTTGCGTTGCGGCTTAGCGGTTCTCTCGATGCCCCCGCTCTGGAATCGGCGCTAAACCAGATCATCCAGCGCCATGAAATTCTGCGCACCACTTTCAGTTCCACCGACGATGGAGTGAAACAGCGAATCGCTTCTGAGCTAAGGATTCCCTTGCCAGTTGTCGAATTCGAAAATTCGACGCGCGATTTGGAGGCGGCTGCGCGTAAGCAAGTTGATGCTGAGACGCGAAAACCATTCGATTTAACTTCCGGGCCCTTGATTCGCGCCTTCCTGATTCGGCTGGCTCCATCTGAACATATTCTTACCATTGTATGTCACCACACGATTTCAGATGGATGGTCGCTGGAATTAATGCTCTCGGAGTTACAGGCGTTTTATCAGGCAAGACTCGATCAATCGCCGGCTGCTCTCGCGCCATTGGAAATTCAGTATGCAGATTTTGCCGTCTGGCAAAGGGAACATGTGCAGGCTCCGGCATCAGCAAACCAGATCGCCTATTGGAAAAAGCAAATGGCCGGTGCTCCTGCCGCGATCGAATTCCTGAAGGACTCTAGTTGCAATCCGCATGCGGGAAACAAGGCTGGCCTCGTCACCCTGCAATTCTCGCATGGTGAAACTGATGAAATAAATAAAATAAGCCGGCAAGAAGGTGTAACGCCGTTCATAACGCTCATGTCTGCCTTCTGCGTAGCAATTCATCGGTGGACCGGGCGGCAGGATATTGTTGCGGGCACAGTAGTCGCCGGAAGAGATCGCCGCGAATTGGAGAACCTGATCGGTTGCTTCATGAATTTCCTGCCGATTCGAACCAGAATAACCGGCGTAGAAAGCTATCGGGAATTGATGGGCAGCTTAAAGACGACGGTGCTTGAAGCGCAGAGTAATCAGGATTGTCCATTTGAAAAAATTGTATCAGCGATTAATCCCGAACGGCGATCCGATCGCAATCCGCTCTACAACGCCGCATTATTGTTTCAGAATTTCCCGGTCATTCCATTCAAGACAGATGGATTGCGGGGATCACTTTACCCGGTGTCACCCGAAGACGCCCAATTGGATTTGCGAATAGAAGCCCAGGAGACGATCGATGGCCTGGCGTTGATGTGCGAATACAAAAAGGCGATGTTCGGCGACGCTACCATTGTACGGTTTCTTGGCGAGATCCGGAATACACTTCAAACGATCGTAAAAGCGCCTGATACCGCCATTACGGCACAACGTTCGACCCTCGCAGATGACGGAGCACAGCCACAGGAGAAGCCGAAGCGGAACATCGTAATATCGGGCACGTTTACTACCGAGCCAATCGAGGACGCTTTGCGCTTTTGGATGGTGGAGATGAAATGCGCCGCTGAAAAAGAGTTCGCGCCGTTCGATCAGGTGTTTCAGCAATTGCTCGATCCTTCGAGCCCATTTGCGCAAAACAAGCATGGGCTGAACGTAACCTTGCTGCGGCTTGAGGATTGGATGAGTCAGTCACCGGTTGCCCATTCGAATTCGGCCGAACAGACCTTGAATGAGTTTGTGGCCGCAGCTCGGAGCTATGCCGGGCGAGGCGGCGCGCCTCATTTGATTTGCCTGTGTCCACCGACGACAGGAGCCACTGCCGATCCCCAAAGGATGCAGCAGCTCGCGCAAATGGAAGAACGGCTTTGTTCTGAACTCGCAGATACCGCTGGAGTTTACACAGTCACAACCAGCCAATTGCATCGGCTCTATCCAGTTGCGGACTATTACGATGCAAGCTCGGATGAACTCGGCAAGGTGCCTTACACGCCGCAATATTACACGGCGCTGGCAACCATGATCGCACGCCAATTTCACGCTCTGAATCGGCGCACTCGAAAAGTCATCGCGCTGGATTGCGATAACACTTTGTGGGCTGGAGTTTGTGGTGAGGATGGACCCAAAGGCGTTCAGATTAATGGCCCATTCAAGACAATTCAGGATTTCATGCGGGCCCAGCATGACGCAGGAATGTTGTTGTGCCTTTGCAGTAAAAACAATGACGAGGATGTTTGGGACGTTTTCCATCAACGGCTGGAGATGCCTTTGCGTCGGGAACATTTTTGCGCAGCCAGGCTAAATTGGACGTCGAAGTCCCAAAACCTCGCAGCCTTGGCGCAGGAACTTAAGCTGGGTCTGGACAGCTTCATTTTCGTGGACGACAACCCGGTCGAATGCGCCGAGGTCAAAGCCAACTGCCCGGAGGTGCTGGTATTGCAATTGCCGTCCGATCCGCAGCGCCTTCCGGCGTTTTTGGAACATTCGTGGGTTTTCGATCACCTGAAGCTTACCACTGAAGATCGCCGGCGGACGGCGATGTATCGCGAGCAGAAGGAAAGAGAAAATCTCCGCGCGAAATCACCGACCCTTGCTGATTTCCTGGCCGGGCTCGAAATGAAAGTCGAAATCGAGCCGATGACCTCCGGCCAACTGCCGCGCGTCGCTCAGCTTACTCAACGGACCAATCAATTTAATTTCACCACTCGGCGATACAGCGAATCAGACATCCAGATTCAGATTGCTCACTCGGAAATCCTGACCGTGTCGGTCTCCGATCGTTTTGGCAGTCACGGATTGGTGGGAGAAATGATTTTTCAGGCCAGGCAGGATTCCCTGGATGTCGATACGTTTTTGCTGAGCTGCCGAGTGTTGGGACGGGGTGTTGAACATCGGATGCTGGCGCACATGGGCGCGCTGGCGCAACAACGTGGCCTGCATTGGGTGGATGTCCATTTCGAGAATGGCGCGAAGAATAAGCCAGCGCGCGATTTTCTGGATGGAATTGGTGTGCCATTCAAACAGCCAATGAACGGTGGTTTCTTGTTCCGGTTTCCCGCCGGTTACGCAGCAGATCTCGTTTTTTGTCCACAAGGCAATGATCGCGCTGAACCGGCCATCGATAACGCCTCCAAGCCCGCAGCCGCATCGACGTTTGATGAAGAAATTGTTTCCTGGATAGGAATGGAAGACGCCGATATTTCTCAGATTCACGATCGCGTCGAAGCGTTTTCAGCCCAACGCGTAGCGCAGAACCGATCAGCGAAACAGCCGAAAATTGAGCTAGCCGAATCCTCGCATGTCGGAGATCAAACGACAGGTTCAAATCTGACGGGCGTATCGACCGCGCAATCATCGACCGAACTCGAGTCGAAGCTGATCGGTATCTGGAGGAAGTTGCTTCGGCTCGAATCGGTCAATGTCACCGATAACTTCTTTGATGTGGGCGGCCACTCCTTAATGGCGGTGCGACTCTTTTCTGAAATTGCGAAGATCACGGGCAGGAAGCTCCCGCTCGTGACCATTTTCAGCGCGCCGACAATCAGTCAATTGGCTGGCAAACTACAAGAGCGCAATGCGAAGCCGAGTCGCTCGTTGATCGTGCCAATTCAACCAAACGGAACGCGGCCTCCGCTTTTTCTGGTGCACGGCGCCGGAGGCGATGTCCTCTGGGGTTATGCCAACCTGGCCAGTCATCTGAATTCCGATCAACCGATTTACGGCTTGAAATCTCGTGGTCAGATAGGGTTGGAAGAATTGCCAAGTCTCGAGGAGATGGCCTCCTGCTACCTTCAGGAAGTTAGAATGTTTCAGCGCAAGGGACCTTATTACCTGGGCGGCTATTGTTTTGGCGGCAATGTTGCCTATGAGATGGCGCGACAATTAAAGGCGCAAGGGGAGGAAGTCGCCCTTGTGCTTCTCCTGGACAGCAATCCCGCGAATGCGGGTTACGAAAAAGTGCCGTGGTGGCAACCTCGATTCAGTCAGCGGTTCGTTCGAAACTTGTCGCTCTGGCTTCGGGACTTTGCGTCACTTGAATCAGTGGTACGCCGACAATTTGTGGCAAGAAAAGTTCGGTCGTTCGGACGGAGGATTACTCGCCCGTTCAAGCGCGGCAGGTCCGGCAAGCACGTCGATCTCGAGGAAGTTATCGATCTCAATCATTTCGCCGCCGATGAATTGAAGTTGTGGCAGATCCATCTCGACGCGCTCGTGGCGCATGTTCAGCGACCCTACCAAGGCCGAGTCGTGCTACTGCGGACTCGGGGTCAACCGGTATTATGTTCACTGGAGGAAGACTTTTGCTGGGGCAAACTGGTGAAATCAGGAGTCGAAGTTCGAATCGTTCCTGGCTCACACGAAAGCATTTTTGTCGAACCGAACGTAGCCGCGCTGGGTCGGGAAGTAACCCAGTGTCTCGAAAGGCAAATCGGAGTAAAAAAAATGCATCCTGATGAAGATCGCGCGCGTTCAAATGCTTAAACACAGGGCGATGGCATGATGTTGTTTCGGTTCATCTGGCGCACCTGCCGGGGAATGATGGTGCTGACGACGCTGACCGCTTTGCTCAGCGGCGTGTGCAATGCCGGGCTGATGGCGATGGTGAATACGTCCATCAATCGGACAGATTCGATCGCGGTGGGACTGATCTGGGCATTTGTAGCGCTGGGTCTGGGGAAGGTGTTCACCAATTTTCTTTCCCAGTTGCTTTTGGCCCAGTTCTCGCAAGGCGCCATATCCGAGTTGCGGCGGGATCTAATTCGCAAAATCACCGGGCGAATCCTGGTGGCCCTTACTGATGATGTTTTCAACATCACCCAGGCGCTTTTGGCGATACCGCTCATATCAGTGAATGTCGCGATGTTGTTGGGCGGCGCTGCCTATCTGGGCTGGCTTTCCTGGCGGATTCTCGCAGCCATGACCCTGCTGGTCGTGATTGGCGGAGTCGGTTACCGGCTGATGGTGCGGAGCGCGTTCCGGCGGCTTACTCTGGCACGCGAGGAGGAAGACAAGCTCTTCAGCTATTTTCGAGCGGTCACCGAAGGAATCAAAGAACTCAAGTTGCACCGCAGCCGGCGGGGCGCATTCTTCAATGACAATATCCGGAAAACCACCGAGATCTATCAACACCACAACGTGGCGGCCGAAGTGCGATTTGTCATGGCCCAGAGTTGGAGCCAGTTGCTGTATTTCGCGCTCATCGGGTTGATTCTTTTTCTGGTTCCGGCGATGGCCAACGTGAGCAAACAAACCCTGACCGGGTATGTGATTACTACGCTTTACCTGATGGGTCCGCTGGCGGGCGTGCTCAGCAGCTTTTCGCTGTTCGGCCGCGCGAATGTTGCCCTCGATAAGGTCCAGCGCCTCGGACTTTCGCTGGCGGAACAATCAATCGAGACTTGCGCGGCGGACGAACCGGAACCTGAGATCACCTTTAGCCGGCTCGAATTGGATGGGGTTGTTCATTCGTATCATCATGAGAAAGAGGACATGAATTTCGTTCTCGGGCCGATTGATCTGTCATTTCACTCGGGGGAACTGGTGTTCCTGGTCGGCGGCAATGGCAGCGGCAAATCGACGCTGGCCAAAATCATCACCGGTCTTTACGTGCCGGAGGCTGGTGAAATCCGATTGGACGGCGAGCCGATCACTAACAAGAATCGCGACAATTATCGGCAGCTCTTTTCCGCAGTGTTCTCCGACTTTTACCTGTTCGACAATCTGCTCGGATTAAAGAATGCCAACCTGGACACCCAGGCTGCTGAATACCTCGAGTTGTTGCATCTGAATCACAAAGTAAAGGTGAGCAACGGAGTTCTCTCGACTACATCAGTATCACAAGGCCAGCGCAAGCGCCTGGCGTTGCTGACCGCGTATTTGGAGGACCGGCCATTTTATTTGTTCGATGAATGGGCCTCCGACCAGGACCCGCTTTTCAAGAACGTATTCTATACGCAATTGCTGCCGGACTTGCGCGCGCGCGGCAAGACAGTGCTCGTAATTACGCACGACGACAAATATTTCGATTTGGCCGACCGAATTGTGAAATTGGATTACGGCAAGATTGTCGAAAGCGAAAAGCCAGTCGAGCTGACGCACGAGCGGCTGCTCGTATTGAAGACGTGAGCGATATAATTAATGACGGGCGAAGACGGACAGAACGTAAAAGGCAAAAAATTCAGCGGCTGACTTTGACAATTCATCACTCTAACGAGAAGGGAGGGAGCGGCAGAAACATGGGAGCAGAAAAATCAAATTATTCATATGTTTCTGCCTCCATTTTTCTGCCAGGACTTCTTCTTATATCGTTTCATTGCTTATTTTTGACGAGTTAATCGGTAACGCCTTTATCAATCACCCCCACGCCAGATTGTTCTAAAAACTGCCTCAAAGCCGCTGCGATCTGACTGGCCAATGTGTAATCGAGAGGTCCTGCAATTCGGGTCCAACCGAGCAGCGAGTCAAGCCCCTCTCGCTTTTCTAAATCAGCCGTTCCGTCGCCATTGAATAGCCAAACGGAACCAAGTTGGGCTTCAGATTTTCTGTAGTTGTGTTCCAGAACGAGCGTGCAAGTGAGAACGCCCTTCATTTGATTGTCTTTGTCAGATCTGTTGCATGAACTATTCCGGGGACCGATGCATAGCTATTGTTCGCAGTGTTGGAGCGACTGCACGAGAACTCGAAAACGGTTCCCGAAGAATTCAGGATGAGTAAGCGTTTGCAGTTGCCG
>WNFL01038820.1_pt1 | contig 10959 bp, 9 predicted proteins | sample 5400361 | NCBI WGS metagenome assembly WNFL01 (sample SAMN13153351, study PRJNA577476) | soil metagenome | isolation source: 40 cm soil on Douglas fir-dominated hillslope | place: USA:California | collected 2013-09-17 | reverse complement strand
TGGAGGACGTCGCGCCGGAGGCCCCGTGGGAAGATCGCCGTCAGGCTGCCGGGCTCCGCGCCCGCCCGCCACGCCGCGAACACATACAGGGCAAAGACCGAGTCGTCGAGCATGACCGCTCGGGGTCCGGTCGGGAATTCGCGCGCGCGCTCGGTGTCGCGGGCGATGAGCCGCACGGTGAACCGGCCCCGGCCCAGCTCGCCGAGGATACGCGACGGTTGGCGCGGATCGGCGACGTCGTACTGCAGCGTCGACGGCATGGTGTCGCCGTTCACTTCGAGGATGGGCGCGAGGACCACGACCGGTCGCGCGCGATCGTACCGGATCGTCGTCGCCAGCGTCCAGCCGGCAGCGCCGCGCGACAACCGTCCGTGGCGCAAGCGGAACGACTCGCGCGCGACCTCGACCGTGTCGACGCGCACGATGAGCACGCCCTCGTCGACGGGCGTTCCGGCTCCCGCTTGCAACATGGCTAGGGCGAGAAGACACGCGGTCATGCGGCTACCGCTCCCAAGACTCGCGTCGCGATACGGTCATGAATCATCTTATACAGGCGTGCGCCCTTTTCGGCAGACGCGAGGCTGGGCCGCCCTACGGAACCGGGGGAAAGGGCAGGGACGGGGCCGGCGGCGCGCCGCCAGTACCGCTCGACCTGACGCTCGGTCAGGGGATAGTCCTGCGCCAGCTCCATGCGGACCAACTCTGGCGCGAGATACAGCATGAGTGAGGTATCGAGTTCTCCACCGTGTACCGGGCCGCCGGGATCTTCCAGATAGTCGGTGAAGTCGAGCGCGAAGATGTCCACGGTGAATACGCGAGCCCGCCGGGTACGCAGCGTCGACAGGGCTTCCTGGTGGGGATCGTGCCCGTGCGCGGTAAGAATAATGAAGGTATCTACGCCCCCCAGCTCCCAGGAGCCCAGCACGTCATTCATCCAGCGGTGCAACGTCTTGCGGCGCACCGCGGCGTTGCCGGGGTAGGGTCGCTTCGTGGCCGTGTTGACGCCGTACGGGACGGTGGGCGCGCGCAGGATGCCGAAGCTGGCAGACAGGTCATCGGCGAGCCGCTCGACGATTAACGTATCACAGCCCAGCGGGAGATGGGGGCCGTGCTGTTCGCAGGTGCCCACGGGCACCAACAATCGTGAGTCGCGCGCGAGGGCGGCGCGCACCGCGTCGGGGGTGAGAACGCTCAGGTGCAGCGGCAAGCTCACGTCGTAATCGCCGGTTGCTTCGCGAGTCTGGCGGCGGCCGAATGGCTGCGCGGCGACGCTGCCGTGTGGGCCGCGCTCGCGGTCGCGGCTGGGCTCGTCGCGGTCGCGCTCGCGCTCAAGCCGCCCGCTCCGAGGCACACAATGAGCCTGGCGGCCGCGCTGGCCGGCTTGCTGCTCGGTGCGGTGCTCGGCGGCGGTGCGTTGCGTGTGTGGCGCATCGAGTGTTGCTGGCCGGCGCTGCGCGAACAGCGCGTGACCGGGGCGTCGCGGTCGTTGCAGAACGATCTGAGCCACGCGTTCGACGAGGCGCGACGGCTCGCCGAGCGCGGCGCAACCGCGGCGGCACTGGGGCGAGAGGCGGTCTTCGATCGACTCGCGAGCGCAGTGGGGTCTGGTCCGTCATTCGAGCGGGGCGCCACCGTGATCGGCGGAACGAGCGAAGACCCCAGCTTTGTCGCCTGGGCGGGGCGCCACCGCACGCTACCGGCGGTGCAGGACACGACCGAGCTGCGAGCGGTCATGACTCCATTCTACGCCGTGCTCGAGGCGCGGCGCCAGACACACGGTTCGACGTCAGTCGGCAGTGTCCTCTTATCCGCGACGCCGGCGATCGCCGACGGTGAGCACAGTCTCGCTGCTGCGTTCGCGCGCGAGCACGGTGTGTCGCTGCGTTTGTTCCCCGCGGGTCAGGGGCCGCGCGACTCCAGCGTTTTCGAGATCTGTCCGGAAGGGTGCGCCTCAGGCGACACGCTGTTCTCCGTGCAGACGATCCCGCCATCGCAAGGTGATGCCAAACTCGCCGCGCTTGCCAGTACAGCTCGGCTCACGCGACTCGGCTTGGTGCTCCTGCTCGCCATCTTGTTGGCGGCGGCACCGGCCGGCGGGTGGCGCTCGGGCGTGCTCCTGGTCGGCGCATGGACGCTGTTGCGCGCGCCTGTCGGACCGGCGTTGCTGTTCTCACCAGCGACTTTCTATCGACCTGTCGTGGGAGTGTTCGGCACCTCGGCGGGCTCGCTGCTCGTCGCCGGTGTCGTAGTACTCGTCGCTGCAGGGTCGCTGTGGCGCCGCGGCGTGAGGCGAACGTGGTGGGGAATGGCGGCTGCGGCGGTGCTGATCCTCGCGGCGCCATATGTGGTGCGCTATTTCGGCCGCGGCATCGCGCCGCCGGCGCGTGGCGTCAGCTTCGAGTTGTGGGTGTCGTGGCAAGCGGCGCTCGCCGTGACGGCGATGGCGTTCATTCTGCTGGCAGCGGCGCTCGTGCGCGGCACGAAGGAACCGGAACGCGTCTCGTGGGCCCCGCGGGCGGCCTGCGCCTGGGCGGCGCTGGCGGCCATCGGGGGCCTGTGGCTCTGGAGCCCCCACGGCGCCTGGCCCGAGTGGTACACGTTCCTCTGGCTCCCGGCGCTCGTCTGGGCGATCCTCCCCGCGCCGAAGCGCTGGGCGCTCGTCAGCATGGCGGTCGTCGCAGGCACCGCGGCCGCGCTGATCGCCTGGGGCGCCGCGGTCGAAGGGCGATTGTCGCTCGCCACACGGGACGCGCTCCGGCTGGGCCACGAGGGCGACCCCGTCGCGGTCGCGCTGCTCGAGCGGCTCAGCCAGCACCTGATCGTCTCATCACAACCGCCGCCGCGGACGGCTGGCGATCTGTACGCGTTGTGGGTCGAGTCACCGCTCGTCGCGGAGGACTATCCCGCGATGCTCGATCTCTGGGGCGCCGGGCCCGAGGGACCGCTCCTCGCGGAGCTGAAGCTTGCGCAGCTCGACCTCCAGCCTGGCCTGCTGTCAGCGCTGGCGCGCTCGGCGGTGGACGGTCCGTGCATCGAACGGAAGGAAGCGAATCCGGGCGTTCATTACATCCTGGTTGTTCCGCTCACCAATGGCACCGTCCTCACCGTGGCGGTCGGTCCGCGCACGCGGTGGTTGGCGCCGAATCGGGTGTCCCGGTTCCTCCGCGGCGATCCTGGCGCCGTGCCGCCGTACACGATCACGCTGTCGCTGCCGAGCCACGCGTCCGTCATCGGCGGCGCCGTCGAGTGGCGGCGCGAAGGATGGACCGCCCGCGGTGAGCGGCAGATCGAATTGCCCGACGGCGTGCGCCATGTGCACCTCCGCGTCGAGTTCGGCGACCCATGGTCGCTGCTGGTGCGCGGCATTCTCGTCGTAGGACTCGACGTGGCGCTTCTGGCGGGAGTCTGGCTGTTCGGACTCGTCGTCGCCGAAGGGTCGCGCCCGCGGTTGCCGACCCTGATTACGGCGCTGCGCACCAGTTATCGCGCGCAGCTCACGGCGGTGCTCATCGCGTTTTTCGTCTTGCCGGTCCTCGGATTTGCGACGTGGAGCTTTACCGACCTGGCCGAGGATGCCCGTCGCTCGGGCGACCTGGTCATTCGCCAGACGCTCCGCGACGCCGCCGCCGGTGCCGAAACCGTCGCCCAAGATCCGCCCGAGACGATCACTCGCTCCCTGGTCGAGTTGGGCCGCCAGCTCGACGCCGAATTGTGGCTGTATCGCCGTGGCGTACTCGTGGCCACGAGCTCGCCGGTGCTGGCGGAGCTCGGCTTGGTCGATCCATTTCTCGCTCCCGAGGTCTTCCGGGGCACGCTCGAGGACGAGCTCGAGACGACCATCGACGCGCGCACCGGCGGCCGGCCGACCCGCGTCGGCTTTCTCGTCGTTGCGCCGGGTCCACCCGGTGAGCAGGGAGTGCTGGCAGTGCCGCAGCTGCTGGACGACGAGCGCATTCGGAAGCAGCGGGAGGATCTCACTTTCGGCATCCTGCTGGCGACGCTCGTCGGGTTGGTGGCCGCGATCTACCTTGCCGGCCTCGCGGCGCGCCGGCTCGCGAAACCGTTCGCCGCGTTGCGCGAGGCCGCGCTGGCCGTCGGGCGGGGGACGGAGCCTCCGGCATTTCCTCGCGGCACGCCGCGCGAGTTCGAGCCGGTGTTCAGCGCGTTCAATCGCATGGCGACCGATGTCCGCCGCAGCCAGGCGGCACTCGAAGAAGCGCGACTGCGGACCGCGCGCGTGCTCGCCAACGTCGCCACCGGCGTGATCGCGGTGGATGACGCCTTGCGCGTCACCATGGCGAACCCGCGCGCGTCCGAGCTCGTGCTCGGAGGGGACGAGACGCTGGCTCCGGGCAACGTGCTCCCGCAGGCGACGGCCGCGGGATGGTCGCCCGTCTGGCAGGCGGTCGCCGAGTTCATTGCCGCAAACCGCGACGTGATTCAGGAGCGTGAGTTTGAAGTCTCCGGGCGGCAGATTCGCGTGCAACTCGCACTGTTGGGTGCGGCGCCCGACGGTTGTGTGATCGCGCTCGACGATGCGACGGCATTGACGCGCGCCGCCAGGGTGCTCGCCTGGGGCGAAATGGCCCGTCAGGTCGCGCACGAAATCAAGAATCCGCTCACGCCAATTCGCCTTGGGATCCAGCATCTGCAGCGGGTTCGCGGGAAGGGTCAGTCCACGACGTTCGAGGCGACGCTCAAGGAAACATCAGAGCGCATCTTGGCGGAAATCGACCGGCTGGACGGCATCGCCCGCGCGTTTTCGCGGTTCGGCGCGCCGTCGGCGGCCGAGCTGCTGCCGCTCGAGCCGGTGGATCTCGCGGCGACCGCCCGCGAGGTCGTGCAGCTCTACGACCTCGGCGCGACGCCGCGGTTCGAAGTGCAGACGAGCAATGGTGCGCCTCCGCCGGCACTGGCGCGGAAGGATGAAGTGAAGGAAGTGCTCGTGAACCTGCTGGAGAACGCCCGGAACGCCGCTGCGACACGGGTGACCGTGCAAGTCGCCGCGAGCGGCCGGCAGCTGGTGGTCGCCGACGATGGCCACGGGATTCCGGCCGACGTCCTGCCGCGCGTGTTCGAGCCGACGTTCTCCACGACATCGAGCGGCGCCGGGTTGGGACTGGCGATCGCGCGCCGCCTGGTCGAGAGCTGGGGCGGCGTGATCACGCTCGAAAGCGGCCCCGGTAAAGGGACACGGGTCACTCTGACGCTCCAGACGGCACCCTGAAACGGGTTTGGGTGACCTTCCTCACACCAAACAATGGAAAAATCGGACACAATGTGCAAAGTTGTGGCGGCCTTTTCCTCCGTCCGAGGTGCTCTGTGCGAACTGGAGTCGTCGCTGTTGCACTCGCGCTGCTCGTACTCGCTCCCCTGCGGCCCGCGCACGCGCAGTTTTCGTTCGACGCGCGGCGCTATGGCATGGGAGGGGTCTCGCTCAGCCGTGACGGCAACGCCCGTCGCTTCAATCCCGCATATCGCGCCCTGAAGACCAATAGTCAGACTTCGGGAACGCCGAAGTTCTCGATCCCCATCCCGATCGGACTGATCAAATTCTTCAAAGATCACCCGATCAATCAGCTGGGCAGCGATCCGATGTTCGATCCGAAATCAACGGCGTTCAACCCGTTCGCGCTGACGAATCTCATCTTCAATCCGCCGATCTTCTATGAAGTGAAGAAGTCTCCCACTCCGACCAACAACGTCGAATTCACGATCGGCAAGAATCAGCTGATCCTGAACATCGGCGGATCGCGCGTGCTGATTCCCGAACAGGACTTCGGGCTCGGCAGCACGAGCCGGTTATTCGATGCGGGCGCTGGATTCGGGGGCTTCCATTTCGGTGTGATGGGCTTCCTGCAGTACAACGTGGCATTCACGCTCGACAGCGCGCTGCGGCGCGCGCTTACGGACACGGTGACGGGGATTCAGCCGGGAGACACGCTCTCGCTCTTGAGCAACGCGGTCGCACAGGCAGGACTCGCTCCGACGGTCGGTTTCGCCGGACGCTTGACCCATGGCGCCGATCCGACGACCGACGACGGCTTTTACCTCGGCGGCGCCGTGCATTACTACCTGGGCGCTACATACGGGCGTCTCACGGGTCCGGCGCAGATCCTGGTCGGGAATCCGATCTTCGGAACCACGCCGGCCGCGGGGGTCAACGACACACTGCGCACGTCCAACAAGGCCAATGGCAGAGGGGTCGGTGGTGACGTGGGCATCGTGTGGGTCAACGGCCCCTTCGAGGTGGGTCTGGGCGTGAACGACATCGGTGCGGAGCTGACGTGGTCGGATACGAAAGTGCAACACGTTTCGTATCTCACCACGACCGGCAAGCTCGTCTCGACCCTCGACACCAATCACGTCGAGTCGAAGACAAAGCTGCCCATCACGTACGTGGCGAACGCGGCGCTCCGCATGGGCACTGGCACGACCGTCGGCGCCGACGTGGTCAACTCGGGCCGCGGCACGATCATCCATGTCGGAATCGAGCAACGCACCGGTCCGTTCGCCGTTCGCGGCGGCGTGTCACGCGATCAGCGCAAGAAGATGCAATTCGGCTTCGGCGGAGGTCTGCGATTTGGCCCGCTCGGCCTGGACGTCGGATTTTTCACACACAGCAATTCACTGTCGACGCAACGGGCCGTCACGATGGCCACGGCGATTTCGATCTATTGAGGGGCGACCGATGAAAGCTCTTGCTGCCGCTCTCCTGGTGTTCGTCGCGGCGTGTGGCCAGGGGAAAGCGATCTTCAACGTGGACGTGATTCCGTACGCCATCCCTCCGGCCTCGTCGGCCTCCGCCTCGACGTTCCAGCGGATCTTGCTGCCTCCGGGGTTCGGGGCCTCCATTGTCGATTCCGTGAGAATCACGACCGGCAACGCCAGGCTCATCAACAGCGCCGGTACGGGGTCGATCGGCTTTGCGCTCTACTTTGCCGCCGATTCGGCCGGAACGACCACGGCGCCAGCGGCACTGAACATTCCTGCGACGACTGTGACTGGCGCTCAGACTGTTCCTGTGGCGATCTCAGGCGACTTGAGCTCTGTCAGTACGTTGTTCACGAAGGACACGGTGTGGATGCGAATCACCGCCATCGGCACGAACGCCGGAGTGACGCCAGTCACCGGCAAGGGTGCTTTGACGGCGCTCGTGATCCGCGTCGTGCTGACGGACAAGATCTTCTAACCTCGCGCTATATTCCTGACCGTGAGCATCCGACGTTCCACGGTCACGGTCAGCGTGGGCGGCGTGCTGGTGGGCAGTGCCCATCCGATCGTCGTCCAGTCGATGACCAACACCGATACTGCCAACGCCGCGGCCACGGCCGCACAGGTGCGCGCGCTGCACGCGGCCGGCAGCGAGCTGGTGCGCGTCACGGTGAACACCGATGAGGCGGCTCAGGCGGTGCCCGCGATCGTGGCCGATGTCGATGTCCCAGTCATCGGCGACTTTCATTACAACGGCCACCTGCTGCTCACCAAATATCCGGACTGTGCCCGAGCGCTCGCCAAGTACCGCATCAATCCCGGCAACGTCGGCACCAAGCGCCGCGACGACAATTTCCGCACGATCATTCAGGTCGCCATCGACGCAGGGAAGCCGGTCCGGATCGGCGTGAACTGGGGCAGCCTCGATCAGCAGCTCCTCACCGAAATGATGGATGCGAACGCAGCCCACGCCGAGCCGCGAGACGCGCGCGACGTGACCATGGATGCGATGGTCGAAAGCGCCATGCGCTCGGCCGAGCTGGCGGAGGCGTCCGGGCTCCCGCACGATCACATCATCCTCTCCGCCAAGGTCTCAGGCGTTCAGGATCTCGTCGCCGTGTATCGGATGCTCGCCGAGCGGTCCGACTATCCATTGCACCTCGGTCTCACCGAGGCGGGGATGGGAACGAAGGGCGTCGTAGCGAGCACGGCCGGTCTGTCGATCCTGCTGCAGGAGGGGATCGGCGACACGATTCGCGTTTCGCTGACGCCGCGGCCCGGCGGCGATCGCACCGAGGAAGTGCAGGTTGCCCAGCAGGTGCTCCAATCGCTCGGAATCCGGAGCTTCACGCCACAGGTCACCGCCTGCCCGGGCTGCGGTCGCACCACGTCGACGTTCTTTCAAGAGATGGCGGAGCAAATCCAGACCTACCTGCGCGATCAGCGGCCCGCCTGGCAGGCCCGCTATCCCGGTTCGGAGGAGCTCCGCGTTGCCGTCATGGGGTGCGTCGTCAACGGGCCGGGGGAGTCGAAACACGCCGATATCGGCATTTCCTTGCCGGGCACCGCCGAGGAGCCCCGCGCGCCCGTGTATGTCGACGGCGCGCTGCGGGTGACCTTGAAGGGTGATACGATCGTGGCCGACTTTCTGCGAATTCTCGACGACTACGTCGAAAAGCGCTTTGGGGGCTCAGCGAATGGGAGCGCCCAGCGGCACGTCGCGATCGGGGTGGATCAGACAGATGTCACCCTCCCCAAGAATCACCCCTAGCGTCAACACCTCCGAAAAGAACGTGGCGATCTGGCGGGGCGGGAAGTTCACGACGCCCAGCACCAGCTTTCCGACGAGGTCCTGCGGCTCGTAGTACTTCGTGATTTGCGCGCTCGAATTCTTCAAGCCGATCATCGGTCCGAAATCGATTCGTAGCTTGTACGCCGGCTTGCGCGCCTGCGGAAAGACCTCGGCCTGGATGATCCGGCCGACGCGGATATCGATCTTGGCAAAATCGTCGTAGCTAATCTGGTCCATCGCGGCTCCCAAATGTCCTTTTTTGAGGTCACGCCAGGCGCGCCATCATAGGGCGAAAAGCTTGGCACGTGCATTGCCTTTCCGCTACGCGCAGCCCATTCCACTCTCACAGGACGGCGATATGCGGCGGATCGGCATGGCGGTGCTAGGCCTGACGGTCGTTACGACTCCCCTGATAGCTCAGCGCTCGGCACTGCGTGAAGTCCACCGCGGCGGCAACGGGAGCTTCGGGGCCGCCTTCGTCGTCGCTGAACCGCTTGGCGAATTCAGCCGGAATGGCGATGTCGCCGCCGGGCTTTCGATCTTCGGCGTGACGAGTGGAAGTGCGCTCGCGCTTCGTCTCGAAGGCGCCTGGATGGCGTACGACGTGTCGTACCAGGGTTACGGTGTTTCAACCACTTCACAGATCGGCACCCTTGGCGCCGGCCCGCAACTCACGTTGGGCACGGGCGCATTGCGGTTCTACGGGTTTGCGATGATGGGCGGATCTCTGTTCTGGAGCAATGCCAGCTACAACAGCTGTGGCTGCTCCGCCAGCGATTGGCTCGACGGTCACACGACCTGGATGCGGTCCGCGGGGGGCGGCGTGCTGCTCGGCCTTAGGGCCGGTCACACCCCCATCGCCATCGACATTGGCGCTCGCGGAGTGCGGCACGATCGCGTGACGTACGTGCCGGCCGGCGGGCTGACGCAGAACTCTGACGGGACCTTCACCGCACGGCAAGTCACGACGCCGGTGGACATGCGCGTGTATCAGATCGGGGTGTCGATCGGGATTCGGTAACCTCCCCTGCCGTCCCCGGCCTCACCCCCTGGCCCCCTCTCCGCGTTGCGTAGAGGGGGTCTTCTTATCGAAGATCTGGTGCAAATAGCGCTGCGGCGCGTTCAAAAAGTCCCGCGTGATGCGTACATGATCGAGGTCGTCGTACGCGACCGCCCGCACCGGTTTCGTGTCGAAGCTGTAGATCTGCGCGTCGGGGTATGCGAGCAACATCGGTGAGTGGGTGGCGATGATGAATTGGGCGTCCTTTGACACCATGTCGCCGATCATCGCGAGCAGCGCGAGCTGGCTCTGCGGCGACAGCGGCGCTTCGGGCTCGTCCAGCAGGTAGAGCCCGCCCGGGACGAAGCGCGACTGAAACAGCTTGAGAAAGCTTTCGCCATGCGAATTGGCGTCGAGCTCCGCGCCGTAGCGTTTCTCCAACTCTGCGATGGAGGCGCGCAGCGGTCCCTGCTTCAAACCAAGCGCGGCGTCCGACCGCCCGCTCGCATGATACTGCTGGGCGGCTTCCATCATCTCGATCGCGAGCTCGGCCCGCAGGCGCGCCATACGCTTGGTGAACCCGAAGAAGTCTTCCGCGCGCAGAAAAAACCCGCGCGTTGTGCGTTTCCTCCAGCTGAGCCTCAGCGCCTTGCCGAGCCTGCGCTGCGCCTCGAGCGTGTCGTCGCGCTGGACCTCGGCGCTGCCAACCGTCGAGAGCCGCGCGGCGGCCGCGATGCCCTCGAGCAGGGTCGATTTTCCGGATCCGTTCTCGCCGACGAAGAACGTCACCCAGGCGTCCAGCTGGAGCCGATCCAATGACCGGATGGCGGGGACGGTGAACGGAAACGCGTCGTCGTCGCCGGGGCGTCGACTGATAGATGCCAGGTGCATCGCGCTCACAGGTTCAAAGATACCGGACTCGAATGAGTCGCCTGGAACGAGTGTAGCAGAACTGTTACAGGTCCCAGAGGGACACGCGAGAGAGGAGCCAAGGTTGCCGTAGCGGACCCCCGATTTGCAGGGTACGGGACTTGCGGCCGCTTTGCAACAGTGGACGCCATGTCGGAGTCGAGTCCGAGCCTCGGAGTACGACCGGTTGCCGCGCAGGCTTTCGAGCCAGCCGGCCGGTTCCCGTCGGCCGCACCCGCAACGGCGACCGGCCGAGAGGTCCGTGCGGTGCTCTTCCCCGAAATGGATCCGGATGATGCGCCGCAGCCGCTGCAAAAACCGCGTGGTCTCCAGCGTTTCACCCGCCCCGTCGCCTATGTCGCGTGCGCCCTTGCCGGTGCGGTACTGGTGACCGCGATCTACGGGCTCATCGGATCTCGCTCGGGTGCGCTCGGCAGTCGGGCCGGCGCCGATTCTGCACCGGGCTCACCAGTGAACGACGCGGCTGTCTTGGACCGCCGGGCCGACACGCTGGCGCTCGCGTTGTCCGCGTTTGACATGCGGG
>WNFL01400909.1_pt1 | contig 10961 bp, 9 predicted proteins | sample 5400361 | NCBI WGS metagenome assembly WNFL01 (sample SAMN13153351, study PRJNA577476) | soil metagenome | isolation source: 40 cm soil on Douglas fir-dominated hillslope | place: USA:California | collected 2013-09-17 | reverse complement strand
GCCGTGGATTTCATCACGAACATCCTTGAATCCTCGACGGAATACTCCGTCATCGCCAAAGACCTCAGCGGAAAGATCCTGTTGTGGAACGAAGGCGCGCGCAGGCTTTACGGCTACGAGCCCGGGGAAGTGGTCGGCAAGATGAACTCGTCCATGCTCCACACGACGGAGGATGTGGAGGCGGGACTGCCGGCCAAAATCATGGCCGATGCGCTACGCCGAGGCAAATTCGAGGGCACCATCTCGCGCAGGCGCAAAAGCGGCGACCTATTTACCGCACGCCTGGTCATCACGCCGCGGCGCGACGGGGCTGGCAAACTTGTCGGCTTCCTCCTCATCTCCAAAGATATTTCCGATGAGATTCGGATGGCCCAGTATGCGCGCAGCCTGATTGAGGCTTCGCTCGATCCGCTGGTCACCATTAGCGCCGACGGCAAGATCACCGACGTCAACGAGGCCGCGACCAAAGTCACGGGCGTGCCCCGCGAGAAGCTGATCGGGACCGACTTCTCGAATTATTTCACCGAACCGGAGAAGGCACAGGAAGGCTATCGCCAGGTTTTTGCCAAAGGCATGGTGACCGATTATCCGCTGACGATTCGTCACGCGGACGGGCAGTTGACCGATGTGCTCTACAACGCCTCGGTGTACCGCGATGAACGCGGGAATGTTCTAGGCATCTTCGCCGCAGCCCGCGACATCACGGGGCGCAAGAAGGCCGAGGAAAAATTCCGAAGTTTGCTGGAAGCTGCCCCGGACTCCATCGTCATTGTCAACAAGGACGGCCGGATCGTCCTCGTCAACGCACAGACCCAGAAACTTTTCGGTTACGAGCGCGAGGAACTGCTCGATCAGCCAGTCGAAATTCTCGTTCCCCAGCGCTTCCGCGGCGCCCACCCCGGACACCGAACCAATTTCTTCGCCAAGCCGGGAGCGCGTTCCATGGGCGCGGGTCTTGAGCTGTTTGGCCAGCGCAAGGATGGAACCGAGTTCCAGGTCGAGATCAGCCTCAGCCCGCTTGAAACCGAGGAGGGCATGCTGGTCTCCAGCGCTATCCGTGACGTCACGGCCCAAAAACTGGCCTCCCAGTATGCGCGCAGCCTGATCGAAGCCTCGCTCGACCCTCTGGTCACCATCAGCGTCGACGGCAAAATCACCGACGTCAATGAGGCCACGACGAAAGTCACCGGTGTATCGCGCGAAAAGCTCATCGGCACCGACTTCACCAATTATTTCACCGAGCCGGAGAAGGCACAGGAAGGCTACCGCCAGGTTTTCGCCAAAGGCATGGTGACCGATTACCCGCTGACGATCCGCCATATCGGCGGGCGGTTGACCGACGTGCTGTACAATGCCTCCGTCTATCGCGATGGGCGCGGCAACGTGCTGGGCGTCTTCGCCGCCGCGCGCGATGTCACCGCCCAGAAGCAAGCCGAGGCGCAGGTGGCCGACCAGCGCGCCAAGGAACTGGAACGGCTGGCTGAGCTCGAAAGATTTCAGAAACTGACGATGGGACGCGAGCTCAGGATGATCGAACTCAAGAAAGAGATTGAGGATCTGAAGAAGAAACAGGCTTGAGCCGGAGACGGCCGGGATATCCAAAAAATGGAAACGCCGCGCAATTCGCTTTCAAGTGATCCTGGAGAAAACAACTTCCAGGCATTTCAGCGCGCGATGCTGAACATCCTCGAAGATTTCAGCGAAGAGAAAGCACGATTTGCGCAGGTTAAAACCGCCACGCTGAACATCCTGGAAGATTTCGGCGAAGAGAAAGCACGATTTGCGCAGGTTCAAACCGCCACGCTGAACATCCTGGAAGATTTCGACGCGGAAAAGAAACGGTTGGAGCAAAGCCAACGCGCTTTCCTCAATATCCTCGAAGACATCGACCTGGAAAAGGACAAAGTGACCAACGCCTACCGCCGCATCGAAGCCGTAAATAAGGAATTGGAGGAGTTTGCCTACGCCGCATCGCATGACCTGAAGGCTCCGCTGCGCGTTATCGACAACGCCTCCAAATGGCTGGAAGAGGATTTACAGGAGCATCTCACCGACGAAACGCGGGAAAACATGAACCTGTTGCGCGGACGCATCGGGCGCATGGAGAGACTGCTGGACGATCTGCTGGAATATTCGCGCATCGGCCGGTCGGTTGACGGGCGCTACGCCGAAATCGTTACCGCCGACGTGCTGACAGCCAACATCCTGGCGCTTCTGTCCCCTCCGCGAGGCTTTACGATAAAAGTAAGCCCAGACCTCGCCCACATCCGGGTACGCAGAATGCCGCTGCAACAAATCCTGATGAATCTTATCGGCAATGCGATCAAGCATCACGACAAGAAGACAGGCTGCGTTGAGGTGTCAGTGGATGCTGGCGACGAGTATTACGCGTTTGCGGTGAAGGACGACGGGCCTGGTATTCCCGCGCAGTTCCAAGAGCAGATTTTCAAGATGTTCCAGACACTGAAGCCCAGAGACCAGGTGGAGGGTAGCGGCATGGGGCTCGCCATGGCGCGCAAAAACATCGAAGTCTACGGCGGCACCATGAATCTTGAATCTTCTGAAGGAAAGGGCAGCCTTTTCCGCTTCACCTGGCCGAAACAGCAGCAAATCAGGGAGACGGCCGCATGAATATGATCGCGACGGCTAACAGCAGACCTCTCAATATTCTCCTTGTCGAGGACGATGACGGGGATGCCAAGGCCGTTCAGCGCGCTTTCCAGAAAGCCAAGATCGCCAACCCCATCCTGCGGGCCGTGGACGGCCTCGAGGCGCTGGATATCCTCAAAGGCGCGAGCGGCAAAGCGAAGCTGCCCCCTCCCTATATGCTGCTCGTCGATCTGAACATGCCGAGAATGAGCGGCATACAATTCGTCAAAGCGCTCCGTGAGGATGAGGAGCTGCGTCATTCCATCGCCTTCATTCTTACGACCTCCAAGCGCGAGGAGGACAAGATCGCAGCCTACGACCTCAACGTCGCCGGCTATATCGTCAAAGCGACTGCGGGACAGGACTTTCTCAATCTTGTCAGCTTGGTGGATTGTTATTGGCGCATCGTGGAAATGCCATAAATCAACAAGGTCTCAGCTCACGGCGCATTCTCAATAGAACATTCCTTGTACTGCGGAGAGCTGAAATTCACGCGTGATATAGCGATTCAGCGCAGGTTGCAGCCGCAGGAGGCGGAGCGCGAATGCCCAACAGACCAGCGATATTGATAGTCGACGACGATGCCGGTGACCGAACTCTGTGCCAGAGGTCGTTGAAAAGCGCGTTTGGCGACAAAATGCGGTTGCGGGAAGCCGACAGCGGCGAGGGCGGACTGGAGTCCATCGAAAAACACATGCCTAGTTGCGTGTTGCTCGACTATTCCTTGCCGGGCATCAACGGCGTCGAAGTCTTGAAGCGCCTACGCACCAAACATCCGTACCTCCCCGTGGTCATGATCGACGGCAAGGGCAACGATGTCATCGCCGTGCAATCGATGAAGGAAGGCGCGCAAGACTACATCGCCAAGAGCGCGATCACGCCCCCGATATTGCTGCGCGCGATCCAGGTCGCGATCGAGCATTGTACGATGGAGAAGCGTATCGACGAGCAACGGACCTCATTGGAGATATTCACCCGCGCGCTCGCCCATGATCTCAAGGAGCCGGTGCGCACCATGCGCTCGTTTCTGGACAGGATTTCCGACTGGCGCGACCTGAGCGACAAATCCCAGGAAGCTTTCGGTTACATTCACAAATCCGCCGACCGGATGAACGCGCTGATCGACACCGTCTATCTCTATACGAGATTGGACGCCGCCGAAAAGATGGAGATGCTTCCCTGCAACATTTCCACTGTGCTGAAAGAGGTGCAGGAAAATCTGGGCGAGCTCATCCTCGAACGGGGCGCCACGATCATTTGCAATTCCTTGCCTCCGGTCGATGCAAATCATGTCCAGATGATCCAATTGTTTCAGAACATTGTTACCAACGCCATCCGGCATTGCCATGCGGCGGTGACAGTTCATATCAGCGCCGAAGAAAACGGGGATCGCTGGCGGTTTGTTGTGCGTGACAACGGTCCCGGCATCGCAGCGGAGCATATCGATGCGATATTCGATCCCTTCAAACGATTCTCCCAAGGCAAGGGAGATGAGCGAGGAATGGGCCTTGGCCTAGCGATCAGCCGGAAGATCGTGGAATCGCATGAAGGCGAAATCTGGTGCGAATCGAACCTCGGTGAAGGAACGTCCTTCCTGTTTACTTTGCGGAAAACGAAGGCCGGCACTGCGGTGGAACACAGCGCATCTTTGCCTAGCGTATCGGCACATCCGCAGCAGACGGGCACGACACGAAAGCTTGCCCGGATATTGCTGGTCGACGACAACGAGGCCGATATTCAGCTGAACAAGATCATATTGCTCGAGACTGCCAAGCTCCGCTGTGACGTGCTGACGACTTGCGACGGAAAAGAGGCTTTGGCCATGCTGAAGGAAGGCGCGCGGCAGGGCAATCCTATCGATCTTGTCCTGCTGGACATCAATATGCCGGTCATGGACGGCTTCGAACTGCTGGAGCACATGCGTAAGGAAGAAACACTGTTTGGCACATTGGTGATCATGTGCACCACCTCCAGCTCCGACGTGGATCAAAGCAAGGCCGCATCTCTGGGGGCGGTGGGATATCTCACCAAGCCGCCACAATTTTCCCTGTTCAAGAACATCATCGATCAATGCGGACGCCTTCTGTTAAGTCAGGAAGGCGAAGATTGCGTGCTACATCGAGCGGCTTGAGGAACTTCGAGCTTTCCCCGTCTTCGCCCGCAGGCGCCCGCGGCGAACACGCGGCCGCGAAGCCTTGAAGCGCGAATTAACCTTGGCAGTGGGTGAAGGCCCATTGGCGCTATGAGCCCGCTTTGGAAGGGACGAAACGCGTTCCCACCAGCGCGCAGGCTGTCGTGACCTTCAAGCTCAATTGACGCAAAAGATCGCCCCTCCACACAGCGAGAGGGGCGATTTCCCGTAAATCCCGCGGACAATTGTTGGCGCGCAGCTCGGAGGTGTATGATCACCCGGAGCGACACAGGCCGGTACACCGAGGCATAGCGTCCGGCGGGGAAAAGGGGATTTGCCGTCATGAGGGTTTGCACAAAATCCAGATTGCTGCGCACGGGATCGATGCTGGCCGGCGTGTGCTTCATCGCCGGTGCGGTTTCAGGTGCGGCCAATTCGCAAGTTGCGCCGCCCAACTTCGCGCCCAATCCCAGCGTCGGCTGGGTGGCTTTTTCCGGCGAGTTCATTCCACCGCCAAAAGGCGCGGGACCGGTGGCGCGCGATCCGGCGCATCCGCGCGTCTCGAACGATGATTACCGCGCCAGCGGGGCGCAGCCGACCTTTCCGATGGGGGACGTGAACAGCCCGATCCTGCAGCCCTGGGCGCGCGACGTGCTGCGCAAGCGCAACGAGCTGGTGCTTTCCGGCAAAGCTGCCTTCCCTCGCCAGGCAAGCTGTTGGCCGGTTGGCGTTCCTGCGTTCCTGCTCTATCCGGTGCAGCCGGTCTATTTCATCCAGAGCCCGAAGGAAGTCGTGATGATCTGGCAGGCCGACCATCAGGTCCGCCGTGTCTTTCTCACGGACAAGCATTCGGCGTCCGTGAAGACGTCTTGGTTCGGCGAGTCGATCGGCCATTACGAAGGCGACACGCTGGTCGTCGACACGGTCGGGCTCGACACCAGGACCGCCGTCGACAGTTTCCAAACCCCGCACACCGAGCAGCTTCACGTGGTCGAACGCTTCCACATGATCCAGGGCGGCAAGACGCTGGAAGTGAATCTGCACATCGAGGATCCGGGCGCCTTCACGACGCCCTGGGATGCCATCCAGCGTTATCGCCGGGTGGAGCCCAGCGTCGCGGAGAATCCCGACCCGCTCAATCCGGTGTCATCGACGTCCGCGGAGGGGCCGATGATCGAGGCGAGCTGCGCGGAGAATCCCAATTCCTTGATGGGCATGGCCTCCATACCCATACCGCAGACCGTTCGGCCGGATTTCTGAAGGTGTTGCCATGATGCGTTACGGTTCGTTTCCGCTCGCGTTCGCGTGCGCCGTGGCAGCGCTTCTGCCGGCCGCTGCCGCCGAAGACCGAGGCGTGCCCAATTTCGCGCCGAACAGCAGCGTCGGATGGATCGCCATCGGCCAGGAGTTCTTCTCCCCGCCCAGCGGGCCCGGCCCCGTCACCATGGATCCGGCGCACATGCCCAAACCTGGGCAGTCGGCATTCCGCGTTGCGGACCTGACCAATCCCATCCTACAGCCATGGGCCAGGGACGAATTGCGCAAAGCCAATGAACGGGCGCTTTCAGGAAAGGCCGCCTACACGCCCAAAGAAAGGTGTTGGCTGATCGGCGTCCCCGGTTTTCTGCTCTATCCGGTGTTTCCGGTGTATTTCCTCCAGACACCCAAAGAGGTGGTGATGATCTGGGCGAAGGATCATCAGGTGCGCCACGTCTATCTGAACCAGTCGCATTCGGCGCGCGTGACGCCTTCCTGGTTCGGCGAATCCGTCGGCCGCTATGAAGGCGACACTCTGGTGGTCGATACGGTGGGTCTGAACGACAAGACTTATATCGACAGCTACCGCACGCCCCACACGGACAGGCTCCACGTCGTGGAGCGCTTTCGCATGGTCGAGGGCGGCAAGACGATGGAAGTGAAACTGCATGTGGAAGACCCCGGCGCTTTCACGACGCCATGGGACGCCATCCAACGCTATCGCCGCATCGACGCCAGCGGCGACAAGAATGATCCCCGCGTGCCGCGAAACGGGCTCGAAGAGATGGCTTGTGCCGAGAACAATGGGGATATCCTCAATGAGGGCCTCGATCCCATTCCCGAGGCAGACAGGCCGGATTTCTGAGCGGTTTTGCGTGGAACGGCCAGGGCGTTCGCTCGTTTCGTCCCAGTCACGTTACGTGGAGCCGCGCCGGCTGGTTGCGGCGCGCACGCGCATTTGCGCCAATGTCTTTGATAGGAGATTGCCATGCAAACGGACCTGGCGAAGGAACTTCTGGACCTCGAAATGCAGTTTTGGAAATCCATGAAGGACAAGGACATCGATGCGGCGCTGCGTCTGACCTATGAACCCTGCATCGTCGCGGGCGCGCAGGGCGTTTCCAGCGTCGATAAGCAGAGCTTCGCCAAGATGATGGCGACCGGCACGTGGATCTTGCAGGATTTTGAGATCCGCGATGTCAAGGTACAGCAGCTCAATGAGGAGGTCGCGATCATCGGCTACAAAGTCCATGAAGACCTGATGGTCGACGGCAAACCGGTCGCCCTGGACGCTGCCGACGTGTCGACATGGGTGAAAAAGAACGGCCATTGGCTTTGCGCCCTGCATACCGAATCCCTTGCCGGCGACCCCTACGGGCGGGACCGTAAAGCTACGCATTAACAAGCGAATATCGGTTCGACCTCGATTTGGCGCCGCGCCACGCCGCGCGGCGATGGTGCAAACCGTTCTTACCTTCTCGAACGCCAAGAGCGGTGCGAAGAGCTGGGCCGAGGTGGCGGACGGGCCGAAATAGCCGCCGCTGCTGGTCTTACGCTTCACGACGTCCGCCTGCCTGATGAGGTACGCGGGCGTTTTCCGCGCAGGCGCATGCGGTAGAACGCCAAATATCCGGACAAAATGTCTCGGCTTTGCGGGCTGACCGGGCGCGGGAGCGTGCTAGAACAGGCCTAGAATGTCCGCGCGTCAGACTCCATATACAAGCCGCCCGTTGGTTCTCGTCTGCGTCATGCTGGCGCTGTTCATTGCGGCGATCGAGGCGACGATCGTCGCCACGGCCATGCCGCAGATCGTCGGCAAGCTCGGCGGCTTCGCGCTTTATTCGTGGGTCTTCGCGGCGTTCCTTCTGACCCAGACCGCGACGACGGTACTGTTCGGCAAGCTCTCCGACATCTATGGCCGCAAGCCCGTGATGATCGGGGGCATCCTCATTTTCCTGGTCGGCTCGCTGCTGTGCGGGTTCGCCTGGTCGATGCCCTCGATGATCGTGTTCCGCCTGATCCAGGGCCTGGGCGCCGGCTCCATGCAGCCGGTCGCCATCACCATCGCAGGGGACATCTACGCGCCGCGCGAGCGGCTGAAGATCCAGGGCTGGCTTTCCTCCGTCTGGGCGATTGCCGCGATTGTCGGCCCGGTTGCGGGCGGCCTCATCGTGCAGCGCTATGATTGGGCGTGGGTGTTCTGGGTCAACATCCCGATCGGCATCCTGACCATCATCGGCTTCTGGCTGTTCATGCATGAAGACATCAAGCGCAAACCGCATGCGCTGGATTATCCCGGCGCGGCGTTGTTCTCCATCGCGATGACCGCGTTGCTGGTCGTGCTGACGCAGAGCGCCACGTTGAATTGGGGCGAGATCGCAGGCCTCAGCGGGTTGTTCGTCATCGCCACGGCGCTGTTCCTGATCCAGGAGCAACGCGCGCCCGAGCCGATGATCGCGCTCGATCTCTGGGGCGAACGCATGATCGCGACCGCCAATGCTTCGCTGTTGCTCGGCACGATGACGCTGATCGGCGTGACGTCCTATCTTCCGGTCTACATCCAGGCAGTGCAGGGACGCCCCGCCATCCTCGCCGGCATTCCGTTGAGCGCGATGCTGTTCGCCTGGCCGCTGGCGTCCGCGGTGTCGGGGCGCATCCTCAAGCGTTTCTCGATGCGCGCGACCTTGCGCTTCGGCGCCATTCTGATGCCGGTGGGCGCGTTGTTCCTGCTGCTGATGCGGCCCGACAGTTCGCCCGCCTTCGCCGGCGTCGGTCCCTTCATCATGGGATTCGGGATGGGTCTGTTGAACATCACCTCCATGATCATGATCCAAGGCAGCGTCGAATGGTCCAAGCGCGGCAGCGCCACGGCGTCGCTGATCTTTGCCCGCACGCTGGGCAACACGCTGGGCGTGACCGCGCTAGGTGCGCTGCTCAATTTCGGCGTGATTCTGTTCGCGAGCGAACATGGCACGCAGATGAGCACGGCCGAGATCCATGCTCTGCTCAGCAGCATCGGCAATGTTCTCGGCGGCGGCGCCGATCCGTCGTTGCGCGCAGGGTTGGATGCCGCTTTGCGGCTGACGTTCTGGGGCATGCTGGGATTCGCCGCGCTGTCGGCGGCGCTCGCGGTGATGGTGCCGGTGCGTGAGCTGGAGACGCTATCGGGTGGGCCGCAAGCGGTGCCGTTGCCGCAACCCGACGCCGAAGTTCAACTCGGCGAGTGATCGGTGGGCGGCCGGGCGGCGGATCGCGAAATGTTCGGTGCCGCAGCAAGCCGCAAACCAAAGCCGCCGGAACACGCATGCTGCATCTCTGAAATCATCCGGCTGCGGACACGACGGGATTGACGGCGGGCGCGCCGCTTATGGCCTCATAACGTCTTCCGAGAGCGACGGCGACGAACCCCCAGGCTGTCGAGACGCCGACACCCAATGCTACCGCGCCGACAAGGCCAAATCCGCCAACGCGCAATCCTGCCTGCATCCATGCTGCCGTGAGATCGCCGAAACGATACACCACGGTGTCGATGACGTTTTTTGCTTTATACTTGCTCTGTTGATCGATTACCGTAAACAGGACCTCGCGGCTTGGCCGTGCGATTGCGTATTGCGAAATTCGCTGCAGCGCCCGCGCCGTCTGCACCATGATGAGGGTGGGGGCGACGATGATTGCGAAGCATGCCGCGACCATCATGACAGGGCTCAGGACAAGACTTGCGGTCACGCCAAACCTCCGCATTACGCGGCCCAGTCCCAGGATCAGGATGGCCGCGGAACAGATGTTGACGAAGAGGTCCACGTCGGCAAATGCGATAGTCCGGCGCTCAACTGCTGAATAGGCTTGGGAGATTAGGTCGGTCTGCAGGAAATATAGGATGGTGGCGATCCAGGTCATCAGCAGAATGAAGGCTGCCTGACCCATCATGTAGGCCGATTTCAGCAGCAACTCGAAGCCGCGAAAGGGATTGCCAGGCAGATTATGGTCGAGGGTCGTGTTTTGGGCATCAAAGCCGCGCTCATGCAGCCTCTTCTTTTCTCGCATCAACATATGCAGCAGAAGTATCACGAGCAAAAAGCCTGCAATTGCGATCAACAGCAGCCCATCCATCCCCACGATCTCGACGAACGAGGTCGTGATGATGGGCCCCATGATGGCGCCGAGGCTGCCTCCCGCTGCGATAAAGGCATATAGCCGTGTCGCCTGTCCGGCGGAAAAGATATCCGCCATGAAAGTCCAGAATACGGAGATCAGAATCAGGTTCACGCTGCTAAACCAGCAGAAATACGCCGCTGCGACCCACCTGTTGTATGGCGCAAGATGAAACAGGATATAGAAGATCAAAAGATTACTCAGCAAAAACCAAAACACACCGGGCAGCAGCCTCGATAGCGCCACTCTTGCGGCGAACCATGAGAAAAGCGGCGAACAGAGGAATATGAGGATGAAAGTACCGGTGAAAAGATTCTGAAGCCCGGCCACCCCATATATCGTGGCCATTGTGTCGCGTAGCGGTCTCAGGATGTAATAGCTGCCAAGGAGCACAAAATTGCAGGCGAACGCCAGCACCGCTGCTTTGCGTTCATGCGGCTTTACAAGCGCCATGACACTCAACAGGCGCGCCAGTGGCATTTGCAAACCCTGAGCCATAGTTATTTCGATTGTGGCCGTGAGAGCCCAGCGATGGGTTTGCGTCTGGCAACCGTCGTGTGTCCCGCGCCCAGCTTATCTACCACATGCGCAGCCCCCTCGGGTCCTCCGGCGCTTAATCCTGAAATTACGGAGAAGCTGGAATCCACCGAATTGAAAGCGCGACAGCGTTTTCCTTGACATGCGCTGGAGAGCCGGATTCGGGAATTGCGATAACGTTCCCGCTGCGAATGACAAAGGCCAGCGCAACCGCGGCAGCCGAGCAACCATGCAT
>WNFL01316955.1_pt1 | contig 10961 bp, 10 predicted proteins | sample 5400361 | NCBI WGS metagenome assembly WNFL01 (sample SAMN13153351, study PRJNA577476) | soil metagenome | isolation source: 40 cm soil on Douglas fir-dominated hillslope | place: USA:California | collected 2013-09-17 | reverse complement strand
TTCCTGGAGAGCACCTCACTTGGCTGCGCCATCTGTTGAGGGAAAGGAACTTTTCATCAGGGTGAGTCTTGTGGTGCAATGCCGACGGCAGAGTCGCCGGCGGAAGCTCAGACCGATATTACAGTGGTGCTTTGGATGCCCGTTGGAGAGCAGGGTTCCTTTGGTTTTGCGGTGAGAGCATTGGTGAAGCCCCCGGGTCCGATCCCTTGAGGCTATCCCGTTGAGAAGAGTGTTTTATTCGTGATTCGCCCAAAGGCCGGACCGGGGCTTGTGCCAACTTTTAAACCACGAGCATCTAGCTAACCATGAAAGCCAAACAGCGTAAAGCAAAGGGCAATGACCACAGCAGCTCAATGGCGTCGAAACAGCGCGCTAAAATAGCCAAAGCCATGCAAGCCCCGGAGCAGATGGAGATAGTCAATCGGCATGCGGGCGGTATTGATTGTGGATCCGAAGAGCATTACGCCGCTGTGTCGCCTGAGTCGGTAGAGGAGGGTGAGCCGTTTGTGCGCTGCTTCAGCGCTTTCACCGAGGGATTGGATGCTTTGGTCGAGTGGTTGAAAGACTGCGGGGTCACCACCGTGGCTATGGAGTCAACGGGGGTCTACTGGGTAGCGCTCTACCAGAAGTTGGAAGCGGCCGGCATCGAAGTGTTTCTGGTCAATGCTCGGCATCTGCGCCACGTCCCGGGACGTAAGACTGACGTCAAGGACTGCCAGTGGATCCAACGACTGCACAGTTTTGGGTTGTTGAGTGCTTCTTTCCGGCCCGAGGACATGATCTGCCGGCTGCGTAGTCTCCAGCGCCATCGCCTTAACCTGGTTTCGGCCGGAGCAGCGGAGATTCAGCACATGCAAAAGGCGCTGCAGCAAATGAACCTGCACCTTCATCATGTCGTCAGCGACATTAGCGGCCTGAGTGGTTTGCGCATTATCGAGGCGATTTTGGCGGGCCAACGTGATCCCAGCCAACTGGCCAAACTACGCGATCCCCGAGTGCGCAAAAGCACCGTAGCCCAGATGGAAGCTGCCCTAGTCGGTGATTATCGGCCCGAGCATCTCTTCGTTTTAGATCAAAGTCTGCAAGCTTACCGTTTCTATCAAGCTCGGATCGAAGAATGCGACCATGAGATTGAGCCGCTCTTACAGCAATTGGCTGAGCGGTTCGAATGCTCCTCGAGCCCACTAGCAGCGGAGTCATCCCAGCCCGAAGTAATCCAGGATCAAGCTGCGCAGTCCCAAACCGCGCGGCCCATCAAACCAAAAAGAAAACGCAAGCCCAAAGCCAACCAGCCAAAGATCGATTTAGCCGGTTACTTACAACGCATCTGCGGGGTAGACCTCACTCAAGTCGTCGGGCTGGATGTCTTGAGTGTACTGCTCATTGTCTCCGAGATCGGCGTCGACATGAGCAAATGGCGTAATGCTAAAGCCTTTTGTTCCTGGCTCGGCCTTTGTCCGGGCAATAAGATTAGTGGCGCTAAGGTGCTCGACCGTCGCACCTGCAAGGTGATCAATCGGGTCGCTACCACCTTACGTTTAGCCGCTCAAGCGGTCGGTCGTAGCAATACTTGCCTGGGCATATTCTACAGGCGCAAGAAAGCGCATCTGGGACCAGCTAAGGCCACCACCGCTACCGCGCGCAAACTCGCTTGCCTGGTCTACCATCTGCTTAAGTACAAAGACCAATACCGCGAACCCGACCCAGTGACCTACCAACTCAAAGTCCAAAAAACCATCCTCAACAAACTTCAGAAACAAGCTGCCGCTCTCGGTTATCAGTTACTACCAACCGCCCTGGTCCCGGCCTAATTTCCCCTGCTCACCGTTCAAGTTCCTGAGAAGGGAAAGGAATGCCGACGGGGCATTGAGAGATTCTACCGAGGATTGCCGGTGCGCCTCTCACCTCTCACGATCACTACCACCTTGCGTTCCTGAGCCAGGACCCCCGCCTCTAACGTCCTGATGGAATATTTGCGAGCAATCGTGTTAGGTTCCACCAATGGCAAGGCAAACGTTAGGGCATAAAAAGCACATTACTATCCACGATGTCGCAGCTCAGTCTGGCGTCTCTTACCAGACAGTCTCACGCGTGATCAACAACATGCCCGATGTCGCCCCCAAAACTCGATTACGCATCTTGAATGTGATGGAGGATCTGGGCTATCGGCCAAACATGACGGCTCGCCAGTTGGTGAGCCAGCGTTCGAGCGTGATCGGCTTTGTGACCTGGGCTACCAGTTTCTATGGCCCGGCTCAAATAATGATCAACGTCGAACGGGCGGCTCGGGAAACCGATTACACTATAATGTTCGCCGGGATTCGAGACGCAACCATCGACCGGATCCGCCGTGCAGTTAATAAGCTGTGTGCCCACCGCGTGGCGGGGATCCTGATGCATCTTCCCTTTGAGATGGATTTGCGCCCCCTCCGCGAGATGTGCGTGAACGTACCGTTGGTGGCGGTAGACTGCGACCTTGGATTTGAAGCGCCCTCCGTTCATGTCCGCCAAGAATACGGCGCTTATTTGGCAACCAAGTATCTGCTCAGCCTGGGACACACGAAAGTCGCCTATTTGCGGGGACCGATGGTTTGGCGGGTTGCCCGCCTTCGGTATCAAGGTTGGTTGAAGGCGGTGAAGGAGGCGGGCTGCTCGCCCGATCATTGCATCGACGGGAACTGGACGTCGAAAGGAGGATTTGAGGCGACTCTCAAGTTGCTGAAGGAATACCGTGGAAAATTTACCGCTCTCGCTGTCGCCAACGACCAAATGGCGCTTGGCGCTATTCGAGCTTTTGAAGAGGGTGGCCTGCGCGTACCCGAGGACGTTTCCGTAGTCGGTTTTGATAATCTTCCCGAAGCCGAATTTTTTCGTCCACCGCTTTCAACGATTAAACACGATTTTGCCAGTATCGGAACATTAAGCATTCGCTGTCTGATGGAACAATTGCGCGGAAGCCGCGAGAGTTCGCAGACTTACACGATTGAGCCAACGTTTGTCGAGCGGCTGAGCGCGACCGCGCCGAAGTAGACCAACAGTGGCTGAAGTAACGTCAAATGTCCACGAGGTGTTGCTCACCCAACACCTACTCCAGACAGCCCGAAGCCGGCCGGAAATGCAAGCCTATTTGATAGACCAGCAGATCCAGCAAGTGTTCATAAGGTCCTTATTCCTGCAAACTATGCATGCGGAGTTTGAACAAATCACGCACGAGATAGCCCAGGAGGGTTTATCCGTTGAGATATCAGCACTTTTACTCCGATCGCAAACACTCGACCTTCAGGCTTTACATATAGGCCACCGGAATCTCCTGGGCAATTCCACTTGCCGATAGGGTATTAAATGGTGGTCCGGACAAAGTTGAGAAATACTTCCAGTTCTTAAAATTGGGCTGCTCCAAGGCCCGTGGTGATGCGCTTCGAGAGGTTGGAGTAAATATATTGTCACCCGAACCGATCAAGGAGGCGCTAAAGCTTTTCGAGACGCGTTTGGACAGGTTACGTCAGCTGAGCGCTGAAATTGATGTCAGTGCCAAAGAAAGATCAGCACTGCCGGTTCGCGCACTCCGGCGTTTGCAATCCGCGCCGAGGATATTGTCTCGGGGCGGCCAGAGGCGCTAGCGGAGAGGCGGCACAGATGTCACGCTGCACGAAATTAGGAGCCTTTCAAGCTTTCGTGTAGGTAGATATTTGGAAAAGGTGCTCCGGTTGCAAATGGCGGCTGGTGACACGACTGTCTATCCCTTTATGGAAAATTCAAGTCGAACCAATATGATCCGTCTTTTGTTTTTCACGGTGTTGGCACTAGCCCTTGCGACAACCTCCCGGGCGGAGCAGCTCCCGCCGGTTGCCGAGCAGATGGCCAAGGCCTACGGCCTCGATTCGTTTGGGCAAATCGAGGGAATCCGCTACACTTGGAACGCAGAAGTTCCTGGGAACGTGAAGCCTTTCGATGGAGGGTCTGGCACTATTAAAATTTCTCGCATCTGGGAATGGGACCCGAAGACCGGTACGGTGTCCTTCGAGGGGAAAGATAAGGAAGGCAAACCGTTGAAGGTTACCTATCAGCGTTCGCAGCTCAGCAGCCAAAGCGATGTCGTAAAGAACCAGGTCGATCCGCTTTTCTTCAACGATCAATATTGGTTGCTCTTCCCTTTGCATGCGGCCTGGGACACCAGCGCTAAAGTCACCGATGAGGGCATGCAGAAACTATCGCTTGGGGAGGGTAGCGCCGAGAAGATAGTGGCGAAATATCCCTCGGAGGGTGGCTACTTGCCGGGCGACACCTGGGAGCTCTATGTCGGCGCCGACCACCGGGTTCAGGAACTTATCTTCCGACGGGGCGGATCAACCAAGCCTAGCCTTGTGATCGTGACGTGGGCGGACTACAAGAAAGTTGGACCTCTCAATATCTCAACAGAGCACCGGGGAACGGCGGACGGCGGGCCATTACACCTTTTCTTTTCGGATTTATCCGTCAAGGTGGCAGGATCAGATAGCTGGATCAGCGCGCAATAGAAAAAGGGCGGCTTGTTCGGGACAATTGATTCTAGGTGTCCTTTGGTTCTCGACGTCGAATACGCCGCCCACTGAAATACAAAAAGCGAGTGAACCTACCATGACAAATCTCGAAAAGGCAGAACAGGTAAGATGTCGACGATGAAGACCGAAGTAAGTTCAGAGCAGAACCAGGCGGCAAGAACGGCGTACTTGCTCGATGCGGCAAACGGGCTTGCATTGGTACGCGTGACGATTGGGGCGATGTTTGTGTGGGTATTTTTCGAAAATCTGGGAAAAGGTCTCTACACGCCCGGGGGCTACGCGGGACTGATTAGCTACTACATTAAATCGAGTCACTCGCCGGGCGTTTGGAAGGCGGTCATGAGCCTGGCGGCAAGCCAAGCCGCGATCGCAGCTCCTATGCAGGCTTTGACCGAGATTTCTCTCGGCATCCTACTTGTCATCGGTCTGCTTACCCGTCCGGCTGCATTCGTGGCTTTTCTGTTTCTCGGCAGCCTTTGGATTTCGGAGTGGGGCACATCCTGGATATGGGAACTGCTGGTTTCGGTGCTCGCATGCCTTGGACTCGTGATTGGCCGCGCAGGCAGGAGATGGGGCGTTGACGCGTGGCTGGCACAGTGGCGGCCCTCCTCGTTCTGGTGGTGATCGAGCCGGGTTCGCATGCGCGTGTCGGTCATCATTCCCACACACAATGAAGCGCAGGCGATCGGCCGCGTTCTGGCAGATCTCGCGTCTGATCTCGTCACAGAGGTCATCGTTGTTGACAGCAACTCGAATGACGGAACACCCGAAATCGCCGCCAGAATGGGGGCGCGCGTCATTCAAGAACCGCGCCGCGGGTATGGACGGGCGTGCCTTACGGGGCTGGCTACGGCAAATTCTCCCGACATCATCGTTTTCCTCGATGGTGACTATAGTGACAGACCGTCCGAGCTGCCTATTCTTCTGGGCCCGATTATCCAAGGGCGTGCGGATATCACGCTCGGTGCTCGCCTCGGCGAGCACCGTATTCCGTCTGCATTGCCATGGCATCAGGCATTTGGAAACCGCCTGGCAGCCGGCTTGATCCGGCTTCTATACGGTCTAAAGATCACTGATCTCGGCCCTTTTCGCGCCGGACGCGCAGACGTGCTTCGCGCGCTCGCCCTTGAAGAAACTACCTATGGCTGGGCGGTTGAGATGATCCTGAAAGGCGCTCTGGCCGGATTCCGCGTGGTTGAAGTCCCGGTGACCTACTACCCGCGTATCGGGAAATCAAAGATTAGCGGTACGCTAAAGGGCACGGGCGGCGCCGCCTGGTTCATTCTCAGCCTAACGCTGCGATATTATTTTGGGCATCGGAAGCCGGATATCCCACGGTCCCGCGCAACTGCGTCTTGATATTCTATGAAATCCTCAAGGGAGACCATGGTGCCAGCGCGGGACAACGTCCGCGTACTGGTAATCATGGCGAAAGCACCGAGACCAGGCGCGGTGAAGACCCGCTTGACTCCGAGCCTTCCTCTTCAGGCCGTTACCGAGTTCTATCGCTGCCTTCTGGGTGACACGCTGGCGCTAGCGCGATCGTTGGGCGGTGTAGAGATTGCCATCATGTGCCCGGACTCCGATGTCAACGAATTAGCTCGTTTGGCCGGTCACGGGGCGCGCGTAGTTGCACAGAAAGGGGAAGGCCTTGCGGCCGGCCTTACGTCGGTCTTTGCCCACTTCGCAGAGAGTCAGCAACGGCGGATTATTGCCTTCAACAGCGACAGCCCGCATCTGCCGCGTTCGGTTCTTGAAGAAGCGTTCGAAGCCCTTGCTTCGCATGACACGGTCGTGGGGCCGACCTACGACGGAGGCTACTATCTCGTAGGTGCGAAGGCCTTTCACCCTACGCTTTTCACCGGGGACGGAATGGGCACTAGTAGCGCCCTGGAGAGACTCTTATCACGCGCGCGAGCTCTTGAGCTCTCCGTAGGCTTTGCTGATCCTTTTTACGATATTGACGTTGCTGACGACCTAATTCGGCTCGCCGGGGAATTGGAGTGCGCTCCGGCCCAGGCGCCCCGAACAGCGCTCTGGCTTACACAATGGGGAGATGCAGTGACCCAGTTGCGCACGGGCGCGGGAGACGTGTGAATCTCACTCCAACCCATAGGGTTTACGGGCTCGGCGCGATTCTGCTCGCATCGTTGTTCATCTGTTCGCGGAATTTCAGCAGAGTGGGCGATCCGTCCTTCCTCGTTCCGCTGGCGGTTGCGAGCGTTGCCTACCTCCTCGCGATTCGTGAGTTCTTCTTTGCGCCAACATTCCCGCGACACGTTATCGTCACCGGGCTCGTGCTGGCTGCTCTGTGGCATCTTCAATTTCTACGGATGCCGCCTGGTCCAGATGATGATATTCATCGGTACGTTTGGGATGGCCGTGTGCAGCGGCTCGGCTACGACCCTTACGTTGTTGTTCCTAGCGATCCCGCGTTCAGCGACTTGCACACATCAGAGACTCGCACACTCAACCACCCGGATCTACCAAGCCCATATCTTCCGGGCGCTGAGCTTTTCTTCCGCGCTGTAACCACGATTCATGAGTCGACCTTTGCACTAAAAGTAGCGTTCGTGTTTTGCGATTTCGCGATTCTTCTCGTGTTGCTCGACATCTTGCGTCGGAGCCGCCGAGGAATGCACTGGGTTCTAGCGTATGCCTGGCATCCACTGTTGGCGACGGAAGTAGCCGGCAGCGGTCACATCGATATTGTTGGAGTTTTGCTGCTCTTGGTGTCTTTCGCCGCGCTGGGCCGTCAGTGGCGTGCGGTTGCCGCCGTGGCATTTGGACTGGCCGTTGCAGTGAAATTGCTACCGATCGTATTGCTGCCGCTTTACTGGAAGCGTGTTCGTATACGCGACGGCATCCTGGCGGTAATTGTTGTCGGATCCCTGTACGTTCCATTTCTGAAGGGCGAATGGATTCCGATCGGCTCGCTCGGCACATATGTGCAGAGTTTCCGCTTTAATGCTCCGGTGTTTGCAACGCTTGAGCGGGTGGCGGCGCCGCAGTTTGTAGCGGCACTAGCAGTACTCGTCGGTTTTCTAATCGCAATCCTGATGAGAATCAGATCTCCAGCATTATCTTCGGAGGCATTCGCTTGGCCAATGGCGGGATCGCTTCTGTGCGCACCGGTTGTGTATCCGTGGTACTTGCTATGGATGCTGCCGTTCCTTCGATCAGCCTCAACGCTGCCCATCACCATTTGGACGGTGAGCGTTATTCCCACTTACGTCGTTTGGCACTTACGTGCACTTGGCCTTCCCTGGTTGCTACCTGGCTGGGTTACGCTGCTGGAATACGGATCCGTGGCAATGGCCGGTGCAATTATCTTATTGCGTCGACTTGCACGACCAGCAGTGCCCCGCTGCTCAACCGATGGGGTGGAGTGAGGCGCACTGCACGGCCACGCGTCTCATTCGGCGGCGCTCCCAATGCTGGTATACCAGCCTCAGACTTGGTGCACTAGTATCTCACAGGTTTTCAAGCGATCACTGATCGCTCGGAATTAACGTCAGGGTCGGTCAGCCTCGCACCTGTCCGCCAAAGCTTTAGCGATGGCGGAAGCGAGGCGCGCTCCACGATTTACGTATTCGTTTTACACGAAGTACTCGATTGGAGTGCGGTCTGCCGTGCCTTATCGGGGAACGGTGCAGGAGAAATCCGTACGTTCGAAATCTCGAACATGGCTATCCTCGAATCGATTTCCTGCACAACTGCCTCAGGGATAGGCAGAAACAGAGTATAATGCTGGGTTGGTACGCCAACAAATTAGAACACTAACATCTGTTTGAGCAGTTATGAATTGCTTCCACACTTATGCAGCTACCTTCGCTAAAGGCCCATTGGAGCCATTCAGCTTCAATCCCGGGAGGAGCACCTTTATGGCAAATTCAAGTCGTCCCAACGTGATCCGTCTTTTGGCTTTCACGGTGTCGGCACTGGTCCTTGCGGCAACCTCCAGGCGGAGCAGCTCCCACCGATTGCCGAACAGATGGCCAAGACCTGCGGCCTCGATTCCTTTGGGCAAATCGAGGGAATCCGCTACACCTGGAACGCAGAATTTGCTGGGAACGTGAAGCCTTTCGATGGAGGGCCTGGCACTATCAAAATTACTCGCACGTGGGAATGGGACCCGAAGACCGGCACGGTCTCCCACGAGGGGAAAGACAAGGAAGGCAAACCGTTGAAGGTGACCTATCAGGCTCGCAGCTCAGCAGCCAAAGCGATGCTATGGGCTATTGCTTGATGCCTGCCTGGACAACTCAAACTCGAACCATCGGTTTCTCGGCCGAAACCAGATATCCGGGAACAGGAAAATCGCCCTCCCACGAATGTCTCCAGAATGCAGCGCGAATAACTTTTTGACTTTTTGACCCTGGATCACGCAGCTCAACGGCGTCGAGGCCCAATGATTAAGCGGCGTACCGGCAATCCAAGATAGATCATCGACAGTGGCGACAGCTTTAGCGCACGCGTTGAGATCGGCTTGAAAACGGGCCAGCTCCTGCCGCCAGGTGAATGCCTGAGTTATAAACACGAAGAAAAAGACGGCCGCACAACTTAACATGACCGGACCCCAATTTTTCCGTCGGTTCTCCGGATCCTGGGCGGTCACAGATCCATTTTCGTACCACCAATGCAAAGCTCCCAAAGCGACCAGCGGGAGCGTTCCAACTAACAAAAACCGGCGAAAGCTAAATGCAGCCACCCAGAGGTTGGGATCAGCTGCCCAGGCTAGTCCGTATAACAGCAATAAACCGAGGGTAACCCCGCTTAACCAAACCGCGAGCCGTTGACCTAGTCGTCCAGCAGCGCCGCCCAGGATCGCTAATCCCAGTAGATAAACAAAAGGTAGCATCCGGAGACTAGGCAAAGCGTTGCAAAACGCCAGGTAATTCTGGGCAAACGTCTCTTCTCCTCTTTCGTAACTGTTCGCCGTGACGAGCCCGTACCATAGCCGGATCGCCGCTAGCCCCAGAAAAGCTATGCCGAGCCAAACGTCGATGCGTCGCTGCCGGATGGCCAACCGCGTTTTCCCGAAGAACAAGGCGCCGGCGACAGCGTAGGTCAACGCCGCCATTGGATGCAAATAAAAGAGGAAGAGTGTTAATATTGCCAACCAAACCAGGCTCGAAGCCGAGATCTCCGCGGCTACGATCGCCCACACCGCCCAGGAAACTTGGGCTAGAGGAACGGCTTCCGCTGTGAGGAAAACTTGTCCCGGCAACGCACTCAAGAGAATACCCAAAACCGGCCAGATTCGGAGAGAGCGAAGCTGAGGACCACTTAGAAAATGAAAACTTAACAGCAGCGATCCCAACGGCAACAGAGCTAACACTAATCCGTAGATCGCTGCCAGCCACCGCGGATCGTTGATGAGGCGGCTGAATATAAAAAGCACACAGAGAAAAGGGTAATCACTGTAGCGGTTACACGGGATCGCCGGATGGCCTCTTTGGATCGTATTGAAAACGTAACCGGCACCGTCCCAGGTCAACGCGACCAGACAGCACCCGGCCACTGCATAGGCAGCCGTTGCCACCGCCATGGTTAGAACCAACCAAACCCTCGATCGCCTCACTGGTAGACCGGCTGGCTCGGCAATCGGGACCGTCGCAGACGACATTTAAGATTTCATAAGACAGGTCGAGTCGCGAGGCAACTAAGAGGCCGAATTCCACTCCACGAGGAGAGAGCTCCTTACCGTACTTAAATTTCCGTTTCGTGTGCGCACCCCTTAATGATGCCATAATGTCCTTTCCTTTTTGATTTGTTGATACGTCACACAGGGTTCTTCGCCGGTGCCTGGACGAAAGCGACAAACTGGCGCTCAAGCGCCTTGGCCGCGCCCGTGCGCCACTGCAGCTGGTCCCCTCGCGACGCGGGCGGCGCCCAGCCCGAGCTAACCGAGAACAATTGAACGCCAGCGTAGCTGCGAGGCTTCACAATGGAAGGGCGAAATGCGTTCTAGCTCCGCGGCATGGCCACAGTTTCGATTTGACATTTCCGTATCGCCTGCTATTTCCGTGAACGTTCTCGGAGCGTGTAAACCGTCCAGATCAACTTTATGCGCAGATTCGCGGTTGAGGACGAAACGCCAGTAAGCCCAACCTCCGCCACCAACCAAAGCCACGGATGTAATTATGGACTGGATCGCCGCAGTGAGGTTTTTGAACGACTCGTAATGCACGCTGCAGGTGTTTATCAGCTATTCGTTCCGCTCACAAGTGACTTGACAGGTCCAAGTTACCTCGTCGCCGCGCAAGCCCGTAAAGTCCTTATTTTCGCTTTTGCTCTTCCTCTTTGAGCAGTTCGTCAGGAAGTGTTGCAACTTTGCAGTCATCCGGTGATAGGCTTGCAGGATGCTCCTCCTGGCATCTTCGGTTTGTGGTTTATTCAAGTGGCGGCAATTTGAGC
>WNFL01112092.1_pt1 | contig 10964 bp, 10 predicted proteins | sample 5400361 | NCBI WGS metagenome assembly WNFL01 (sample SAMN13153351, study PRJNA577476) | soil metagenome | isolation source: 40 cm soil on Douglas fir-dominated hillslope | place: USA:California | collected 2013-09-17 | reverse complement strand
CTTCCAACCTGGTCAGGAAAATTCAATGTCTTCAGGAGAGTTCCACTGCGCCAATCCCAGATCTTTGCTGTCTTATCGCTGGAGGCTGAGGCGAGCATCTGACCATTGGGTGAGAACGCCACACCCCAGACAATGCCACTATTCCCACTCAATGTACCGATTGCCTGCCCGTTCGTCACATCCCATAGATGAATAGCAAAGTCTTCGGTATTGCCTCCTGCCGCAGCCAGGACTGTGCCATCCGGTGTGAACGCTAGGCTGCGCATACCTTCCTTCAGATCAAAGCTCCTGAAAATCGTGATCATCTGTATCGTATCGACTCGGATGGGTACGAGTGTGGGAGTCGCAGAGGGAAGGATGATCGTTGACGGAACCACTGTCGGTGTGAATGGAATCGCCTGTATCGATGTAGGAGTTGCCTTAGGAGCAACGGGAGCAGTCAACACTTGAATCGAAAAGCTACAAGCATCGAGCAATGATACGCTTAACGTAATAACAATCAGCCCTGATAACCACTTAATTCGTTTCATTACATTCTCTCTCTATGTGAACGAGGTTCAACATGTGATTCAGCAACTTATGCGGAAGTCATCACTGGAATTTCAACCTGAGAACGATTATAAAACGTTTGCCCCTGTTTTCCGGTCCCTGAACAAAACATGGTGGCGACACATTTCATCTGCCCCAACAAAGAGACCCATATTTTGTATAATTTTCTTGTCCTGAAATCCGTCAGAACCAAGGAGAGAGTCATGACAAATTACATTTGCGCCACTTGCGGAGTCCAACACGCGGCAACCGATTCCCCGCCCGAACATTGTCCCATTTGCGAAGATGAACGGCAGTATATCGGGCAAAAGGGACAACGTTGGACGACGATCCCTGAAATGCAAAAGGAATATCACAACCGCATCGAGGAGGTCGCTCCGCATCTGACCGGCATCGGAACTGTTCCTGCTTTTGCGATTGGTCAACGTGCGCTATTGGTCCGCACACCGAATGGTAATGTACTGTGGGACTGTGTCAGTCTTTTGGATGCTGCCACGGTCGAAGCTGTTCGTGCACTTGGTGGAATCTCTGCCATCGCGGTTTCGCATCCCCACACGATTGGGTCATTGGTTGAATGGAGTCACGCCTTTGATCACGCTCCGATCTACTGGCACGCGGACAATCGTCAATGGGTGATGCGCTCGGACTCCGCATTCGTGTTCTGGGAAGGTGAGATGTATTCATTAGTGGATGGATTAACTTTGGTCCGCTGCGGCGGTCACTTTGAAGGCTCGGATGTTTTGCACTGGGCGCAGGGTGCGAATGGTCGTGGCGCGTTATTGACTGGCGATACCATGCAGGTTGCGCAAGATCGGCACTACGTCAGTTTTATGTATAGCTATCCCAACATGATTCCGTTGAACAAACGTGCCATCGAACGCATCGTCAATGCCGTAGAACCATTTGACTTCGATCTCATCTACGGTGGCTGGTGGGATTATCTCGTGCTCGATGCAAAGTCCGCGGTGAAGCGATCTGCGGAGAGATATATCAAGGCGATCAGTGAGTAAAAGCCCATAAGCCGAAAACTACTTTACCTTTTTCCAGCCATTTGTTTTAGGCAGGTCTTTAATATCACCCAGATCTTCCACATACATGGCAGTAAATCCGCAACCCGTGCAGATATAGGGGATAAAGTCAGCTCCGAGATCATCGTTTCCATCTTCATCTTCCAGGTCAACGATCTGACCTGACGCGCGAAAATTCACTGGGTGATTGGCCTACACTTCAGTTGAATTGCACATGGGGCATTTTCCATCTTTCATACAAATATCTCCTTTGGTCGGAATAAATAATCAAACTTATTGTACTCAAGACATCGAGAGTGGATAAACTCATCTACGTTCGTAGTAGGATTGCATTCCCCACTTCCGGAGGTTGACACGTATACATATGTTCCCTATACTTTCAAAGCATGTGTCTATCTTGATTCGGATTTCATCAGCACCAATCATTTCATCTGAGGAGTATCCCTGATGGCGAAATTCAACCTGACCGTTAATAGTTCTGCCTTCACTATAGAGGCAGACCCAAACATGCCATTGTTGTGGGTATTGCGTGACCTGCTGAATCTTACTGGCACAAAGTTCGGCTGCGGCGTAGGTCTGTGCGGCGCATGCGCGGTGCTTATCGATGGTGAAGCCACCCGTTCCTGTATCACGCCGCTTTCAACGCTCGCAGACAAACCTATCACGACTATCGAAGGGCTTTCAACTGATGGTGAGCATAAAGTGCAACAAGCGTGGCTCGCGGAAGCCGTGCCGCAATGCGGATATTGCCAAACGGGGAAGATCATGAACACGGTTGCTTTGTTGGATAAGAACCTGCATCCTACCGATGCCGAAATTGATGCGGCTTTCGAGAATCATCTCTGCCGCTGTGGCACTTATCTCCGCATTCGTCGCGCCATTCATCATGCCGCTGAGGGAGGTTAAAGCATGTCGCCATTATTGACTCGCCGCGACTTTATCAAAGTCTCTTTCACCGCTGGTGGTGCGCTATTAATCGGGGCGTATTTGGATGCCTGCGCGCCTGAGATGATCTCAGTGCCTACCATCACACCTACCCCTACAACAACACCCACCCCACGACTGGTCTTTGAACCAAACCTGTTCATCCGCATTGCACAGGATGAAAGTGTCACCCTCATCATTCACCGTTCCGAAATGGGACAAGGCGTCCGCACCTCCCTGGCAATGATCCTTGCTGAGGAACTCGAAGCCGATTGGGCAAATATCCGCGTCGAACAAATGGACGCACAGGCTCAACTGAATCAGATCACCAGCGGCAGCGGTAGTATCACGATCAATTACGCGCCTTTACGTGAAGCTGGAGCAATGGCGCGCGCGATTCTTATCAACGCTGCGGCGCAAACATGGAACGTTCCTGTCGAGGAATGTAAAGCTGACCAAGGTAAGATCGTTCACGCCGCCTCAGGTAAAAAGCTTTCCTATGGCGAACTCGTTGGTATTGCCAAAGATTTGAAGTTGGATACAACTGCACAACTCAAAGACCCCAAAGACTTTAAACTGATTGGCACATCGGTGCCACGTATTGATGGCAAGGATATTGTCACGGGCAAAGCCATTTATGGCTTGGATGTGCGTTTGCCTGGCATGTTATTTGCAACGGTGGCACGCAGCCCGGTGCTAGGTGGGAAGTTAATAGATTACGATTCAACTCAGGCTGAGTCGGCGGCGGGCGTTCGGAAGGTCATCAAGATATCGAACGGTGTGGCGGTCGTCGCGGAAAATACCTGGGCGGCAATTCAAGGTCGTGCTGCGTTGAAAGTCAATTGGGATGAAGGCTCATTAGCGTCACTCTCTTCTGAGTCTATTCGACAGAAGTTGGTGGACAAAATCAATTCAGTTGTTGCTCAAGAATCGTCGACTCCGCTGACAACCGTTGAGGCAATTTACGAAACGCCTTTTCTTGCGCATACCACAATGGAACCTGTCAACTGTGTGGCGGATGTGCGCTCCGATCACTGCGATATTTGGGCACCGACTCAGAATCCACAGGACGTTCAATCGTTTGTTCGGAACCGCCTCAAGCTTCCAATCAATGTGCATGTCACACTATTGGGCGGAGGGTTTGGGCGCAAGCTCGAAGTGGATTATCCACTGGAAGCCGCAGAAATATCACAAGCCATGAGTGCGCCAATTCAAATTGTTTGGACGCGTGATGACGATATCCAACATGATTTTTATCGGCAGATCACATACCATTGGTTGAAAGCTGGTTGGGATGCAGATGGCAACCTCCAATTGTGGCGACATTTCATCGCTGCACCCGGCATCAATGGCATCGCTTATCACGCGGGTCGTGATGTTGTGGAAGAAGGGCTTGGGGTTTTATACAAGATTTCCAATAATCTTCCGCAGCCATTTCTGGTAAATACTCCCGTGCCCACGGGTCCGTGGCGCGGAGTGTTAAGCACGCCCAATGCTTTCGCTAATGAATGTTTCATTGATGAAGTAGCAGCAACTCTTAAGAAAGATCCGTACGAATTCCGCATGGGCATGTTGGATGAGACGAATCCATTGCGGGCCGTCCTCGAACTGGCAGCGAGTAAAGCCAATTGGGGTTCATCATTGCCTCAAGGGCACGGACACGGTATTGGCTGTCAGATTTATCATGGCTCGATTGTTGCCATGATCGCTGAAGCATCTGTCCAGAATGGTGCGGTGCGAGTCCATAAGGTGGTGTGTACCATTGATTGCGGCAGAGTCATCAACCCTGATATGGTGGCGCAGCAGATCGAAGGCAGCATTGTATTTGGTTTGACTTCCATGTTCAATGAAATCACTTATGAACAGGGTCGCGTACAACAAAGCAACTTTCATGATTATCCGCTTTTGCAAATGCGTGAAATGCCAGAGGTGGAAGTGTATATCGTCCCTAATGAACGTGACCCGCAGGGTTTGGGTGAGATGGGTGTGCCACCGATTGTGCCCGCAGTAGCCAACGCGATTTTTGATGCTACCGGCATTCGTATCCGCCGAACGCCGGTTCGCCCGGAAGATTTGCAGACCCGTTAATGCCTGCTCTGCAATTCAAATCCTACCGCGATATTTTGCAAAATAAAAACTTCCTGCCTTTCTGGCTGGGATTTACCTTCTCCTCCCTCGGCGATTCATTGACGCGCGTCGCGCTGACTTGGTTTATCTTCGAGAAGACCAGGTCTGTCCAAGCGTTGGGCATTCTCACCATCGCCTATACTGCGCCGATTCTCATTGGCGGATTTTTCGCAGGACCATTACTTGACCGTTTCTCCGCCCACCGTGTGATGCTTGTAGACAATTTGATTCGCGGCCTGGCGTTCGCGCTGATCCCAATCCTGTATGCGTTGAACAGGTTGGAAGTGTGGCATGTTTATATCTTTGCAGCACTTTATGGCTTGTTGATGATGATTTCACTGGCTGGCGGTCCCACGTTGATTCCAGCCATTGTCAAGGAAGAGCAACTCGATACTGCCAACGCGATGGAGACTTTGAGTTACACAATCAGCGGCGTCATCGGTCCGCCACTGGCAGGTTTGCTGATCGTCGTCATGGGGACAATGAATGTAGTGATTGTTGACACGCTTTCGTATCTTGTCTTCGCTTTTGTATTATCACGGCTTCACATCATCGAACAACTGCAAGAGGAGTCGAATTCAGGCAAAATACCCTACAGTCTGAAGAACGCCGCACACTTGATGACTTCCAATAGGGTTATTCTTGCCACGACCATAATGTTCATGTGCTTCAATATCGGCTCTGGCATCATGACTGTGTATTTGCCCCTGCTCTCTGATTTGATCGCGCCGAACAGCCCCAAAGTTTATGGAACATTGCTCGGTGCGATGGCACTTGGAGAAGTAATCAGCGCGGCGCTAGCCGGGAGTTTAATTTCGAAGCTAGGGCTTGGCATCCGCATTGCGTTGGCGCAGATTTTTTCAGGCGCGGCAACTGCCCTTTTGGTGGGAGCAGGTCTCGGCTTCGTAGGAAGCGGGTTATTTCTACTTGGGTTCTTCAGTGCGCCTCTTACCATTTGGGCGCAGACGTTGCGGATGCAAGTCATCCCCGCTGATATGCGCGGCCGGGTATTCGCTCTGTTGCGAACATTGATGCAGGGCGCGACGCCTTTAGGAGGGGCGCTGGCGGGCTTCCTTTTGCCGTTGGCAGGGATTCCCATGATGGTGATTGCTTCTGCGGTGTTGATCGGTTTCCCGGGTGTGATCGGGTTACAGGTTGTTGAGCTGAGAGCCAGCGATAGGCTGTGAAAAAATAGTGCTCTGGTATATGGGATGATTTTAAAATGGCTATGCTTCCGGTAACTTGAAATCGTGTGTGCTTTCGGCGGTGATTTTGAGTTGGCGCAATCCCTGCTTTTGCTTGTTCAAGATTTCAACAACATCATAAATCGATAAATATTTGGCTCAACTATTCATTGAGCTAGGGTTTGACGGGTTCGGGGTTTTGTAGTTCAATCCAATCTCGAATATGAAAACCGGCCCATTGCAGTCAACCTCGAAGAATCTAAAAACGTTTTTCGCGCGCGAAAATAGTGCTGTTGTGATTCTGTTGCTGGTTGGGTTCGTGTTGCGTATTAGACAATATCTCACGGGCCGCTCCTTGTGGATCGATGAAGCCATGCTAGCATTGAATATCGTCAACCGTGATTTTTCCGGTCTCTTCAAGCCGCTGGATTATGATCAAGGAACGCCAGTTGGTTTTTTGCTGGTTGAGAAATTCTTCAACGTGATATTGGGGAAGAACGAATTGGTGCTTCGTCTTTTTCCGTTGATGATGGGGCTGGCGGCGTTATGGTTATTTTATTTGCTCCTCAAGCAGATAATCAGTGGCACGGGTTTGTTAATCGTATTGGCTTTGTTTGCTGTGAATCCGCAGCTGGTTTATTATTCATCTGAAGTCAAACAATATATTTTGGATGTGGCAGTGACCATCGGCTTGCTGTTGATGGCAGAGCGTTTGTTCAGCGCGGCTCCTTCTAAAAAAGATTTTGTTTGGTTTACTCTGATAGGTTTGCTGGCTTTATGGTTTTCGCACCCGGCTTTGTTTGTGTTAGCTGGAATTGGTCTGACCCTCGTCGTAATTTACTTCCAAAGACGGGATTATCAATCTTTGCGTTTCGCATTCAGCATGGGATTTATTTGGTTGGTCAATCTTGTGTTCTTTTATTTGTTGGTGCTAAAAGACCTCCGGCAAAATAATTTTATCCATGATTACTGGCGAGGTGATTTTGTGCCGATGCCTCCCTGGCGCGATCTGGGTTGGTATTTAAGCACAATCAACACAAACATTAGTATGCAGTTTGGCATCCCGTATTTGCCTCTATTTATTTTTGGATTGATGCTGATCGGCTGGGTTATGTTATGGCGGCAGAAACGAGAGTATGCACTTGCCTTTGCCTGCATCCTGTTCGTTACGCTGACAGCCTCGTCTTTGCAGTTGTATCCCGTGCTTGACCGAATGATCCTGTTCCTTGTTCCGATTGGTTTGATTCTGATCGGTAAATTGTTGGAAACCATTCAACAGAGACTGAGTACACGACCCATTTTAAATATTGGTATCATGCTGGCATTCAGTCTATATCTGCTTTATGGACCTTTTACTACATCTCTGGGTTATTTTGTTCAGCCAAAATATTATGAACATATTCGTCCGGCGCTGGCATATGTTCAGGAAAAAGCGAAGGCTGGCGATGTGTTGTACGTCACTTACGGGGCGACGCTGGCTTTTCGTTTTTACGCAGCCGGCTACGGGTTGGATAAGATGCGTTATGAATTCGGTGAGCGGGATGATTATCAGAATCCGCAAGTCATATTGCAAAGACTAGATAAGCTTAAAGGTCAGCATCGGGTCTGGATTTTGATGTCGCATGTATATGAGCAGGGTGATTTCAATGAGCGGGATTTTATCGTCGCCTATCTCGATCAGATCGGGACTAAGGTCCGTGAGATTCGGAATCCAGATACATCCGTGTATTTGTTTTTATATAACCTGGGGAGCAAATGATCACACCTAAAATAAATAAAGGACAAACCACATGAATGCGATTCTTTTGATCATCCTGATTGGATTGGTAGGCGGCGTGGCGGTGGGATTGCAAAGCCCGATGTCGAGTATGATCACACAACGGCTTGGGATCTTTGAGAGCGTATTCATTGTGCACATCAGTGGCGCGATCATCGCGTTGATCCCGCTGTTGGTTTATGGCAGCAAACTGGTGCAGTGGCGCAGTGCGCCCTGGTATACGCTCGGCGCGGGTTTCTTTGGGTTGATTGTGATTGCTGCGGTCAGTTATATAATTCCGCGCGTGGGTGTTGCCGCTTCCATTACAACGGTGGTTGCGGGTCAGCTTTTGGTGGGGACGATCCTCGATCATTATGGCTGGCTGGGTGCCGCTGCCCGTCCTTTGGATATTACGCGCCTCATTGGGTTGAGCGTGGTGTTGGCAGGCGTTTGGTTGACAGTGAAATAAGAACACGGTTTGCATTTCCATCTCGCACGTTGTACAATCACAGAAATTTGTCTGGTCCAAGGAGGCGTACGTGAAAGAACTGGAGGAGCGTATTTTGCGCGATGGAAAGATTTTGGGTGGGGGCATCTTGAAAGTGGATAGTTTTGTTAATCATCAAGTGGACCCGCTTTTAATGGATACATGTGGACGGGAATTCGCGAGGCTTTTCGCCTCAGTTGGTGCGACCAAGGTGCTGACCGCTGAAATCTCGGGCATTGCTCCAGCCTTGACAACTGCCATCCATCTCGGTTTGCCGGTGGTGTATGCGCGCAAAACCAAGCCCATCACCATGCCCGATCAGGTATATCTCACACTGGCGCCTTCTCATACGAAAGGACGTATGGTCGAGTTGATCGTTTCGCCTGAATATTTGGCGAGTGGGGAAAAGGTTTTGATCATCGATGACTTCCTCGCCAGCGGACAAACCATCCTGGGTTTGGCACGTCTCGCCGAAGCATCCGGTTCGAAAATCGTTGGTATTGGCGCATTGATCGAAAAACTCTTTGAAGGCGGTCGCGATGTCTTGAAGACCCTGGGTGTGCCAATCCATTCGTTGGCTTGCATTACCGCAATGGATGATGATAAGGTTGTGTTTGGGGAACCGGTGTAAATTTGGTGTCCGACAACTTGCTGTCGAAAGTTCCAGAAGCAAGCTTCTGAATTCCAAAGTATGCGTAGAACACTTTGGTTTCTCGCTCCTCTTATCGGTTGGATCTTTGCTCATATGAGCTTCGCCATTCCTGTAAAACGATTACGCAGACGGAAATCTTGCTGGCGTTTTATCATCCGAAACCAGTTTATAAGTTTCATATTTTGCTTGTGCCGAAGAAATCAGTAGCTTCATTGGAAAAATTTGATTCAAAAGATTCTATGTTTCTCACTGACCTCTACACTACCGTACAGAGCCTTGTGGATGAATTTCAACTTGCCACATATCATTTGATTGTCAACGGCGGCGAGTATCAGGATTTTCCTCAATTGCATTTTCATCTTGTTTCAGATATTGTAGGGGTGGGTCTCCCCGCCCATGAACGGGCGAGAGAACCTCGCCCTACAGGATAAATTTTATGGACTCTATTGCTATTCTCGATTTTGGTTCGCAGTATGCGCAGATTATTGCGCGGCGGGTGCGTGAAGCGCAGGTCTATTGTGAGTTGTTCCCCTGGGACGCGCCGATGGATAAGATCCTTGCCATTAGCCCCAAGGGTTTCATCTTATCCGGTGGTCCGCGTTCAGTGTATGAAGAAAATGCGCCCTATGTTCAGAAATTTATTTTTGATACTGGCTTACCCATCCTGGGCATTTGTTATGGCATGCAAGCTATGACGCATGCGCTCGGTGGCGAAGTGTATCCATCCACGAGTCGTGAGTATGGTTATGCTGAAATCGAAAAGATGGTGCCCGGCACCATGCTCGATGTGATCTCCAAAGTGTGGATGTCACATGGCGATAAGATCACGCGTATGCCGCTGGGTTTCATCGCGTTGGCACGCAGCGGCAACAGTCCCTTTGCAGCGATGGGTGATATGCAACGCAAATATTTCGGGGTGCAGTTCCACCCCGAAGTGAATCATACGCCGAATGGAACCAAATTACTCAAACATTTTGTGGTTGATATTTGCGGGGTCAAACCCAATTGGAACCCGGCATCCATTATTGAAGATTCTGTTGTGCGGATTCAAAAACAAGTTGGTAATCAACGCGTGCTCGCGGCGGTCTCTGGCGGAGTTGATTCATCGGTGGCAGCGGCGCTGGTCCATAAAGCGATCGGTGACCAGCTCGTGGCCGTATTCGTGGATACGGGTCTCTTGCGCAAGAACGAGGGCGAACAAGTCGCTTCCGCCTTTCGAGATAATCTGCACGCTGAACTCGTGACCGTTAACGCCGCTGACGATTTTCTTTCGGCACTCAAGGGCGTTGTTGACCCGGAACAGAAAAGAAAAATCGTTGGCGAAAAATTTATCCGCACGTTTGAACAGCAGGCGAAGCAATTGGGGCAGCCGAAATTTTTAGTGCAAGGGACAATTTATCCAGACGTAGTGGAGTCATCTGCTCCCGATAGAAATAAAGCGGAAAAAATTAAGACACATCACAATGTCGGTGGTTTGCCCAAGGATATGCAATTTGAATTGGTCGAGCCGCTGCGTTATTTATTCAAGGATGAAGTGCGGGCAGTGGGCGAAGCGCTTGGGTTGCCTCAAAGCCTCGTTTGGCGGCAACCGTTTCCGGGTCCGGGGTTGACCGTGCGCTGTCTCGGGGAGGTGACGCCTGAGCGCGTATCCCGTTTGCGGGCGGCGGATGCGATCTTCGTCGAGGAATTGACCAACGCTGGCTTTTTGAACAGAAGGTTTTCCGGCGGTTCGATGATCACCGGTCCGCTCGTGGTGCAACCAGCTTTGGTTTCACAGGCGTTCGTGGGGTTATTGCCGGTGCGGTCTGTGGGTGTGATGGGCGATTTGCGGACGTATGTGACCACCGATGATTTTATGACCGCCGATTGGGCACGTCTGCCACATGACCTGTTGGCGAAGGTCGCCAACCGCATCGTGAACGAAGTGGACGGAATTAACCGCGTCGTGTATGATATTACAAGTAAACCACCCGCAACGATCGAATGGGAATAGTGATTGACGAATTGTGATTGAGGAGGATCTATGAGTTTCAATTTTGGTGAAGTGCTGACACGTGCCTGGAAAATTATTTGGAAGCATAAGGTTCTATGGATCTTCGGCATCCTTGCCAGTTGCGGGCGGGGAGGCAGTGGTGGAAATAGCGGGGGAAGTAACCGATATAATTCTGGCGGTTCAACTCCCAACCTGCCGCCTCAGGTGATGCAGTGGTTCCAGTGGATACAAAATCACCTGACCCAATTCATTGCGATTACCGTC
>WNFL01206871.1_pt1 | contig 10965 bp, 9 predicted proteins | sample 5400361 | NCBI WGS metagenome assembly WNFL01 (sample SAMN13153351, study PRJNA577476) | soil metagenome | isolation source: 40 cm soil on Douglas fir-dominated hillslope | place: USA:California | collected 2013-09-17 | reverse complement strand
CCGTTGTTAAGCTTTTTGTCTATGATCCTGAGAAAGTAGATGCTGCAGTAGTAGAACCAAGATCAGATATAAGTAAATATGAGGGATGGCAAAGAGATTACGGATCTGATGTAGTAATCGCTTTTAGACCTATATTAGCTTCATAAAAATAGAGGTTTTAGGGAATTGATTGAATTACTACATGCTTTTTTAGCATCAACTCCAAGTGTTTTACATAAATTTTCAGCTGCAGAAAGATTTCCATAATGGTAGACATAAAGACCTACCATTCCCTCAATACATGCTTCTTTTTCATTTTGTGACGCCTTAAGACATATCTGCATAACTAATTTTGGATTATTTATATTTTGTTTAATCATTTCTGTCCCAACTCCCATTGCACACACATTAATAAATGCTATTGGCGCTGTGTTACACCATTTGAATGCCTCTAAATAATCGTTATTATGCTTTGACAAAAAATAAATAGGTGAATAAAGGTAACAATTTTTCATATCTTGAAGATTTAAAGTTGAACATGGGTAAAAGAAATTCTTACTACTTAAAAACTTGGATGGGTGGATAAATTCATCTGAATTAAAATTCTGCATAAATACCCCATTTGCACAAGCAGAATATTGAAAAGCATTAGGGAGTTTAGCACAAAGATTTATTGATTTTGGCATATTGTTATCAGTTGCAAACATTACGCCATGCCCTATTCCATGGAAACATTCCCATGCAATGAAATTATTTTTTTTGTAGGATTTGCATGCATTTTTTACTGCTCCAGAAATATCACTTTTATTTTTTTCAAAATAACTTTCTATTACTCCATGCATATAACCCGAATTGCAGACTTCATCTTGATATTGCATAGCTTTTCCAAAATCCTTGTACTTATTAAAAGCAGTGTGTCCTATTTCGTGAGTTAACTCGTGGCAGTTACGTGAAAGTGGATTATTTGTTTTAATTTCCTCTCTCACTTTTTCTAAAGCTATTCTGGGGTTATGGTTATTAACTATAGAAAAATAATATTCTCTTTTACTGTCCCACTCAGATCTGGATAAAACAGCTATGTGTTGAGTTTTAGAAGTAGCAGCAGGAAATTTATTTTGATCTCCTGTTTTGTAGATAAAAAGCCAAAGAAATCCTGCTAGAAAACCTATTAAGCTTAAAAAAATAAATAAACCTAAAATTTCCAATACAATTATTCTCCTCATATTTAAGATGATTGTATCAAACACAATTATCAAATGTTGATAAATATTTTGAACTTTGCTATTGTTAGGTCCTTATGCTGCCTGACAAATTAGCTTTTTTAGATGTAGAGACAACCGGTCTTTCTGTGACACGGGACAGAATAATTGAAATAGGTATTCTAAAAATAGAAAAAGGAATAGTTACAGACACATTTAATAGCCTTGTTAATCCCCAAACATACGTCTCTCCATTCATTGAAAATATTACTCACATTCCACTGTTGGATCTTGAAAATGCTCCAACTTTTTTTGAGATTCAAGAAAGAGTTTTGGAAATGTTAAATGGATCTATTTTGGTTGCACATAATGCAAGATTTGATTATGGGTTTTTGAGAAATGAATTCAAGCGTTATGGAAAATCATTTTCTTCAAAACATTTCTGTACCGCACGTCTTTCACGTTACCTTTTTCCAAAAAGCCACAGACATAATTTAGATAGTATAATCCAAAGATTTTCAATTGAATGTGAAAATAGGCATAGAGCTTTTGATGACGCTAAGGTTTTATGGGATTTCTATCAGATAGTTCAAAAGACTCTTTCAGAAGATAAATTGACAAAGGCTGTTGAAAGAGCCATGCAAAAGCCATCTATTCCCTTAAACTTGTCCGCAAGTATCATTGAGACCTTACTTGAAGAGCCAGGAGTGTATATTTTCTATGGAGATAGTAGTGTCCCTTTATACATAGGGAAAAGCATTAATATAAGAGAAAGGGTTTTATCTCATTTCTCAGCTGATCATCAAAGTAATAAAGAGATGAATATTTCACGTCAGATAAAACGTATAGAAACCATAGTAACTGCGGGAGAACTAGGGGCTCTTTTACGAGAGTCATATCTTATTAAAACCATGCAGCCTTTCTATAACAGTCAGTTAAGATTTGCTAGAAAAATAATAACACTAAAAAGACATGTTAATCCAAATGGATATGAAGAAGTTCTAACAAAAGAAGTTGAGCATATTGACCCCTCTGAAATAAAAGATATTATTACTGTTAGTCGCTCAAAAAGACAAGCAAAAGAGTTTTTAGCTATGATTGCCAAACATTTTTCTCTTTGTGAGAAATTACTTCATATTGAAAATACTAAAGATGCTTGTTTTGCATACAGGCTGGGAGTATGTAAAGGCGCATGTATTGGAAAAGAAAAAACTTCTTTTTATAACGCAAAGGTTGCTATGGCATTTGCCAACCATGCAATTAAGAAATGGCCATTTGAAGGACCAATTATCATTACAGAAAAAAATGAAATGTTAGATTTAGAAGAGCAATTTTTGGTAGATAAATGGTGTCTCTTAGGCAGCAGGACAGATGAAGGAGAATTTAAAACAAAAGAAAAACATGAATTTGATGTAGATACATATAAAGTTTTAGTAAATTATATTAGATCACCCAAAAACATTAAATCTATTAGATCCATTAAAACAAATTCTGATCAAAATCCGGAGGTGTCTAGCTATTTCACCCCACGAGTGTACTAGGTTCACACCTCTGAATGTTTATGCTTATCTTACCCACACCAGGTGTGTGGTAGGTAGACACATAAGGATAATAGGTGAATGTACTTAAAGTAAATTCTTTTTCAAACTCCTAATAATGAGGAGGAATAACAATACAGATCCATAAAAAACATGTGAGAGTAAAAGACTAAGAGGAAATTGATAAAAAGGAGTTGGATCTTTTATATTCATACTTATTAAGAGATAACTCAAGCCAATTAGGAGTAGCATATAATTGCTCTTTATCGTCATTGCGAACCAGTTCGGAAACTGGTGAAGCAATCCTCCCATATTAGAAAGATTGCTTCGTCGCAAGATCCTCGCAATGACGACATTAGTTGGCTTAGGATTGTTCCCAATTACTGATGAAACCAGATATATAAATGGGAAGATTAGGAATACAAAGTGGTGTTGCCAAGAAAGAGAATCTACGAGAGGGAGCGCTGCGAGAAATAAGGCAAAACCAGCAACAGGCTTAACCTTTTTCATTAAGATCAAACCTATTAGAGATGTTACCAATAACAGATCGAGTAAAAGTGTGGTAATTGTCCTAAAAAATAAGTTAGGAATAAGTCTTGAAACAAATCCGCTAATCCCCTGGTTATAATAAATCTCTCTTCCGCTCTGTCCTAAAATATGAGGAAGAAAAGTATGGAAGTAATAATAATAATCAGAAAGTCCTTGATTAAAAAATACTAAAGAACATAAAAAACCAAATGCTACAGTAAAGAATGCATAAAGAAGAAATCTCCATTTTCTATAAAGTAAAAAATAAAGTATAAGAAAAGCAAGAACTGGCTTAATAATAAGACAAAGTCCAAAAGCAATTCCCCCTACTTCACCATACTTACCAGACTTCCCCAAAAGATAAAAACTAAAAAGTAGCAAAGCATAGACAAGCAGATTGCTTTGTCCCATTCCAAGAGTAAATTTAGTAGGAAATGAGAGAAAAATAAAAGCAGAAGTTAGTAAAATTATTAATAAAGAATATTTTGCATTAATGATTTTTAAAGAAATAAAAACTATTAGTGGTATAGCTAAAAAACTAAGAATTATAAATAACCCTTGGGAGATTTGGTAGGGGAAAAGTAAAAATGGAATATATGGAATTGCTGTTACAATTGGATATCCAAAGCCGGTGAAAATTAAGCTTCCGGTATACACTGATACGCCATGGACTGCATTAGATGCTGACGCATAAAATACACTAAAATCCGGGGCGAAAGTAGTGATTATTTTAAATAGAGAGATGAGAGAGAAGAAAAAAGTGATAAGAATAAAAAGCCAAGCTAAAGTTTTTACCACAGGTTTTTGTGAATTTGTAAACTTTTTATTATTCGTCATTGCGAATGGACTGCGTGCAACGCGGGAGTGAAGCAATCTCATCTTTGGAGTAAGATTGCTTCGTCACAAGCTCCTCGCAATGACAAGAGGTATATCTACTCACCGTCACCTAGTTCTAACATTTCAAGATCTTTGATTTGGGGAAGGCTTCCCCCTATTATTGCTTTTAAGTCTCCATGCATTCCATAGGTATTGTCTATAACTTGGCGAATATTTTTTTCATCCCTAGCCCATTTATTAGAAAAATAACGTTTTTCTTTTTCTATTTCTTTTTGCATGCCGCTAAAAGCATCTATTATTCCTTCAACTCTATGCTTGAATTCTGTCCCTGAAAGGTAATTATAGAGAATTTCAGCTTTACCATCTTTCCCTTCAGCTGCTTTCTTAACATGATAAAGTTGAATAAGTTTTGCTCTAAGTGTGTCTGCCAAGGGGATTACAAAATTTCTTTGTGTTACCCAAATTCCATTTCTAAACCCTGCATTCTGTATGTTTTGCGGGATAACCTCAGAAATAATTACAGCATCTTCTGCATTAATTGTCCTTTTGTCTGACTTTAATTTATCTACCCATCCCTCACTCCACAATTTAGTATTTTTAAGTTCCCAAAGTATTTTTCCTGTATAGTTTCCATTAGCATCCCATACTTCTTGGATAATATCTCCCCCCTTTATGCCTTTACCCACAGGCATAATCTTGTCATTTGGATATTGCTTCATGAGTAGTCCTTCAAATTCAATTTCAAATGCCTCTCCTTGTAACTGTTGGGAGCCTTGTTGGAGTTTTCTTTTCATGTCTTCAACTTCTTTAAGCGCATCTTGAAGTTGTTTATCCTTTGCAAGTAGTTTACTATGCTGTTCTTCCTCTGCTTTTTTCTGTGCATCTGTTCTAATTTTTTCTTCATTTTCAGCTAGTTTTTTCGCCATTTCAAGCTCTCGTTCTGAATCTTTCTCTTTAAGTTCCCTAACTAGTTTCATTTGTTCTAAAACATCATCCTGTAATTTCTTTGCTTTTTTTACTGATTCTTCATTTTCTTCTTCTTTTTCTCTAAGTTTTAAATTAAGTTCATCTCTAATTCTTTTCTCTGTCTTTTCTTCAAGCTCATGCTTTTGCTTTTTAAGATCTTCTTTATGAGTTGCCTCAAGGTCAGCAACAAGGGACTCCTTATATTCTTGAGAAAGCGCTTCAGTGAGTTCTATAGTTTTTTTACAGTGAGGACAAATGATGGTCTGCATGACACTTATTGTACCACAGGGTGTACAGGGTTTAGGAGTTAGTATAAAGTATAAAGGTAAACCCCACTTAATACTTAATACTAATCCCTTTATACTGCTTCGTAATTGACTGATCGTAAGCTATTTGCTACGATTCTAAGACAATGAAGGGAATAATTAGGAATTTTCTTTTTCAGGGAATTGCGCTATTTGTCATATCGCTGGTTTTCACTGGACTTACTATACGTGGAGGATTACAGAGTTATGCAATTGGTGGAGTCGTTTTGGCATTTCTTTCTTTTATTGTAAAACCAATACTTGGCATACTTTCACTTCCCTTAAATATTCTTACTCTTGGACTTTTTTCATTTGTCATTAATGCCTTTGTATTATTTCTACTGACAAAAATAATTCATCAAGTCCACGTGGCAGCATTTACTTTCCATGGTGTTTCATTCATGAAATACTCTATCCCTACAATTCACTTTAACATTATTCTCTCTTTCATTGTTATTTCTTTTGGTATATCATTTGTTGCAGGATTTCTAAACTGGCTAGCAGAATAAATAATTATGAAGAATAAAATAAATATCGTGTGTATAGGAGGGGGTACTGGGACATTTGTAGTCCTAAAGGGTCTTAAAAACTATCAATATCATTTGAGTGCAATTGTTACTATGAGTGATAGTGGTGGGAGTAACAAAAGAATTCGTGATGAATTTGGTCTTCTTCCAACATCTGATATACGTCAGTGTTTTATAGCGCTTTCTGATGAGCAAGGCGGTGCAGGATTACTGCGCAAACTCTTCATGTATAGATTTGAGAGAGGTGAGGGAATTAGTGGAATGACTTTTGGAAATTTATTTATGGCTGCTCTTTCAGATATTTTGGGATCCCAAGAGGAAGCAATTAGAAAAACTGGAAAGGTTTTGAGGATAAGCGGGACAGTAATTCCTGTTTCTTATACTAAAACAAATCTATTTGCTGAATATGAAAATGGTCACGTTGCTACAGAAGAACACGTCATTGATGAGCCAGAACATGATGGGACCATGAAGATTACCAAACTATTTTTAAAGCCTAGCCCAGAACCTAATCCGCAAGCGCTTGATGCGCTAAAAAAAGCAGATTTAATCGTACTTGGTCCAGGAGATTTATTTACAAGCCTTATGCCTAATATTGTTGTACCAGGTATTGCTGATGCAATACGTAATTCACCAGCAAAAAAGATTTACATTTTAAATTTAATGACAAAATATGGACAGACATATAATTATTCTGCTCAAGATCATATAAAAACTATTGAAGAATATATTGGAAAAAATTTGGACTATGTCCTTGTTAATAAGTCCGTTTATCCGGTGAGAGTTTTGAAGAAATATGAAGCTATGAAAGAGTATCCGGTACTTGATGATTTATCGGAAAAAGCGTATTATACAGTAGTAAGAAAACCAATAGTTAGCTGTCAATTAGTGGAGAAAGCAACATCAGATGCTCTAGTTAGAAGTTTGATTAGACATGATAGTGATAAATTGGCAAAAGAATTGGTCGCAATTTTAGAAACAAATATATGATATTTATTGTTCAAATTATATTAGCAGTTCTTCTAGTTGTAAGCATTGTCTTGCAATCCCAAGGAAGTGGATTATCAACGGCATTTGGAGGCTCCGGCCAATTCTATAGGAGTAAGAGAAGCATTGAAAAGATGCTAGTTATTCTTACGGGAGTTTTTGCATTTCTTTTTGCCTTCATTTCGCTTGTGCTACTTCTCCACCGCTAGATCTTATGATTGTTTTTAAAAGAAGGCTTTTGTTTTGGCTTGTAAAAGCGTATCTGAAAAGGTGGGGAAAAGCCATATTATTCTTCTTTATCTTGGGATTAATAGTTTTTTTTCTACTTCGCTCAACAGTAACGTTACTTGTTGCACAATTTTTTGCCGGTAATAGGCAGACTATTGGGCTAGTCGGATCTTATACAATAGATACAATCCCTCTTAGTATCATAGAGGATATCTCAAGTGGTCTTACATCTGTCTCAGAAGACGGGACTGTTATTCCAAAAGTGGCGTCTTCATGGGTAATTTCTGATAATGGCAAAACTTATACTTTTTCTTTGCGCCACAATGTCCACTTTACAGATGGCACTCTTCTGACTAGCCGGGAAATCCAGCCATCTTTTGCTGATGCTACCATCACAAGGCCTGACGCATATACAATTACATTTCACCTCAAAGATACTTACGCACCTTTTCTTATTACTGCATCTCATCCTATTTTAAAGAACGGATTCATAGGACTTGGAGATTATAAGATGCAGAATATTAAACTTAATGGGTTATTTATTCAATCCATAACACTTGTTGCAAAAAATAAAACTCAGGATTTTAAAATCTACCAATTTTATCCGACAAATGACGCTTTAAAAGTTGCTTTGGCACTGGGTGAGATATCTGTTGCAGATAATTTATCAGATGATGAATTTAAAAATACCACTTTTTCACATTTTCCTAATATGAACGTTCATAAAAAGGTAATGTATAACCAAGTCGTAACAGTATTTTACAATACTCAGGATAAAGTACTTTCGGATAAAAAATTAAGGGACGGATTGTCTTATGCTTTACCTAATGTATTTCCTGATGGAGAACGTGCCTATTCGCCTATTTCTCCCAAGTTATGGGCGTATACCGTTGCTTCTCCGCATACTCAGGATCTGGCTCATGCAAAATTACTTCTGGGATCATCAATTGGTGCATCTACGCCACCTACTTTAACATTAGACACACTACCTAAATATGAAAAGATTGCAGAAAAGGTTGCTCATGCATGGAGCGCAATTGGAATAAAGACAAAAATTGTAACAGTGGATAGTGCTCCTCAAGAATTCCAAATTTTCTTAGGGGAATATGATTTGCCCATGGATCCTGATCAGTATTCTCTTTGGCATTCATATCAACAAAATAATATTACTAATTACAGAAGTGTCAGGATAGACAAGTTGCTCGAGGATGGGCGAAAAACAACAGATAGACAAGATAGGGTCAGAATTTATGCTGATTTTCAAAAATATTTGCTTGATGACCAACCCGCTACATTTCTCTTCTATCCTTATGCATTTACTATTTCAAGAAAGTGATACGGTCTCATCCTGAATTTACCAAACTCTTACTTCTTAGCTTTCTGTGATATGTAATAGCAAATCTATGTGCTTCATCCCTAATTCTCATAACTAATTTCAAGGCTGGTGAGTTTTTAGGAAGCCTAATTTCTTGTAGGTCGGGTGTAATAATTATCTCTTCCCTCTTAGCCAATCCAATTAGTGGAAGATTAGACATATCGTCATTGCGAACGGAGTGAAGCAATCTACTTCCTTGCAATGATAGGTTCAATATCTCCTTCGCTGCGCTCACTTGTCCTTTTCCCCCATCAACTATAAACAACTGCGGTAGGGGCCATTCTGGATGATTTAAACGCCTTCTAAGGACTTCTTGCATTGAAGCGAAGTCATTTGGTCCTTTTACAGTTTTGATTTTAAATTTTCTATACTGTGACTTATCAATTTCTCCATCAGTTAGTACTACCATAGAGGATGTTGGATTGGTTCCCTGAAAATTTGAATTATCATAACACTCAATTCTTCTGGGTAAATCTATCTGTAAGTTATGGCTCCAAAGAATTTCTTGAAGAGACTTAAGCTCTTCCTGTCTGATATCAAGTCTTAAATTAGGATTAGTGTCGTATTCAAATGGCTTATGTACAGGATGTGTGATAATTTCTATCGCATCAATCTGCTTTTGGATAGCACTTGCCTTCTCAAAATCCTCAATTTTACTTGCAATCTCCCTTTCATTTTCCAGATCACTAATAACCTTTTTTGTATCCCCATTCAAGAATGCAGCAAGATGTTTAATATTTCGTTTATATTCTTTCAGCAAGTTGTCTCTAGGGTCTGACCCTACTTGTGCGTAATAGGGTCTGACCCTATTGCATAATGCAGTTACGCAGGGGCAAAGACCTAAATGATGATAAAGACATATTTGCTTTGAGTGATTTAGAGTTGATTGAAAAGGGAAGATTTTCCGTACAGTACGTAAAACAAATTTCATTGCTCCTGCATTTGGATATGGGCCAAAGTATAGAGACTTTGGATCTAGCATCCGTCTTGCAATAACCACAGCTGGGAAAGTATCTTTATAAGTTATTCTAATCAATGGATATTCTTTTCCATCTGTTAGCTTAACATTAAACTTTGGAGAAAATTTCTTAATGTATGTCGCTTCAAGTAGAAGTGACTCTAGTTCTGACTCAACTACTGTGATTTTTATTTTTTTTACTTGGTCTACAAGAAGTCTAGTCTTAGCGAAAAGAGAAGTTTTATTTGCAAAGTATGAAGAGACCCTATCTTTTAGATTCTTTGCCTTTCCCACGTAAAGGATTTCTCCATTTTCGTCTAGAAATTGATAGACTCCAGGATCTTGCGGTAGTGATAAGTAAGATGCTGCTGAAAATACCAATGATTATACCTCCAATAACTATTATTCCTTGGGGAGAAAACGCTTGTATTGAAATTATTACTGTTTTGCTTTCTGTCCCAAGATGGATTGTAATAGGATCTTTCTCATTTGTCAAAAGTCTTGAGCCCTGGAAGCGAAAAGGAATACTGATACTACCAAATGGAGGAATAGCAGAGGTTGAGATAGTCTGGGTATGCGGAGTAAGTCGCTTGCTAGTTACTACAATTGACTGTCCAGGAAAAAGACCCGCACCATTATTACTTAGGATAATATTACCATCTATTGGAAACCCACCCAGAAAAGACGAATAAGCATCAGACGTCATTGAAATATGCGTTGGCTCTTCATTATTATCCATAGCAAATGTAACCTCAACATCTTTCTGTTCTTCTTGTCCTGCTAATTTATATCCTCCTGCTGGAATTGGATAAGTACTATCAATTCCTTTAATTACAAATGCAATATGGTCAAAATCAAGTATGTTGAAATAATCTACTCCTCCAGTTGTATTACCCCAAGTAGGATCAACCATTATCCATTCATGCTTTACGTCATCATAATATTCAGGCCAAGCATGCAATATATCCTTAACTAAAGACCCGGGGCGCTGCGCTGCATTTTGAGTATATGCAAAGCCATCTACTTCACGTGCTGGAATACCAGCCGCTCTTGCAAGAGTTACAAAAAGATCTGTAAATTCTAGGCAGACTGCAGAAGTTGGATGAGATAATACATTTTTTGCACCCAGCCTTACCTGACTTGAGCTGACTCGTGAAAAGTCATATTTTAGCTTATTCACTACATAATCATAAATTGCACCTGGAGTTTTAAGGGAAGTAGCTATTTTTTTTATACCTGGGTCATTTATTTCCCAGAAAGGCAATGCTTTCGTGTAAAGATTCCTATCATCTTGAGACAGTTCTACTTTTTCACGAGGTGTAAGTGACAAAAGAATTTTTCCGGTTTCCAAAACGTTTATCTTTTCAGAAGGGGTAAGAATGTATTGGGCAATCCAATTTCCGTCCTTATCTATATTTACGCTTTGTGGGCGGGGTGAAAGTTGATCTATATATATTTTCTGATAATTAGTTGTTGGGGGAAGAGCAATCTCTGTCCTAACAGGAAATATGTTTTTATTTTCCAAATGATATGTAAGC
>WNFL01320052.1_pt1 | contig 10966 bp, 8 predicted proteins | sample 5400361 | NCBI WGS metagenome assembly WNFL01 (sample SAMN13153351, study PRJNA577476) | soil metagenome | isolation source: 40 cm soil on Douglas fir-dominated hillslope | place: USA:California | collected 2013-09-17 | reverse complement strand
CAGGTAGTCGTCCTGCTTTTCGTTGATGTCTCCGAACAGCTTTTCCAGCAGCACTTCGGAAAAGCCGATGATCGCGTTGAGCGGCGTGCGGAGCTCATGCGACATGTTGGCTAAGAATTCCGACTTGTGCTGGTTCGCGACCTCGAGCTGCCGGCTCTTGTCCTGGATCTCACGGAACAACCGCGCGTTCTGGATTGCGATCACCGCCTGGTTGGCGAAGGTTTTGAGAAGGGCGATTTCCTTTTCCGAGAATGTTCCCACGTAATCGCGTCCGACGAAAATCGCACCAATGCCCGTTCCCTCCCAGAGCATCGGAGCAACGATTGCTGCTTTCATTCCGACTGCTTCGGAGCCCAACCGGACGCCGGGAGGCACGTCGGGGTCGTGCACAACGTCGGGATAATGCAACACGGCACGACGGGCAATCGACCTTGCGGTTCCGCTTTCGCGGTCGCCCAGGGCCCCATCGTAGACGAGCTGCTCGAGCTTTTCCCGGTCGGGCCCGTGATAGGCCGCCATGTGAATGCGCCCGTCCTCACCGACGAGGTTGATCGAAATGACCTTGCCCGCGAACAATCGCTCCGCGCTCGACAGGATCTTCTCGAAGACCGGAGCGGTGTCGGCGATGGAGCTGCTGATGGCCGCCAGGACTTCGCCCGACGCGCGCTGCTGGTCGAGCGCCTCTTTCGTTTCATTGACCAGCCGCGCGTTCTGGATCGCGATGACCGCCTGGTCCGCGAAAGTCTTCAACAGCGCGATGTCCTTGTCGGAAAAGGGTCCGGCATGGGCGCGACCCACGCTGATGGAACCGATACCCTTGCCCTCCCAGAGCATTGGAGCAAACACCGCAGACCTGACTTTGGCGAGGTGGCCGGAGCGACGCGTTCCGGCCGGCACGTCGGGCCTTTCTATATCGGGATAATGCAAAACGCGGTGAGCCTGGATGCAAACCGATGTTGCGTATTGATCGTCCGCCGGGACCGGTCCGTCCTTCATGATTTCTTCCCGGCCCGGTCCATGGTGCGCGGCCATGTGCAGGAGGCCATCGTCGCCCAGCAAGTTGATGCTTATGGACACGCCGGCGAACAGCCGCTCGCAGCTTTCGAGGATCTTGTCGAAGACCGGCGTCGTATCGGCGATCGAGCTGCTGATCGCAGCGAGAACTTCGCTGGAGGCGCGCTGCTGGTCGAGCGCCTCTTTCGTTTCGTTGAAAAGGCGCACGTTCTCCAGCGCGATGGCGGCCTGGTCGCCGAACGTCTGCAGCAGAGCAATCTCCCTCTCACTGAACGGCCGCACCTCCTGCCGCCGCAGCAGAATAGTGCCGAAAGGCTTCCCCTCGCGAAACAACGGCACCACGACGACGGTACGGTGTCCATAACGCTTCGCGATATCGAAGCTGAGCGGGTAATCGACACCCTCCGCCCGCATGTCCTTGACGTGGAGGGTCTTCTGCTCCAACAGTGCGCGGCCGGAGACCGAATCGCGGTTGATCGGCAGCGTGTCGACATGGCTCACCTGATCCGGCGACGGCCCCTTCGACGCAAGGTGCCGCAGCATTTCTCCCTCGGTCAGATACATCGATGCGGACGACGCGTCGCAAAGTCTCGCCGCGCGATCGGCGATCGCATCGAGCACCGGTTGCACGTCGCCGGGCGAGCTGGAAATCACGCGCAGGATCTCGCTGATCGCGGTCTGCTGCTCCAGGCCCTCTTTCGTCGCGTTGAACAGGCGGACGTTCTCGATCGCGATCGCCGCCTGGTCGGCGAAAGTCTTCACCAGAGCGATCTGCTTTTCGGTGAATGCGCGCGCCTCCTGCCTCCAGAGCGCAATGGCACCGATCGCTCGATCCTCGCGCATCAAAGGCACACCCAGCAAAGCTCGGAATCCGAATTTCTGCTGAGGCGCGCGCGCCTCCGGGTATTCCGTGTCGAGCAGCGGAACGATGTCGGGATGATGAATGGTCACGCGATCGATTACTGCGCGACCGGCGACCAGGCCGCGACCCAGCGGAAAGCGTTCATTGTCATCGGGAATTAACATGCTGCCGACGCCGGCCGCGAACCGAAGCTCGTCGCCATCGACCAAAAAGATCCCGGCTTCTGCCGCGTCGCACAAGTGCAATGCGCGCTCAGCCACCGCATCGAGCATCGGCCGCACGTCACCCGGCGAACTCGAGATCACGCGCAGGATCTCGCTGATCGCCGTCTGCTGGTCGAGCGCCTCCTTCGTCTCGTTGAAAAGGCGCACGTTGTCGATCGCCCGCCGATAAAGGAAAATCGCCCCATAGGCGCCGCCTTCATGGATCAGAGGGACCGCCAGCACGGCGCGAAAACCGAACAACCGCTGATTGGGTGCGGAGGCGGGGAATTCGGATTCGAGCAGCGGCATGACATCGGCGAAGTGGATCGTTTGTCGTTCGAGGATCGAGCGGCCGGTCACCGTGGTCCGAACTAGAGGCGCGGCGCCGACCCGATCCTCGGTCGAGCCCTCTTCAGCAGAGTACGACGCCATCGGGTTGACCATTGCGCCGTCGACGAGAAAGACGCCGGCAACTTCTGCACCGCAGAGCAGCGCCGCGCGCTCGGCAACGGCGTTCAGCACCGGCTGCACGTCGGTGGGCGAGCCGGAGATGACGCGCAGGATTTCGCTGATCGCCGTCTGCTGCTCGAGCGAGCTCTGCAGTTCCCGGGTGCGTTCATCGACTTTGCGCTCGAGGCCCGCGTACGATTCACGCAACCGTCCGGTCATGCGGTTGAACTGGTCCGCCAATGCCTCGAGCTCGTCGCCGGTGTGGATTTCGATTTTCTGGTCGAGCTCGCCTTCGCCGATGCGCCGCGCGCCGTCGTCGAGCGTGCGGATCGGCCGCACCATGCCGCGCGCCAACGCCAGCGCGGCGAACGCGGAAATCACGAGACCGGCCAGCAACAGGAGGCCGGTGCGCAAGATCGCGGCGTTCAGCTTTTCGTACACTTCCACCACGGGCTGCTCGACAAACACGTGCCACGCCAGCGGGTCGATCGTGGCGACCGAGGTCAGCACCTGCGTGGCGTTTTGCCCGCCGATCGCGGCCTTGACGTGCGGCAGGTTTGAAAGATCGGTCTTGCGCAGCACGAGGCCGATATCCGGATCCGCGATGAGGAAACCGTTGCGGTCGACGACGTAAGCCTTGCCCTTGTCGCCGATCTTGATGCGCGACACGACGTCCCAGATGAACTTGAGGTTGACCTCGGCTATGGTTACCGGACCCGTGTCGCTGCCCGAACGGATGGCGATCGTCATGTACGGTTCGGTTTCCTTGCGAAAGTAGACGGGTCCGAACCAGGGCTTTCCGCGCCTTGCGTTGCGAAATGCCGGCTCCTGCGAGCGGTCCTTGCCGGTCCCCGGCGGCGGAATAGTGTCCATGCCGAGGCGCGAAACCGCGATCTGTTCGCGGCCGCTCGTGTCGAGCTGGGAAATGTCCGTGACCTCCGGCGCCTGCCGCAGCAGCTTCAGGAACTCGATGCGGCGCAACTCGACGTCGGACGCGTCGAGCTGCGGCAGTGCCGCGTACGCAAGCTGCTGCTCGATCGTATGGATGTACTGCTCGATGCGCGATGCGGCGCCCAGCGCCTTTTCGTGCTGCAGGTTCGAAAGCGCCGCCTTGATTTCCTGATACGAGAAATAGACGCTGATCGCGCTCGACGCGAGCAGGGCGCCGATCACCAGCGTGAGGATGAGCAGCAGGTACTTGCGAAACAGCCGGCCGCGGTGCGCGAGGCGCGCAGCGGGCTTAACGGCAGCCGGGAGGGTGTCCTCAGGCATGGTGCCGTACGGTACGCGATGAAGACCGGCGCGCGCAAACACCATTGGTGCCGGATCGGGATGCGAGGTCCGGCGCCAAGGTCACTGGATTACCTCGTCCGCGCGCAGCAGTGTCACTTGCGGAATGGCCAGTCCCAGCGCTTTTGCGGCCTTGAGATTGATGAACATCTCGAACTTCGACGGTTGCAGGATCGGCAGATCCGCGGGCTTCGCACCCTTGAGTATCTTGCCGCAGTAGATTCCGGCCTGGCGATACATCCACGTGATGCTGGTGCCGTAGCTGATCAGTCCGCCGTCCTCGGCAAACTCGCGCGCCCAATACATGACCGGGATGCGATGGCTCGCCGCCAACTTCGCCAGGGTCTTCCGTTGACCAAGGAACATGGGATCGCTGGCGACCAGCATGGCGCCGGCTCTCTTCTCCCGCGCCTGACGGAATGCCGCGTCGAAGGCTTCCGCGCTGTCTGCATTCACGACGACGGTCTGGCGCCCGAGCATCCGCGCGGCGTCTTGCGCCGCTCGAATGTCCGAATCGACGTTCGGGTTGGCCGGATTCATCAGCAGTGCGACGACTGTGGCCCCAGGGACGACCTCGCGCAGCAACTCGAGACGTTTGGCACTCAAGGTGCTCGAGAAGAGCGTGATGCCGGTGGCGTTGCCGCCCGGGCGACTCAAGTTCGATACCAAACCGAATCCGACCGGGTCGGAGCCGACAGTGAATACAATGGGAATGATCGAGGTTGCCTCCTGCGCCGCGCGGGCGGAGGCGATGTCGCCGGTCGCGGCGATGACGGCGACTTTGGCGCGCACCAGATCGAGGGCAAGCGCGGGCAAGCGGGCGTAGTCGCCGCTCGCCCACCGGGAGTCGATCGCTACGTTCTGCCCCTCGACGAATCCTGCCTCGCGCAATCCTTCTCGGAAGGCCTGGGCGTTGAACGCGTAGGTATCGGGCGACGCGCTGTTCAGGAACCCGACGGTCGGCAACGTGCGCGCCTGAGCTCTTGCGCCAAGCGCCTGCAGCGTTCCTGCGGCACTGAGCAGAAGAAGCAGATAGCGCCGTTTCACTGAATCACCTCGTCCGCACGCAGCAGCAGCGATTGCGGGATCGTGAGGCCGAGCGCCTTCGCCGTCTTCATGTTGATCACCAGCTCGAATTTGGCCGGTTGCTGGACAGGCAGATCAGCGGGCTTGGCGCCCTTCAATATCTTGTCGACGTAGTCGGCAGCCAGCGTGTAGTGCTCGACAAAGACCGCCGAGTAAGACATGAGACCGCCGGCTCTGGCCATTCCCCCGAAATCGTACACCGTGGGCAGGCGGGTGCCGGCCGCAAAGTCTCTGATCTGGCTGCCGTTGGAGCCTATCATCGGCTCGATGAGCACCATGAGCACGTCCGGGCGCGCGTTTCGAATCGCGGCGAACGCGCCTGGAAAATCCTCGGCGCGGGACACCTCGACGACGACCACGCTGATGCCGAAGCTGCGGGCAGCGTTGGTGATGTCCGCGACCAGGGGGCTGGTGCCGGCATTGGTCGGATTGGCGAGGACCGCGAGCTTGGCGACGCGCGGAACAATCTGTCGAATCAACTCGAGTTGCTTGCCGCCAAGAAGCAGATTGGCGGTTCCGGTGACATTTCCCCCCGGCCGTGCAAGGCTGGCGATCAGCCCCGCGCCAATCGGATTGCCCGCATGCAACATTACTATCGGGATCGTGCCTGTCGCCTGCCGCGCGGCGACGGTCGCGGCGACTGCCGACGCAACGATGACGTCGACTCTGCTTTCCACAAGCTCGCGCGCGAGCTCGTTCAAGCGTTGCGCATTTCCGTCGGCATAGCGATCATCGATCAGGATGGTCCTGCCCTCGACGTATCCGAGCTCGCGAAGGCGCTGGCGGAACAGGGGGAGGCCGGCAACGACGTTATCGCCTTGTCGGTTGCCGAAGAACAGCACGCCGACGCGGGGGACCTTGGCGGGCTGCTGCGCACGCGCGGCCCCCGCTGCCGCCACCGCGGCGAAACCGGCGAGGAAGCTGCGGCGGTTGATCACTGGATCACCTCATCCGCGCGCACTGACTAGTTAGAGGAGCAGCCATGAAGGAGATCGGTACGTTTGAAGCCAAAACGCACCTTAGCGCACTGCTCGACGAGGTGGCCCGCGGCGTGGAGGTGGTGATCACCCGGCGGGGCATCGCCGTCGCACGACTCGTTCCCGCCGGGTCCCCTCGTCGCACCGGCGCGGGCAATCCGATCGCGCGGGCCAAAGAGTTTGCCAAGGGCCAGACGCTCGGACGATTGTCGTGGAAGGGTTTGCGTGACGAGGGCAGGCGTTGACGAGCTTTGTACTCGACGCCTCGGTGGCGGTCGCCTGGTGTTTCGATGACGAAAGCACGCCGGCGGCCTGGAGGCTGCTCGATCGCCTGGCCACCTCCCCGGGTTACGTTCCGGCGCTGTGGGCGCTGGAAATTGGGAACATTTTGCTTGGCGCCGAGAAGCACCGGCGCATCACGCAAGCACGCTCGGTCGAATTTCTCGGAATTCTCGACGAACTCGACATCCGCGTCGACCCGGACTTGCCGGGGCGCGCGTTCCGGGACGTACTGCCGATCGCACGCGAGCGGCGCCTCACAACCTATGACGCGAGCTACCTCGAGCTGGCCATGCGTAGGGGCTTGCCGTTGGCGACGAAGGATAAGGAGCTCGCCCGTGCAGCCGCGGAGCTTCGCGTCAAGACGCTCACCGGCTGAGCGCGATTCCGAAGTAACTGCGGTGTCAGCAGCGGTTGCGGGATCGCGAGTCCGAGCGCTTTCGCCGTTTTGAGGTTGATGGCGAGCTCGAACTTGGTCGGCTGCTCGACCGGAATGTCACCGGGCTTGGCGCCCCTCAGGATCTTGTCGACATGTATAGCAGCGCGGCGGAACATATCCGTGAGACTCGGCCCATAGGACATGAGCCCGCCGTCGTCGACAAACTCCCGCTGGCTATATTCCGCCGGTAGCCGGTTCTTCGCGGCGAGGTCCGCGAGCCGGCGTCGCTGGCCAACGAACATCGAGTCTGTCAAGACGAGGAGCCCTGCGGCACGCTCTCTCGTCATCGCGGCATAGGCGCTATCGAGCTGGTCGGGATGGGACGCTTCCAAGACTTGAAGCTGCGCTCCGAGCGACCGCGCCTTCAGTTCCCGTAAAAAGGCTGCGTGAGATCGATTGGCCGGATTCGTGAGCACCGCTATGCGGGGAGCGGCGGGCACCATCTCCTTTAGTAGCTGCAATTGCTTGCCTGCAAACTCCGGTCCGGCCAGGAAGGTCATGCCTGTGATATTCCCACCCGGATGCGCCAGGCTGGTGACGAGCCCCTCGCCCAGAGCGTTCGCACTGGCCGCCATGACGATGGGGATCGTCTTGGTGGCCTCCTTGGCCGCCCAGGTCGCCACGGAAGCCCCCGCCACGATGACATCAACCTTGAGTTGGATCAGCTCGGCGACGAGCATAGGGAGTCGGTCGACTTTGCCGTCTGCGAATCGCACCTCGATAACGACGTTCCGGCCCTCGACCCAGCCGTGCTCGCGCAACACCTGCCGAAACACGGCGAACAGGTGCCACGCCATGTCGCCGCTGTTGGGCCCAAGGAACCCAATTCGAAACACTTTCTCCGCCTGCTGCGCTATGGCGGCGAGCGGCATCGTGAGAAGCGCACCCGTGATCGTGCCGAAAAAGGTGCGCCGATTCATCACTGGATCACCTCGTCCGCGCGCAGCAGCAACGATTGGGGAATATTGACGCCGAGCTTTCGCGCGGCTACAAGATTGATGACCAATTCGATCTTGGTTGGCTGCTCCACCGGCAGATCGGCCGGCTTGGTGCCCTTCAACACGGCGTCGACATAGCGCGCAACGCGTTTGAAATACTCCCGATAGCTCAAGCCGTAGCTCATCATGCCGCCTGCCTGCGTGAATTCACGATAGCCGTAGATGGCGGGCAGCCTGCTGCGCTCGGCAAGCGAAACGAGGCGCGGGATCTGCGCGGCGAAGAAGGCCTCGGTCATGACGACCAGTGCGTCGGCACCACGGCTCTTCATCGTCACGAAACTGCGATCGATGCCGGCAGCCGTGTTGGCCTCTACCTTGATCGCCTTGACGCCGATGCGCTGCGCGGCATCCTCGAACTTGGCCCAGAAGAAGGGATCGGCCACGTCGTCCGGGTTGGTGAGAATGGCGATGTCGCGGCTTTTGGGCACGGCGGTCGTGAGCAACTCCAGCCATTTCGGAATCAGTTCTTCGAACAGCGTCGACGTGCCGGTGACATTGCCGCCCGGCCGCGCCAAGCTCATCACGAGGCCCGACGCAACGGGATCGCCATCCACCGACATCACGACGGGAATATTCGTCGTCGCGTTCTTCGCTGCGCGTGTCGACGGAATGCACGTGCCGATGATCGCGGAGGGGCGCGTCTGCACGAGCGATGCGGCGAGATCGGGAAACGCACCGGCATTGTCGCCGGCCCACCGGACGTCGATCACGATATTTTTCCCGTCGACATAGCCCTGCGCGCGCAATGCGTCCTTCAGTGCTTGCAGGAATGCGCCGTTGCTTTCGAGCGAGCCAACGGACAAATAGCCAATGTGCACGGGGCGCGGCGACGGCTGGGCGCGGCCCGCCAGCGGCCATGCGGCGAAGGACGCGGCAAGCGTCTGCAGAAGTTTCCGTCGCGTAGTCAACGAAGTCCCCATTGCCGGATCGAAGGTGTCCTGCCCACCGTCCCTATTGCGCCGCAGCATGGCCGCGGCGCAGGTCCAGAGCTTACCCGTCGCTCACATTGGCGTCATACTGGCAGAGTAGCATCCACCGGTTCTCCGATGACGCCCTATCTCAGCATCGAGGCATTGTCCGTTTCCTACGGCGCGATCCGCGTGCTCGATCGCGTGACCCTCGGTGTCGAGCGCGGCGAAATGATCGCGCTGCTCGGTAGCTCGGGATGCGGCAAGACGACACTGCTCCGCGCGATCGCCGGCTTCGTGACGCCGGACGAGGGCGCCATCCGCGTCGGCGGCGAGGACATCACGCGCTTGCCGCCGGAAAAGCGCCAAACGGCGATGATGTTTCAGTCGTATGCGCTGTGGCCGCACATGGACGTCGCGGGCAATATCGGTTACGGCCTCAAGATGCGCGGCTGGCAAAAGGACGCCATCGCGTTGCGCATCGAGGAAATGCTGACGCTGCTGCAGCTCGAGGGGTACGCGCGACGGCCGGTCACGCAACTATCAGGAGGCCAGCGGCAGCGGGTCGCGCTTGGACGTGCGCTGGCCGTCGATCCGCATCTGCTCCTGCTCGACGAGCCGATGTCCAACTTGGACTACAAGGTGCGACTGGAACTTCGGCACGAATTACGCGCCTTGCAGCGACGCATCGGCATCACGGCGGTCTACGTCACGCACGACCGCGAGGAGGCGCTCACGCTTGCCGACCGCATCGCCGTGATTGACGCGGGGCGTGTCGTGCAGATCGGCGCGCCGGAGGAAATCTTTCATCGGCCCGAGTCCGCCTTCGTCGCGGGCTTCATGGGCGCCGACAATGCGCTGGACCTGATGCACGCGGGCGATGGAACGCTGGCCGCGGCGGTGGCAGGCACGCCTGCGGACGCACGCCTGCGCGCGCACTTCCGCAGCGACGCGGCGCGGCTCGCAACCGTGACGGAAGCGCAAACCGCCGATGCGCTCGTTCTCAATGGTGTGGTATCGCAGACGGTCTATGTCGGCCAGGGGTATCGTTATCGCGTGCGCACCGACGGCGCCGACATTTGGGTCAATGCGCAGGAGCGTTTCGCGGAAGGGGCGAGGGCGTGCGTTGTCGTTCCGCGCGCCGCGCTCCTGCTCTTTCCGGGTTCGTCTTAGCAATCCTTAGGAGGATGCAATGAAACTTCGCCTGACCATCGCGGCCGCGGCGTTCGCGGCAGGTCTCGTCGCTGCCGGCGGCGCCGGTGCGCAGACGACGCTCAACGTCGTCACCGCGGGCGACCAGAACATGGTCGACTACGTGAACAACTATCTCGCGCCTAAATTCGAAGCGATGAATCCCGGAGTCAAGGTGCGCGCCGTCGGTACGGGGCCCGGCGATTCCGGATCGCAGAAGATCTACGAAAAGCTGCTGGCACAACAGAAGGCAGGCACTGCCGTGTGGGACGTCGACGTCGCGGTCGTGCATCAGCGCGGCGCCGCGACGATGGTCAATGAGAAATTGCTGATGCCCTATCGCAACGACGTCGCGGCGGGCAAGCTCGTCTCGCGCGATTCCGCCAAGAATGCGCTGGGCGCGAACGTCGATGGTTACGTCCTGCCGATGTTCCACAGCCAGATCGCGTTTGCGTACAACCCGGAACTCGTGAAGGCGCCGCCCAAGTCATATGCCGAACTCGCCGAATGGGTGAAAAAGAACCCGAAGCAGTTCGGCTACAACGGCGTGAAGGGCGGCATGTCCGGCGTGGGGTTCGTCATGGGGTGGGTGGGTGCGAATTCCGGCATCGGCGACAAGCTCGAGAAGGGACCGTACGACCCGGCGCAGAAGGCGGCGATCGACAAGTCGCTCGCCGGTCTCAAGGACTTCAACCAGTACGTCGTGATGACGCCCGGCAACGCGGGAACGCTCGACATGCTGAACCGCGGCGAAATCGCGATGGGCCCGGTGTGGGTCGACATGTTCTACACGTGGCAGGCCGACGGCAAGATGAGCCCGAAGATCAAGCTCGAGTTGCCGTCACCCGGACTGCCTGGGCAGCCGATGTACTACGTGATTCCGACCAAAGCGGCCAACGCTGCACTCGCGAAAAAATTCATCGACTTTGCCGAAAGCCCGCAGGTGCAAGCCGACGGCATCGTCAAGCAGTTCAACTGGTACCCGGGGATCGACCCGCAGCATGTGCAGGCGAAGCTCACGCCGGCCGAATGGAACAAGCTCTTCACCGACATTCCGCCGTCGGACCTTGCGAAGTACGGCCGGCCGTTTCCGCTGTCCGATTATTTCACGGACATCGTTGAGGGCTACGAGCGCGTCGTGATCAAGTAGGTAGAGAGCCCTGGAGCTGGTGGAGTGACCGGCGCGCACGGAGCGACCGGGAGGTGGCGAGCCTACGCGCTCGTCGCGCCCGCGCTCGCTGTCATCGGCGTGTTCTTCGTGCTGCCGCT
>WNFL01048720.1_pt1 | contig 10966 bp, 10 predicted proteins | sample 5400361 | NCBI WGS metagenome assembly WNFL01 (sample SAMN13153351, study PRJNA577476) | soil metagenome | isolation source: 40 cm soil on Douglas fir-dominated hillslope | place: USA:California | collected 2013-09-17 | reverse complement strand
GTAGAGATAATTGGCGGCACGGATGCTGCCCGCGCCAGGCATGTTCTGCGGTATGCCCCGCGGTTGGCCCTCCAAATGTTGCCCGATATGGCTTGCGATCAAACGACTATCCGTGTCGTAGCCCCCGCCGACGGCCGAACCGATGACGAAGGTGATCGACTTGCCCTTGTAATAGCCGTCGGCCGCTAGCGCGTTCAGCGGCACCAGCACAAGCAAACCCGTGACCCAAAGGCAGCGCATCAAACTTTGCGCGAATGACGGCACGTCTGGGCTCCTGTTCACAACCCCGCATACCATTGGTAGCCACGGTCCGGCCAGAAGCCGCCTTTGCCGCCGGCGATGGGACCGAGGCGGTCGACGGCCTCGATGCGAGTGACGAATTTGGCATTCTTGTAGCCGATCTGGCGCTCGACCCGCAGCCGCAGCGGCGCGCCGTGCCGGACGGGCAAGGCTTTGCCGTTCATGCCGTAGGCGAGGATGGTCTGCGGGTGAAAGGCGTCGAACAGGTCGATGCTTTCGTAATAGAACGCGCCCTCCTCCATCTCGTCGAGACAGTGGAAGACGATGTAGCGCGCTTCCGGTTTGAGCTCCGCCATCTGCAGGAGAGGCGCGAGCGGAACGCCCGTCCACTGGCCGATGGCGCTCCAGCCTTCGTCGCAGCTGTGCTGGGTGATCTGCGTGCGCGCCGGCAGCTGCTTGATCTCGTCGAGCGAGAGCGCCAACTGGTTGCGGACCAGGCCATCGACCTTGAGACGCCAGTTGGCGAATTCCGACACCAGCAAATCGAAATATTCGAAACCCTCAGGCATCTCGGTGCCGTTGGGCGGGAAGGCCGGCGAGATGTCGGCGAGCGTGTATTCGCGCACCAGCGGCTGGCCGGTGAGCAGCAGACGCTGCGCGCGCAGCGACATCAACTGGCCGAAATCCAAGAGCGGACGCATCGACGCGCTCTCGAACACCCGATCGCAACCAGCGAGCAGCGTGCTGCCGATCGTCGCCGCGCCGGCGGTAAGCAATCCGCGGCGGCTGATGATGCGGCTCATGATGCACGCTCCGCCTTGACGACATAGCGGCCCGTGATCATCGAGCGCATGAGGTTGAAGACGCCTGACAGCAGGACCTCGGTGACGTGGACCAGCACGAACAGCAACAAGAGATTGGCGGTGATGAAGTGGATGGTGCGTGCCGACTGGCGCCCGCCGAAGAGATCGAAGAGGAACGGAAAGGCCGCGGTGGCCGCGGGCGACATGGTCAGGCCGGTGAGCAGCATCGCCGGCAAGAGCGCGAAAATCAGCACGAGGTAGGTGAGCTTCTGCAGCACGTTGTAGCGCTTCGCGGCCTCGCCGCGCGGGCGACGCAGCCGGAGATGATTCCATATATCGTGGAGGATGTGGCGCGGGCGAAGCTGGTCCGCGCCCGGTGCGAGATCGCGGCGGAAATGGCCGCTGAAGAGACCGAACAAGAGATAGATCGCGCCGTTGATGACGAACAGCCACGCCGCGAGGAAATGCCAGTCGCGCGCGAGCGCAAGGCCCAACCCTCCCGTCGCCCATTGTGGGAACGCGCCGGGGCGTGGCCGCCCAGCTGTAATCGCCGATGCGCGTCACGCCGACCGGCCGGGCGGTCTCGGGATCGAACATGCCGGAGATCGAGATGAACGACGGCGCGCCCCGATAGCCGTAATTGCCCCAATAGAGCGCCGGGTGAACGTTGAAGAGCGCGAGCCCGCTCATCAAAAGCAGCGTGAGACACAGGAGGTTGATCCAATGCGTCACGCGCACCACGATCGTGTGCCGGTAAATGATTTCGCGCCGTGCCGGAGCGGCCCGCACCGGGGCGGCCGTATCTTGCTCGTTTACGGTGTTCTGCTCGCTCAAAGCCATCTGCGTTGTCCCAACGCGCGCGGCGCCGCGAAGGCTAGCACTGGGACAGCTGAAAGCAAACGCCCGCAACCACTAAGAAGGCAGCGCGCTGGTAAAGAGGTCGGTGTCGAGCTCGCGACCGAGCCCCATCTCGCGCGCTTTCTGATAGATCACGTGGCCTGTTGCGGCGAATTGGTATCCGAGCCCGGAATAGTTGAGGAACAGCGTGATATCGCGCTCGGAGCGGCGGCCAGGCGCCCGGCCCAGCAGAAGATCGGACAGTTCGGGACGCGGCGTTTGAGCGATCTCGTCGGAGAGAGCGGCCTTTCGCTGCTCGGTGTCCCGTGCCAGATCGGCGCCTGCGGTGCGCACGATTTTGCCATCCGCCTCGCGCACATGGATGAACACCGAGTCGGCCGCCGCGATTACGTTCGCGTCGAGCTCCAGCCGCGACAAACTGCTCACATGCACGCCGGGCTCCAGCCACTCCGCGGCGAACACCGGCGCCATGCTGTTGGTCGCGCAGAGCACGATATCGACTCCCGCGACGGCTTCCCGCGCCGTCGCAACCGCGACGATCTCGATGCGGAGCTTCGCCTGCATCTCGCGCGCGAATCCCTCACGCCGTTCGCGATCGGGACTGTAGCAGCGAATGCGCTTCACGCTGCGCACCGCGGCGATCGCCATCGCCTGAGCGCCCGCTTGCCAACCGGCGCCGAGCAGCGCCACCTCGCGCGCGTCGGGCCGAGCGAGATATTTAGCCGCGAGGCCGCTGACAGCGCCGACGCGCATGCGCTGCACGACGCCATCGGGATAGATCGCGAGCGGCTCGCCCGTATGCGTGCTGAACAACAAGACGAGACCGACATAGCGGCCGTTCGGCGCCGCCGGCACTTTGACGCGTCGCGGGCCTAAGGGCGAAACCGGCCAGGTGAGGATATCGGAATCGATGCGCACGGCGCCGATGCCGAATCGAGGAACCACTCCACTCATCGTTAAGAGCGAATAGAGCGCATCGTCGCGAACGGTCGGCGTCAAGATTTCCGACCGCAGTCCGTTCGCGCCCTGTCCGACACCGAGATCGCGATAGGCGATTTCCATCGCCTCAAGGCAATCGGGCATTTGCAGCGCCGCCTCGACATCCTCATTCGACAAGAGAAGCGTCATGCGAGCGGACTCCGTGCCAAATCCGTCTTGGTCGAAACCTGCCACAAGCGGCGCAGCGCCGCGACATCGGCCACCGTGTCGAGAGTCCCGATCGCGCGCACGATCGCTTTCGCGCGGCGCGTGCCGAGAACAGGCCCAATCAAGTCGAGCGCCTTCGCCTCGACTTCGTCTTGCGTCATCGGATTATCGGCCGTACCCCGCACCGCGACCGTCCGCTGAGACAAATGTCGGCCGTCGCGCGTCTTCACGGTCACGATGGCCTGCCGCCGCGGCATGGCGTTCGCCAGCTCCTCGCTCGCGAGCAAGGTGATTTTCCGCCGCAGCGCCGCGATCGCCGCATCCTTCATCCGCTTTTCATCATGGATGGAATTGAACGACAGCGTGCCGTCGCTCAAAAGCATGGCCATCAGATGCTGGACGTTCAAGTTTGGCATCGGCGCGTTGTCGACGGTTCGCGCGGAACGCCCCGGCAACTGCACCTCCATCGATTCGACATCGGCCGCCCCAATCCGCTCGTCGCTCATCAACACCGTCAAAGCATCGAGCGCGGCTTGCGCCGGCGAGCCCACCGGCCACTTCTTGATATTGGTGGCCAGAATCTCGAAGCGGTCGCCAAGCTCGTCTCCGAGAGATTCAGGATGGGGATCCGGCGCGTACGCGTCTAAAAAATTGCGCTCGCCGCTGAAGACGTCGTCCACTCCGGTCATGCCGGCTGCCACCATGGTCGCCGCCGTCACGCCGTTGCGCGCCGGCATTCCGCCGAAGTCAAAAGCCTTCTCGACGTGTTCGGGATCGCGCACATGGCAACCGACGCCCGACGCCTGTTGCGCGCAGTACGACAGCACGTGCCGCACCCCTTTTTCATCGAGTCCCAACAGCGCGGCTGCGGCGGCTCCCGCGCCGAAGGTGCCGCCCATGCTGTGCGTGCTGCGCGAGGCCGCGGCAAACGCATCGGCGCCGACCGCGTAATTGACGCGCGCGGCAACATCGTAGCCGAGCACGACCGCTTTGATCAGCTGCTCGCCGCTCGCGTGCACGCTTTCCGCCACGGCAAGCGCGGCCGGAGTGACGGCGCAGCCGGGATGGTTGCGCGACGGCGCGTGGGAATCGTCGGTTTCATCGGCGTGCGCCAGCATGCCGTTGGCGAGCGCCGCATGGACCGGGCAGGTCAGCAATCGCGTTCCGACGACCGATGCCTGCCGCACGCCGCCGAGCTTGGCGACGTACGCTATAGCCAAGCGCCCGGGGCTGAGGCGCGCGCCCGAAATCATCGCCGCAAACGTGTCGAGAATGTGCTGGCGGGCTTTTTCCATTACCGCTGGCGGAAGCGGCTGGTCGAGCGCGCCGGCGATGTAAGCGCTGAGCCGGCGCGTGGGTCCGCTGATCTCCCGCAACGCCTCTATCACTGTTCCTCTCCATGGCCGGGCGTCGACCCGGCCACCCAGATCTTTAAATGATTCCGTCCGTATCAAAACCACTCTACAGTTCCAGGCCGCGAGAGGACAGGAACCAGACAATGGCAAAGATTCGACATCTGGCGATCAAGACAAAGAGCCCCGAACGGCTCGCTGTCTTCTATGAGGACGTCTTCGGCCTCAAGCGTATCCGCGAACAGGGCGGTGCGATCTACATGAGCGACGGCTATCTGACGGTCGCTCTCCTGCGCAATCGCGGCGAAGCCGCCCCCAGCGGCATCAATCATTTCGGATTCCAGGTCGACGACATCAAGGAGATCGAGGAGAGACTGAAGAAATTCGAAGAGCCGCTGGAGCAGCGTCCGGCAAACCGACCCTACGCGGAGTATCGCGCCATGGATCCCGACGGCAATCTCTTCGACGTCTCTGTCCACGGCTTCGAGGAGGCCGAGTTCGCGCCCGAGCGCGAGAAGCGCGCGCGCAAGGACAAAGTGGCGTCTTGACCACGCCTGCGGAGAGCTGCGACGTCATCGTCATCGGCGGTGGAAGTGCCGCTTTCGAGGCCGCCATTGCGGCTCGTGAGAACGGCGCCGATAAAGTCGTCATGCTCGAGAAGGCGCCGGAGTCCGAATATGGCGGCAACGCTCGCTATTCCGGCACCGGTTTTCGCTTCTGGCACCGCGGCGCGGACGAAATTCGCGAGTTCGTCCCTGACCTCGACGACGACTATTTCAACAGCCTCCAAATCTCTCCTTACACGCAGGAGGCGTTTCTTTCCGATCTCGAACGGATGACGCTCGGCCGCATGGATCCGCTCCTTGCCCGGACGCTGGTCGAGCAGTCGAATGCGGCGGTTCATTGGATCAAGGATATCGGCATCCGCTGGGAGCTTCTGAAGGAGCATGCCAAAGTCGGCAACAAGCGCTATTTCGAACGCGGTATCGCGATTCACGTGGCGGGCGGGGGCGTGGCCCAACTGGAACGATGGCGCCGCATCGCCGCCGAAAAAAATATCGCGATCCGCTTTTCCTCGAGGGCGTGCGCGTCTGCACCGCCGAGAGCGAATACGATCTCAACGCCCGCGCCGTCATCGCCTGCGCGGGCGGTTTCCAGGCGAGCGCCGAGATGCGGGCGCGCTATCTCGCCGGCAATGCCGATTTCGTCAAAGTGAGAGGCTCCAAACACGATACCGGCGAAGTCCTGAACACTCTCCTCGCGCTTGGAGCGGCCACGGGGGGGCATTGGCAGAGCGCCCACATGTCGCCCATCGACGCCAAAGCTCCCGATTTCGAAACCTCCCAGCACGCCGACGGCCGCGGCAACACGCAAAGCCGCTACGACTATCCCTACGGCATTACCGTGAACGCGCTTGGGTTGCGTTTCTTCGATGAAGGCGAGGCCCAGCAGTCCTACACCTACGCCAAGACCGGCCGCACGATTCTGGCGCAGCCTGGCGCCATCGCCTGGCAGATCTACGATCAGACCGGCATCCGGCTACACCGCTATCCGCACCACAAGGCAACGTTCGAAGAAGCCGCCGATCTTAATGAGCTCGCTCGCAAGATCGGCCTCGCGCCCGAAGTGCTGCTTCACACGATCGCGGAATTCAACGCAGCCTGCTGCGACGATGTGGCTTTCGATCCGACTCGGCCCGACGGCAAGAAGACGGACGGACTCGCGATCCCGAAGTCGAACTGGGCGACCCGGATCGAGCACCCGCCTTTTCGCGCCTATCCGGTCACCTGCGGAATCACCTTCACCTTCGGCGGCGTGAAGATCAACGAAAGAGCACAAGTCCTGAATTTGCTGCACGGGCCGATCAGGGGCCTATACGCGTCCGGCGACATTCTCGGGCTCTTCTTTCACAATTACCCGTCCTTCACCGGGCAGACCCGCAACGCCGTCTTCAGCCGTCTCGCCGGAATGCATGCCGCGGCGGAGAATTGAAAGATAAACGCGACGCCTTCGCTATTTTTGCTCCGACACAATGGCGCTCCGCCTCAAATCCTGCAGATAGCTCTTGGCGTAGACCGACATTTTCTGCGCGAAAAGTTGCTGCTGAAGCTGGTCGCGGGTGGGCAATTGAAAGGCCCGAAGCTCCGGCGATGTGACGTCGCAGCGCACGATCAGTTCCAAGCCGGCCGGCGAAAAGAACGGTCTTGCCACCTCGCCGGGACCGCTGTTCGCCAGCGCGTCGCGCAATTCCGGGCTCATGTCCTTCGGACTCATCTCGCCAAGTCGCTGGTGCACGGTGCCCTGAAGCTGACTTGCGAGGTTCGGGAGGTCGGCGCAGCTCTGGACGCGGCGCTTTACATCGTTCGCCAGCATCAGGGCGCGGTCCTTCAGCATGGCGTCAGGATTTTCCGGCAAGGGGATGAGAAGCCTGTCGAGCGGCAAGGGCGCGTTCGGGTCGGCTGCTGCGACGGCAGGAGCCGCGGCAACCGTGGTTCCGGCTGGCTCGCGGCGGTCGCGCAGTAAGAGAACATAATAGCCGCCCTCCGCGCGAATCGGTCCTACGATCTGTCCCGGCTTCAGCCCGGAAAGCGCGCGATCGAGCTCCTCCGCCAATTGACCCTGAATGATCCAGCCGATGTCGCCGCCGCCGGCGGCGGACGGCGACTGGCTGAATTGGCTGGCCACGGTCGGAAAGGGCGCTCCCTGCCTGATCTGCTGTACGAACTGCTCGGCGCTGGCACGGACTCGGATGTCGTCCTCCGACTTCTCGACACCGATATAGATTTCCGAGAGCAGGAATTGCGGCTTGTCCGCGCCTTGCTTCAACCGGTTCATGGCCTCATCCACATCCTGATCGCTGATCAGGATGTCGGTCCCGTAACGGGCGGTCACCAGCTTCTGCCAGATGATTTGCGCGCCGAGCTGCTGGAGGAATGTCGTCGAGGCAACGCCGGCCTGCCCGATCGTGTTCAGGAGCTGAGCGGCGGAGAGCTTGTTGTCGGCGGCGATGTTCTGAAGCGCCTTGTCGACTTCGGCCTTGGTGACGTTGATCCTATGCTTATTGGCTTCCTGCAGCTCGATCAGTTCGTCTTCAAGTGCGCGCAGGACCTCCGAGCGGATTTGGGCCAGATTGTCGTTGGTCAGGCGAACGCCCGAAGTGGCGACGAAGAGCGCTGTACGCTGATCGAGATCGTAATTCGAAATGACGACCCCGTTGACGAAGGCCGCGGCGCCGCTGGAGCTCTGCGCAACCGCGGCAAGCGGAGCGAATGCCACCCCGGCCAAAATCAGCACTCGCAGGAACAATTCCAAGCGGTACGACACGACACTTTCTCCAATGAGGGTTTGCCCTTGCTATATCCCAATTATTTCATAGCCATATAGCGGGGGTCGCCGGGACCGACGCATTCCCCCGAAACCTCCGCCTTTGAAACCAGCACATATTCACGCGCGGTCGCCTCGGTCTGGACGAATTGCAGTCCCCGACCTGCACAATCGGCTTTTAATTTCTCTATCGCGTTGTTCTTCAACATTTCTGCACATCCAATGAGCCCAACCGCGACGAGCGGCCCAATGATCCAGATCGTCTTCATAGACCCACCTCCAATTGCGCTCCCCACAGTGCCAGAAGTCTTGAATGCGTAAAATAGGCTTTGACGTGATGAAAAAACCAAAACGGTTTTTGACATTCGCAGTTGGCACAACGATGGCCGGGATAATAGGCTTGATCTACAATCCGCGGCGGCTTTCTGAGAGGACATGGTTCATGATCGGCGCCGAAAGCCTGGTCCGCACCCTGATCGCGTCGGGCGTCGACACCTGCTTCGCCAATCCCGGTACCAGCGAGATGCACTTCGTCGCCGCACTCGACCGCGCGCCGGGCATGCGCTCGCTGCTTGGGCTCTTCGAAGGCGTCGTCACCGGCGGCGCCGACGCCTATGCGCGCATGACCGGCAAGCCGGCGGTGACGCTGATGCATTGCGGGCCGGGGCTCGCCAACGGGCTATCGCTTTTGCACAACGCGATGCGCGCGCGCGTGCCCATCGTCAATATTGTCGGCGATCAGGCGACCTATCACGCTCCGCTCGATCCGCCGCTCGCGACCGATACGGCGGGGTTTGCGCGTCCCGTCTCTGCCTGGGTGCGCAAGGTTACGCGCACCGAGATGCTGGGAGCCGAAGCGGCGGCCGCCGTGCAAGCCGCGCGCGCATCGTCAGGCATCGCAACGTTGATCTTGCCCTCCGACGTCAGCTGGAACGAGGGCGGCGAGGTCGGTAAGCCGCTCGCTGTCCCTGCGCGCCCGAGAGTTTCCGATGACGCGGTTCGCGAAGCCGCGCGTTTGCTCCGCTTGCGCGAAGAGACGCTGATCCTGATGAGCGGTGAGGCGCTTTCGGAGGATGGTCTCGCGCTCGCCCACCGGATAGCCGCCGCAGCCGGAGCCCGCTTGTCGGCACAGACCTTCAACACCCGCGTCGCTCGCGGCCGCGGCCGCTATCCGCTCCAACGCATTCCCTATGTGGTCGATGACGCGGTCCGCGAAAACGCGGGTGTCAGGAACCTGATCCTGGTCGGCACGGGCGAACCGGTGACGTTCTTTGCCTATCCGAACAAGCCCGGCATCGCGACGCCGCGCGACGCAAAGGTGCACGCACTCGCGCGACCCGGAGATGACGTCTTGGATGCGCTCGCGCGCTTGGCCGATAAGCTCGGCGCCCCGAAAGCAGCCGTTCCCGAGCGCCCTTCGCCCAATGTGAAACGCGGGCGAATAGCTCCCGAGGCGGCCGCCGAAACCTTGGCGGCTTTGCTGCCCGAGCAAGCCATCATCATCGAAGAAGCCATCACGCTCAGAAATTTCTTCTATGCCGCATTGATGAATGCAGCCCCGCATGATTCGCTCGAGAACATCGGCGGCGCCATCGGTGCCGGCCCGCCGCTCGCCACGGGTGCTGCCATCGGCGCGCCTGGGCGCCGCGTCGTCGGCGTTCAAGCCGATGGCTCGGCCATGTACACGATCCAGGCCTTATGGACTCAGGCGCGCGAGAAGCTCGATGTCACGACGATCATACTCAACAACCGGAAATACGCGGTTTTGTTCAAGGAGCTCGCCGATGTCGGCGCCGTGCCGGGCCAAACCGCGAACGATCTCTTCGAGCTGAACCGGCCCGATCTCGATTGGCTGCGCATGGCCGAAAGCATGGGCGTCGAGGCCGCGCGCGCCGACACCTTGGAGCAATTTGCCGATTTGCTGCGCCATTCGTTTGGCCGCCGCGGCCCGTTCCTGATCGAGCTCGCGACCGGATCGGCGTGAATTCGGCGGCTTTTTGCCGCGAAATTGCTCACATCGCCAACGAGGCTTAGGTTCGTGCCGCCACGCGAAAGCGAAACCGTGACTGAAATGCAGTCCGCGTTGTCTAAACGCCGCCTCCGCTGGTGGGGTGTTCTCGGCGTCGTTTTCGGCATTGCCGCGGCGCTCGTTCTGGCCGTCTCCATCGCGGTCTATGTCGAGCGCATGCGCGTCGCGACGCTCATCGTGCAGCGCTACCTCGCGTCCTACGGCATCGAATCGGAGATCGAATTCGGCCGCCTCGCCTGGGGTGGGTTCCTGGTGCGGGTCCGCGCCGGACCGCTCGACGCGCCCGATTTCACCGCCGAGGGCGCGGACGTAACGCTCATCTACCCGGATACCGGTCTGGTCGGACGCGTGACGCCGCAGGTCGCGAGTGTCCGCCTGATCCGGCCGTTTTTGCACGCGACCTATGACGGCGACAAGCTTTCCTTCGGTTCCCTGCAAGCGCTCGTCGACGACGCGCTCAATGCGGACTCGAATGCGCCGAAACCCGCGGTCACGATCCAAAACGGCGATCTTCTTCTGGCAACACCGAACGGCACACTGAACCTCATGGCCGATGCAACGCTCGCCAACGGCCGGTTGGAACATCTCAAGGCGACCGTGCAGCGCGGCACGTTTCGCGGCAGCAATTTCGCCGGCGAAGTCGCCGCCGGCACCGTGGCAGCGGATTTCGTCGGCGATGCGTTGAACGCCTCCGCGACGCTCAATTTTGACAGCGTCACGTTCGAAGGGCGCAGCGCGCGCGGAATCGAATTGGCGTCCGAAATCCGCGGTCTCAAATGGCAAGGCGAGGGCCCCTCCTACAATTTTGTGCTTGCCAGTGTGGTCGTCACCCTCAACGCCGCGGCGCTCGACGCTCCCGAGGCGACGGCCGGTGCTTCGACGTCCCATCTCGCATTGGAAACGGTCGAGGGAAATTTCGCCGACGGACAAATCCGCGCCGCCGGCCACGGCGACGTAAACGCTCAGTTGACTCAATTGCACGCCGGCGACGCGACAATGACAAGCTTCAAAACTCAGGCTTCCCTTTCGTCGTGGACGCTGACTTTTTCTAAAGACAGCTGGTCCGTGGACGAGACGGCCAGGTTTGTCGCGGATGGAAGCGATGTGAAATATTCCGCGCTTGGCGGCGTGGTGGCGCTTAATTCGTTCAAGGCGGATTTCGAAAGCTCCGGAACACTGAAGGCGCACGGAGCGAGCGGCACGCTTCGCGGCAC